>FTGI01001849.1_pt1 | contig 20309 bp, 20 predicted proteins | sample 1640611 | NCBI WGS metagenome assembly FTGI01 (sample SAMEA3914789, study PRJEB12502) | metagenome | biome: forest; material: soil | place: Canada | collected 2011-07-03 | depth 0.3 m
CCTCGGGCGGATGGCGCTGACACACCGGCCTTCTGTCGTTCCGAGAATGACAACGAATAGCCATTATCCTTGCGATCTACGCAAAATGTGGTATTCCTGAGGGAGGTGCCTGAGGAGCCCTCCGTGATTGCGGACATCGCATTCGAGTACTTCCATACGACCGCAAGCCTGGGCTCGATGAGCCTGGCCAGCGAGAAGATCGGCGTAGCTGTGTCCTCGATCAGCCGTCAGATCGCCCAGTTGGAGGCGAGCCTGGGGGTGAAGCTGATTGACAAGAGCCGCCGGACGATCGGGCTTACCCAGGCGGGTAAGATCGCCTTCGAGTATTACCAGAACCAGCTCGCCAGCCGCGAGGCGCTCGTCAATCGGATCCAGGATTTGCGCCAGCTGCGAATCGGCGCGATAGATCTCGCAGTGGGCGAAGTCTTCCTGGGCCGGTCGTTCACGGGAATGATCGAGGAATTTCAGCGTGCCCATCCGGGCATGTCGATGTCGGTCACGAGTGCGCCGACAGCGGAGATCATCCGGATGATCCTCAACGACGAGGCGCATATCGGTCTCATCTTCAACGAGCCCAATGAGCCGAAGATCCGTGTGCGGGCCTCATACACTCAGTCGCTGATGGCCATCTGCGCGCCCGATCACCCGATTGCGCAGCTCAACGAAGTCACCCTGGACCAGCTGTGCGCTTTCCCGCTCTGTCTGCCCGCCAAGCACTATCGAATGCGGCAGATGCTGGCAGCGATGGAAGCCCGCAAGCAGGTCTGGTTGGAAGCCAAGTTAACGAGCAACTCACTGCACCTGCTGAGTGAAACCGCAAAGGGAGGCGAGTTCGTTTCGGTACTGCCGGCAATCGCCGTGGCGACCGAGCTCGAAGAAGGAACGTTGGTGGCGCGGCTCATCGCGGATTCGGTCCCGGAGGACGGCATCTCCTGCCTCATTCATCGCGTGGGCCGCCAACTCGATGGCGCTCCTGCACGGCTACTCAGTGTCCTGGAGGCCAATTTTCGCCGTTGGATGACACCAGCGGTGTGATTTCGTGCCGCCACTCGAGAGCCGCCCTCTTCTCACGAGATGCGCCGTACCGCTGACGAGAAACACAACAGCGGCATTGCCGATGATCGCGAGCAGTCCCGGCTCCCATTCCGGCCACAGCGACGACTCGATCGCTTTGGCGGCCGGCAGGAGCAGCATGCAGCACCCGGCGAGTATGCCGCAGAATACGCCAACGGCATTGGCCGGCTTCCAGACGAAGGCGAGTAACACGCCCGGGGCCAACATCCCGATGGCGGCATAGGCGGTCAGTCCGATCTCGAAGAGCGAGGTATTCCGGCTCAGCGTCATCCACACTGCGATCGCAGCGAACAGCAGCATCGACCCGCGCGACGCGACCAGGCCATTTTTCTCGGACAGGTTGGGAACCACCAGCTTGACCACGTTGCGTGAGAAGATCGATCCCAGCGTCAGCAGCAGCACCGAGCCCGGCACGAGCGCCAGCAAACAGGCGGTGCCGGTGAACAGGCCCACGATCCAAACCGGATAGCGGTCGCAGATGAACTGCAGCAGCACGACGTTGGGATCGCCCCCGCTCGGGGCGGTGCCGGCCAGCAGCGCCGCCCAGGCCAGAAGAATGATGAAAAAATAGGACAGCGAGTACAGCGGCTGCCACATCGCGTTACGGCGGATCGTGTCGGCATCCGACGCTGAATAGCAGAGCTGGAACATGTGCGGAAAAATCCACGTGCCTAGCGCGACATTGAATGCCGAGGTCATGAGCCAAGTGGTCGTCTGGCGCTCCTGCGGGTGCAGCCCGGGAAACGCGCCGATATTCGGGTGGATCGCTTGAACGCGGGCGAAAATATCCAGCACTGAGCTGGCGCCGACGTGGCTCGCGACGGTTACACTCAGCGCCCCCACCAGCAAAACCATCAATATATCCTTGATGGCCGCCGCGAATGCGGCGGAGCGCAATCCGGCCAGGAAGACGAACGCCAGCATGCAGACCGCCGCCGATACCGCCGCCGCAAGGGGCGTTATGGCCGCACCAACCGCCAGGCGCAACACCAGGCTCAAGGCCGTGATCTGAATCTGAACATAGACCAGGAGAGCCGCGATCCCGGCGATCGCGACGACCAGGCCCAGCCAGCGCGCCGCATAGCGCTCGGCGAAAAAATCGGCTTGGGTGAGCAATCCGTGGCGACGACCCGCCGACCAGATCTTCGGCATCAGCCAGTAGCCGAGTGCCGCGCTGAGTGACACCGAGCAAAACGCTATATAGGCCGGCGCGCCGTTGGCCCACGCTAGACCGGATATGCCGAGAACCGCGAAGGACGTATAAATCTCGCCCGCGTTCAGGAACCAGAAGATCAATGTTCCGAAGCGGCGCCCCCCCAGCGCCCATTCCTCGACAGTCTTCGCCCGTACTTTGTGGCGGCCGTAGAGGATGGTGCCCGCTATCGTGACCAACAGCACCAACAGTGCAATAGCGCCTGTCACTGTTGGTTTTCCGCGTCACCGCCATGACGGGCGTCATAGCGTGCGTCGAGCCACCGCACGCCTGCAATTACCAAGGTAGCGAAGACGATGCCGGCCATCTGCCAGAGCATTGGAAAGGGCAGGTACAAAGGCTTCATCGTAACGACGTTGGCAAACGGCGCCAGTCCTATCTGCCAAACGAAAGGAAGCAGAAGCAACCAGCGATGCCGACGCGGAGGCTTCAGGGGCCGCCCCCTGTCACCGAACACCCGCTTCGAGAACTCCGGGCTGCGGCAGGCCCATCGGAAACGGCCAGTCCGATCCGAACAGGATGTGATCGTCGCCGAATATGCTCCGCGCGAGGTTGAGAGCCAGAGGTTGGTGGGCAATGCAGTCGGCTCGGAAGCGGCGCGCGGCCGCCAGCGGCCACTCGATTTCGGCGAGAATCCCCGGCCGCCTCGTCTCCACCCCACGCTCGAGACGACCGCACGCAGCCGGGAAGAACCCGCCGGCGTGCGCCAGACAGAAGCGAATGTTGGGATATCGCTCGGGAACTCCAGCCATCACCAAGCGCGATGCGGCCACGGTGGTCTCGTAAGGATTGCCCAACAGATTTTCGAGATAGAACGTGGCGAGCCGTCCGTCACAACATTGGCCGGGGTGGATGAACACGAAGCTGCCGCGTCGATTCATTTCTCGCCACAACGGCTCGCAAGCCGAATCTGCGAAATCGATGGTCGCAGCTCCGCCCGCCGCAATGCCGAAACCCGCAGCCTCGTGCGGAGCCGCGCTAGCCAGATCTGTCGCTACAGCGAGCTGCTCCATCGGAAGGTGGAGCAACGCGCCGAATCTGTCGGGGTAGCGCGCGGCGATCGTGAGCAGGCCTTCGTTCAGGTATTGCGCCCAGTGCTGCGCCTCGCGGCCCTTCAGATGTTGCCGATAGGTAGGTGGCGGTACGGAGATGAGCGCTCGAGCCACACGATGCCCGTCCATCCAGCTGAGCAGGCGCTCCGGATGAAAGAGATCGCGCATCCCTAACGCATGCCCATCGATCGAAAGGACGCCCTTTTCAGCCAGCCATCGCACCCCCGCAATGCGTCCGATCGTTGCCTCATTGACCGGCACGAGATGAGCGTGGACGTCGAGCGCGAAGCTGGTGGTGTCCGCTGTGCCATCGGCCCTGAAGCGAAGCGGGGGCAAAGCTGCGCTCACCGCGGTTCCCGATTGGCATTCATTTCACCGCCCCAGAATTCTGGCGACCATTCAGGTCCCCAGATGTAGGGCAGCGACGACCAATCCTTGGACTCCCAACCGTCGCTGATCTTGTCCATATCCGCGTAATACTCGACCCAGCTGCCCCACGGGTCACGGAAATACTGAAACAGGTTGGAGGCCAGCGCGTGGCGCCCCGGGCCAAAGCCGTCCGCGTAGCCGGCCGCGCGCATCCGCCACGTCCCGAAGCCGATATCGTCGATTCCGCAAACCTGGAAGCTCGCATGTTGGAGGCCGCGATGCGTGCTGTTGACGAGGCCGAAGCAATGATGGTCGATGACGCCCTTGCCGGCTGCGAGGAAGGTAACCTTGCCGAGCGAGCGGTCGGACACCCGCATACCCAGCACGTCGCACAGGAACCGCTCCGTTTTCTCCATCTCCGGCGTGAAGATGAGCAGATGCCCGAGCCGAAGCGGCCCGCGCTCGCGTGCCAACTCGCACCATGCCGCAACGTCAACCCGGTCCCGCCGGTTGGGATCGTTGTTCGGAAGGTTGGTTTCGGCGCGTATCGCCGTCGGGATCGAAGGCGACAAGTTTATCCAGGTGCCCCAGGGATCGCGAAACCATAGTCCGTCCCGGTAGCCGCCGTCGGGAGCGACGTCCGTGACAGCCAGCCCCGCGGCGCTCAGCCGCCCACGAAATGCTTCGCGGTCCGCTGGATCGAAATAGAACGACAGGTGATTGAGCCGCTTCGTGGCGCCCAGCGAAATCACGATCTCGTCGTTTTCGCGACCCGGCGATCGCAGTAGCATCCCCTCGCCTGTCTCTTGGATCTCCAGGCCGAAGCTGCCGTAGAAATGTCGTGCCTTGGCCAGATCCCGGACTTCCAGGCCGAAACCATTGAGGCCGTGTACATAAGGTGTAGTCATGCGGCACCTTCGAGTGGCGGCGCACGTCCGACGTGGGCCTTGTAAAGAGCGGAGCTATCAGCCGTGCCGAGGGGCACGATCGCAGCGATATGATCGTCGGGACGGACAAGCACCACGCAGTCCTCTCCCATGCCAAGGCGGGTACGCAGGCTGTTCGCGACATCCAGCAACGCCCGGTCGCGCAACCCGGAATCTAGTGGTGCATCCCAACGTGACACGACATAGTGGCGCAGCGCCGGGGAGACATTCATTGGAATCGCCGGCCGCCTTCGAACATCGGTGAAGTAGAGTGCCACAAAACAGTCGTCGTTCAGGTCGTGGACGCGCAGCGGCCGCCCTGCTGGACCGTGCAGCGGGAAGTCCGGGATGCGCTCACCCACGCGCAGCGGCTGCGGCTCTGTTTCCGAGCGAACCATCGCCCAGTCGCCCGTGCCCTGCACGTCCAACCGGACACCGAGCAGGGTCCTGGTGTAAGCATTCCCCCAATCATTCGCGGATGCATCTGCGTCTGCGCCAACACGCTTCTCCATCTGGCCGCGGGCGGCCTCCGCCATTTTGCCCGCTCCATGGATCGCGACGGATCGGAGCTCGCGCTCATAGCCATCGAGCAGCGCCGGATCGGCCCAGCCCCTGAGCACCCAGGCAAGCCGCCATGGCAGGTTCGCGGCGTCGAGAATCCCTGTGTTCAGGCCAAGCGCCCACATCGGTGTGATCAGGTGCGCGGCATCACCCATCAGGAAAGCTCGATCCTTACGCCATTGCCCCGCGATCCGGTGATGGACGCGATAGGTGACGTGACCTAACATTCGCACCAGGTCGACCTGGCCGACGAAGCGTAGAATCTTCTCCTGGAATTCGGCTTCGGAAGGCTCGCTCGCGCCGGGGGACAGCGGGAACAGGAACCGCCAGCAGTGCGGTTGTCGGATCAGGATCATCCATTCCTGCTCATCGGAGAAGTAAGCGAGATAGGGATAGTCCCGCGGATTGCCGACATCGAGATCGACCTCCAGATCGACCAACATGTAACGCACGTCGAGCGATACCCCCTCGGCACGCACACCACACAGTGCACGCACAGTGCTTCGACCTCCGTCGCAACCGAGCAGATAGCTGCCGGTGAAACTGCGCTCACCCTCGGGCGTTTCGAAGGTCGCTGTGACGCCATCGACGTCCGATGTATAGGACAGCAGCCGATGGCTCATCCTCACCTGGCCCTCGGGCGCTGCGTCCACCGCCTGCCGCAGGATCGGCTCCAGATGATGCTGCGGCAGGTTGATGACGAAGGGGTAGCGCGTCTCGTCGCGCAGCACGTTGGTGAGCACCGAACGCCGCGGCTGGTTGGTGCGGCGATCGATGTCGCCGATTTCCTCGACCCTCAGCGCACGCTGTAGCACGTCGTCGGCGACACCATAGCGTCGAAACACCTCGAGCGTTCGGGTAAGCACGGTGCCCGCCTTGGTTTCGAGCGAGAGCGTGCCGTCCTCCTCGAACAGAAGGAACGGAATGCCGTAATGCGCGAGACCCAGGGCTGTGGTGAGACCGACCGGGCCGGCGCCGATGATGAGGACAGGTTCCAACTCACGCCTCCACCGGATAGGCGAAATCGCGCGAGACGAGCGATGCCGTCATCGTCGCCGCCTCGGACAGAAGAAACATCAGCGGACCGACCACGTCCGCAGGTTGGCCAACACCCAGGGTCGATTGCCAGTGCGTCGCGTCGTTGCCGACATTGGCCGCCTGATATTGCGGTGTGTCGATGACGCCAGGCGAAATCAGGTTCACCCGCACGCGATACCGCGCGACTTCCTTTGCCGCACTCCTGACAAAGGCTCCTAGAGCAGCCTTGCTCGCCGCATAGGCCGAGGCGCAAGGCCAACCGCTGCTTGCCAGTCCCGAGGTAAACGCCACGATCGCGCCGCTTCGCTTGCGGATCATTCCCGGAACCACCGCCTGATAGCACCAGACGACTCCATCGAGATTGATGCCCAGGGTTCGTCCCCAGCTGTCGGGAGTCATGTCATGCACGACCTGACGGGGCTGGACGGCGGCGCCACAGACCATGGCATCGACTTTCCCGAACTCCGCTTCGATCGTCGCGATTGTGGCGAACACAGCCGCACGGTCACTCACGTCAAGCTGCCGGAAGTACAGCTTCGGTACCGCCTTCAGAAGCATTTTCGCCGCGGCTTCGTCAACGTCGCAAACGATCGTAGTCGCGCCCGCTGCGACGCAGGCCATGGCCAGAGCAGCCCCTATGCCGTTTGCGCCGCCAGTGATGACGATCACATCACCGCTCGCGTCGAATCTCGCCTTCACGTGCGACCCCGCATGTCCATGACGCTGGAATTGCCGTAAAGATCGGTTTCGACAATCCGGTTGCGTAATTCGCCGAGTCCGGTGCCGCTCACCACCACCTCGTCGCCGGGCTTTAGGAAAACCTGGGGATCACGGGCATTACCCACACCCGCAGGCGTGCCGGTGATGACCAGATCGCCTGCATTCAGCGTCATGCCAAACGACAACTCCGCGATCAGCTCGGGAATAGCGAACGCCATTTGCGAGACCAGAGCGTCCTGCATCACCTCCCCGTTTAGCCGGCATTGAAGCCGGATCTGCGGAGGATCGATCTCGTCAGCGGTCACCAGGTAGGGGCCAATCGGCATGGTGGCGTCGATACTCTTACCCTTCAGCCATTGGCCACCGTGACGGCGCTGCAGGTCGCGCTGCGAGATGTCGTTCGCAAGGCAGTAACCCCAGACATGACGCTGCGCATCGGCCGCCGCGATACTGCGACCGCCCGTGCCGATCACCAGCGCCAACTCCGCCTCGTAGTCCCAGCGACTCGAGACTCGCGCGTCGTAGCCGATGTCATCGTAGGGCCCGATGAGGGTGCCCGGAGCCTTGGTGAAGAATGTCGGGGCCTCGGGTTTGGCCACGTCCTGCCCCTCGCGCTTGCCTTTGCCCTCCTCGAAATGACTCCAATAGTTCCAGCCGACGCACAACACGTCGCGCCCCAATCGGGTCAGCGGCGGCAAAAGCCGGATGTCGCTCAGCTTCTGTCTCCGCAATGCGCCACCCGCCAGTGCCGCATCGATCGCCTCGCGCGCCGCATCGCCGCCGACGATGATGTCGCGCAGGTCCCCCAGCGATGCAGGCAGGATCGCCACCAGGCCATCCTCAAGCACACCAACACCGGGAGTGCGTGCCTGGCCAGGAGTGCCTGCCGGCATGAAACTAACAAAACGCATGGGCGCTTCCTTGGGGCGTCAGGCGTCAGGCAGCACAGCGATCGCGCTGATCTCGATCAGATAGTCGGGTGAGACCATTTTGCTGACCTCGACCATCGTCGACGCAGGCAACGGCGCTGCGAAATATTCCCGACGCACTTTGTGGATGATTGCGAAATTCTCGATGTTTCTCACATAAACATCGACGCGGCATACATCGGCAAGCGTGCCGCCGGCTGCCTCAACTGCGGCTTTGACGTTCTCGCAGACCTGTCGCGTCTGCTCCTCGATGTTGCCAATCCCTGCGATGCTGCCATCGGGGCGGCGCGCCGTCATTCCAGAGATGAAGACCAGCTTGCCGCGGGCCTCGATCGTCGTCGCCTGCGAGAAATGCCCGTTGGGCTGGCGCAGCTTCGGGGAAGAAATCTCTTGCTTCATGGGGGTTCGCCGATCAGCTCGTGAATTGCGGGGTGGATTTCGGCTCCCAGCGACGCCGCAAGGTCGACGAGTTCGGTGAGCAGGGGCCGACCGATCACGCACATCCCGGCGCTCTGCGCACGGCGCGCCCAGGAGAGTTCGCCGGGGCTGAAAATTCGCTCGACGCCCGGCGCGCGGCGTGAGCCGCGTACTCTTTCAGCCAGCGAGTCGGCGGCCGACTTGAATTCGTGAATGTCGCAGAAGTGCGGGACGTGGATGGCGACGAAGAAATGCGCGCAGTTGTAGGGCACGACGAGGTCGCCATAGAGCGGCTGCACCGCTCCCCCCGTACCACCGGCGGAAAGCCCCCCACACAGGAGATCGATCATGAAGGCGAGGCCAAAACCTTTCGGACCCGCCGCAGGCAGCAACATTCCGGCGATCGCGGTAGCGGGATCGCGTGTAGGCACGCCGTCCGTATCGGTCGCCCAGTCCGCCGGGATCTCCTGGCCGGCGGCGGCGGCCATCCTGATACGCCCCATCGCCGTGGCGCTCATCGCCATGTCGACTTCGATCGGAGTCTCCCCGGCGGAGGGCAGTGCGATCGCGAGCGGGTTATTCCCGACCACGCGCTCCGCTGCGCCGGGCGCCGGCATCAATGGGCGCGTGTTCGACATTACGATGCCAACACAATCGGCCCGCGCCATCGTTCGCGCATAGCGCCCAGCCGCGCCGAGATGGAAAGCGTTCCGCACGGCAACCGCGCCTACACCGAAACGTGCCGCACGCTCGATGGCGATATCCACGGCCTGCGCTGCTGAGAGTTGGCCGAGCATGTTGCCGGCATCCAACACGACGCAACAGCCCATGTCACTCGCGATCCGCGCCCGTGTCGCGAGCGAGACCGATCCTGCGGAAAGCCGCTTAGCATACATCGGCACCAACATCACACCGTGCGAAGGAATGCCCTCCAGGTCGGCCTCGACGAGCCCGTTCGCCACAGCTCGCGCCGCTTCACCCGGCAAGCCCACCCTCATGAAGATGTCGGCAACGAGCGCAGTGAGCGTTTCGGACCCGACCCGGAAGCTTTGCGCCATCTCAGCCACGGCAGCGCTCAGTGTGCATCGCGCTCATCGGTATACCAACTTGGCATTTGCGCATAGTGCGGACCGTCGTAGATCTCGACGACGACGGTCTCCTCATGAGCCAGTGTCGGCCCGTGCACGTTGCCTTTCGGGTTGCAGTAAAAGCTGCCGGGGGTCAGCACGACCTTGGTGTTGGTATATTCGTACCGGCCTTCGAGGCAGAACATGATCTGGTTCGAGGCATGGGAGTGGGGGGTCGGGATCGACACCCCCTTCTCGAACTTGATCAACGCAATGGACGCACCGGTTTCCTCGTTGCGCCATAACATCTTTTCGTGCAACCCGGGCAAGGACTTCGGACGCCAGGGCATCGATTGGCTCTGGAGAAGGATCTCCGCGAGATTGGGCGCCGCAGCCGGCGATTCCGGGCTCATAACTGGACCTCCTGCTTGGCTCAACCGTGTCGCTCTTTAGAAGCTCGTGCGAAACAGAATACTGATGGTGCGCGGTCGATTCGGAATCGGCGACTCCGGGAAAAGACCCGTGATGGACGGGGTGACCGCGATCGTCCTCGTGTCGTTGAATACATTGGCGACACTGACCAGCGCGGACCACGTCTCTGACTTCACGCCGGCGCGTAGCGTCGTATTTTCGTAGGCGGGAAACACTTCGAAGGGCGCGCTCGCCGGATCGGTCAGCAGTATCGAATTGCGCGAGGACGTGTACGAATACTCCGCCCCGACGGTACCCTTGAGCTGCTGCACTCCCAACGGCCACTCGTAGTTGCCGTTCAATGTGAGCGTGGTCTGCGGCACGTAGGGAATGCGATCGCCGACGAGTCCCAAAGACGGACTGGGGATGTCTCCCGCCAGGATCGCCTGGTTGTAGTTGAAATAAGCGCCGAGGCGCAGACCGGTGATGGGTGCCGCTTCCAGCTCGAGCTCGACACCCTTTACCGTTGCGCGGCCGCCGTTGCCGGTATAGGGAAACGACGACGTGCCGCTCGTCGCCTGTTCGGCCAGCTGAATTTGCGACCAATTAATGAAGTAGAGGGCGCCGTTCGCTACGAAGCGGTTATCGAGCCAGGACGTCTTCAAGCCCAACTCGTAGTTCACGAGCGAGTCCGAGGAGAACTTCGCGGGAATGCTCACGCCGGCGATCTGCGCGGCGACCTGGTCATTGGCGCCGCCAGGACGGAACCCCTGGGCGATCTGCGCATACGCCAGTATGTCGTGTGTCGGAGTGTAGGAAAAATTGACCTTGCCGATCTGACCGGTGTTCGTGGCCGAGAGGGCCGGCCCGGGCCCCGCGCCCGGGCTGCCACCGAATCCGACCAGGGCGTCCGAAACCTGAAAATCGGTGATGTCGTACCTGCGGCCGCCGAGAGTCAATTTCAGCTGGTTCGTGAAGGCCCAGCTGACTTCTGCAAACGCCGCCTTTTCTGTGATCGTGTCGTCCTGGGTGCGGTCGAGGAAGACAGTCGGGTCAGCCGAGATGTACCCGTCCGAATCCGCCGACAAAATATGGCTTTCGAAGTGGCGCAACTCCCTCTGGTAGAAGCCGCCGACCAACATTTGAAATGGGCCCGCCCACGCGGAAGCGAATCGGGCCTCATCGGACTCGACACGGCGGTGCTTCGGGTAGTCGATGACGGAGCGGCCGGCGCCGTCGGCGGGCAGGTCCAGGTAACTCTGCAGAGCGAACGAGCTGTCACGACGATACTCGAGGTCCCGGTAGAAGCGCGCCGCGGTCAGCGTGTACGTGCCGTAACCGGCGTTATAGTCGAGCGCGAGATCGTACATATCCATGTTGTTGCCCTCCGCTTCGCGAGCGTAGAGGGGCAGGTCAAAACCGGCCGCATTGACCGGCTGGCCGGTGGGGTTCGGGGCGTTGTAATACGGCAACCCGTTGGAGTTGGTCCGCTGCACCATGGCAAGGGCGTTGAGCGTGATCTGGTCGGTGATCGCCAGTCTCGCGGACACCCGGCCCGCTTTGACCCGGGTTTCGTTCGCGTCGGTCTGGAAGGGCGTGTTGATGTAACCCGGATCGTCCAGGGAGAACCCGGCCAACCGCACGGCGAAGCGGTCGGCTACGATGGGCAGATTGACCATCCCGTCCACCTGATTGCCGACGCCGCCACCGGTCGTCGTCAGGTAGCCCGCACCCACCGAGCCGCTGAAAGTGTTGAGATTGGGCTTGGCGGTAATGAACCGGATGGTGCCGGTCATGGAACTGGACCCGAACGTCGAGCCCTGGGGTCCTTTCAACACCTCGACGCGGTCCATGTCGAACAGCATGATATCCGGCGCCTGGCCACCCCCATCCTCGCTGTTTTCACCGGTAATGACCACGTCATCCAGGTATACGCCGACAGTACCGGCGCCCGCGGCGTTAACGCCACGAATCACGTAACGTTTGTCTCCGGGGCCGTTGTCCTGAATCGCGAGGCCAGGCACCAGGGGTGCCCAGTCGTCGACGGTGAGGGCACCCGCCGCGGCGAGTTGGTCACCGCTGAAGGCCTGAACCGCAAGCGGCGTGTCTTGAATATTTTCGCTGCGCTTGGTGGCCGTGACGACCACTTCCTCGAGGCCCACGGGCTGGTCTTCCGACCACGCGTCCGTCATGAAGGTTGAGGCAAGCGCGATCCCGAGCGCTCGAACGGCGAGACTGCGGCCAGCGTGCCGGCCTGTTGGCCGAACGGCTTGTGAATTCATGAGACCCCTGTTGTCTGAAGTTATGATTGCGGCTCGAGCGATGTCAGTTCTAACCGGCCGTTTATTGAAGTTCAATAAGAACGGACGGTCGAGATCATTGCGCTTCACGCAAACGAAACGGACAGGGGGTTGTTTTATCTCGACGATGTTACGGGCACGGGTTCGCGGCCCGTCGCCGAGCGCGACAGGCCAACACCTGCGCACCTGGACGGATCAGCGAACGGCGGCCGTCGCCTCGATCTCGACCAGGAAATCAGGGCGCGCCAGGGCGGCTACACCGAGAAATGTGTTCGGCGGCGGCACCGCGTCCCCGAAAAATACTCGAAGCTCCGGCAATACGATCCCCAGCTTGTCAGGAGTATGGTTAACGACGTAGGTCCGCAGTCTCACGATGTCCGAGGGTTGCGCGCCGACGGCCGCAAGTACGGCGCGAAGATTAGCCAGCGCCTGGCGAGTCTGGGCGCCAAGGTCGGTACCGCCGACCAGCACACCCGAGGGGTCATACGCAACCTGGCCGGCCAGATGTAGTGTCCGGCCATTCTCCTGAAGCGTAGCGTGGGAGAATCCGTATTGGACGCTGTTATAGAGAGTCTCTGGATTGACGCGCGTGATTTTCATACAGAGCACTCTCGTCAGTTAGTCGACAATCTCGAGCTGATGCCCGAACGGGTCGAGGACGTAGACGTTCTTCTTGCCCGCCAACGGCCCGGAGTCGATGTGAATGGTCGCCAGCGCCCGGCAGCCATGCGCTGTGAGATAGGCGATTGCCTGATCGACGTCGTCGACCTTCAGTCCGAGGTGATGGCCGCCCCGATCACAGTTGCGGGGCAGGTCCTGGCGCCGGTTCGGCGGCTTGTCATATTGGACGAGCTGGAAGTTGAGGTTGTCGCTGAGTTTCAGCATAACCAGTGTCAGGACCGCGCCGGGCACACCCACGTGCGTCTCCATCCAGTCGCGACCCGCGGCATCCCGCGGCATGTTAGCCGCATCGACCGGTCCGACCCGGAAGAGCTCTTCGGCGCCGATGACGTCAACATAGAAGCGCAGTGCCGCCTCGAGGTCCGGCACCGTCCAGGAGACGTGATCGACGCCCAGGAACTTCGGCCTCAATGGTGCTGAATTCGCAACGCTCATCGGGATGCCTCGCGAATCGACTCGCTTTCTTCGCGGACGAGCCTCGCAACCACCCGGTTGAACATCGTGACACCGCGGTCAGCGCCGGTCGGCATGATTTGCGGCTGGGGTGTCGCGTCGATCACGCGCTGCTGTGCTTCGATAATCTTGCGGTCTTCGCCAAAGGCCATGTCGGCAATACCCATCAGCCTGTCACGGAGCGCGGCGTCGCCATGGTTACGGTGGGGACCCCACGAAAAAAAGTAGCGCGTGCTTTTATCGGTCATCGGGGTGACGGCCTGACTCGTGACGGTGACCCCCTCCCCGACCGTCGGCAGATCCGGCGCATCGTGACCGAGTCCCTGCGGTGTTCCTTCGGGAAATGAGCCGCCGGCCATGAGCAGCACACCCGGCACCAGAAAATCGTAGCGGACGTAGCGATTGACGGGCTTACTGAGCGTTTGCCCCGGAACACCTTTCTCGCCCGCGAGCCAGCGCTCGACCCGCACGCCGCGCGCCAGCGGTGTGATCCTCGGCTGCTCCTGTGCCCAGGCCTCACTCGAGCCGAAGCTGCTGGCGTGGACATAACTGAGATGGCTGAAATCGAGCAGATTGTCGTTGATGAGCCGCGCCTCGGCGGTGTAGTCGAGCTGCCCATGGCCGAGGATATAGTCGGGGTGATCGAGTCCCACGGCGGCTGGAATGAGCGCTGCATCCGCGGCGGCCGCATCGCCCATCCAGATCCAGACCCAGCTATGCCGCTCCACCACCGGATAGTTGCGGACTTTCGCGTGGGGCGGAATCACTGCCTGCCCCGGAATCTCGATGACGTTTCCAGCTCGGTCGTACAGCAGTCCGTGATACATGCAGCGCAGCTTCTCGCCCTCGCAGCGTCCGAGTGAGAGCGGTGCGAGGCGATGTACGCAGCGATCCTCCAGCGCCGTTACGACACCGCTGGAGTTGCGCCACAGGACGATCGGGTCCCCGAGAATGTGGACACCGAGCGGCGTCGCTGGCTTGAGATCGTGCGTCCATGAAGCGACGTACCAGGCATTGCGAACGTAGCTGTAGCTCGGTACTGAATTCATGGTGTTTTCCTCCGCAGCCGAACTGACTGTGCCAGCGCGCGGGGTCCTCAGCAATATGAAACACCGCGCGACTTCGTTGCGGCCTGCGCAAAGCACCGTCAGTCCAGCAGGGCGTTGATTGAGACAGGCCTGGCAGGAAAGCGGGCCGTGAAGCCGGGGTCGGAGGTCTCGCCGCGTGCCTCGAGCAGCCGAATCAGGGTTGGCTCGCACGACCGGCCCTGACACAGGCCCATACCGCATCGGGTCAGGAGCTTGATCGCGTTTGCAGAGCGACTAGGCGTGTCGAGTGCCGTTTCAATCTGGACGGCGGTGACATCCTCACAGCGACAGACCAGTGTGTCGTGATTGAGCGCGGGCCAGTAAGGACGCGGATCGGCGACGGCCTCCAGCAACGCATTGAAGTGGGCGAGCGCCCGCGCGCGTGCACGGAACGGCCGGGCGCGGCGTTCAGCTTCGACAGGCGAGACAAGCTTCAAATCGAGTGCCAATCCGAGGCCCGCCAGCGTGCCTGTAGCGGTAGCGCGCTGGGCGCCCGTAACCCCAGTAGTCTCACCGGCCGCATACAGGCCGGGGACGCTCGTCGCTTGCCAGCTTTCGACTTGCGCCGCCCAACCCCCTGCCCCACCTGGACGCCGCACGGCGGCGCCTATCTGCCGGATAAGATCGGACTGCGGCACGAACCCGTAGCATAGCGCGACGGTGTCGCATGCCAACGCACGGCCGCTGCCGAGATGCACCAATTCCACCCGTGCACCACCTTCGATCGCGCGCAATGGAGCATCGAACAACACCGGGACGCGCGCTCGACGTAGCGTGCGGAGCGCGCCGATCACAGGCCAGAGCGTCGATGCGTGAAGCACCGTAGACGACGCGTGAGCGGCCACCACACGCAGCAGGCGACGTAACGGCTGGGCAAACGCGACGGCGGCGACCGTGCCACCTGCTGCCACGATCTGCGCCGCAATCAGTAGTTGCAGTGGATGGGATCCCGCCAACGTGATTCGATCGCCAGGAACGAGCTGTTGGCTTTTGACAAAGGCCTGCAGACCGCCGGCGGCGATCACACCCGGCAGGGTCCAGCCCGGCACCGGTACGGGGAGATCCTGGCAGCCCGCCGCGATCAGTACCCTGCGTGCCGTCACACGGGTCACGCCGCCACTGTCCGCAACCGTTAGCTCGAAGCCTCCGGCCTGTGGCGCGATACCCAACACCGAGCGTCCGCCCCACCAATTCGACCCGATGAGTGTCTCGAAGCGCGCAAGCTGTGCGCGCAGAGCCACGTAGCTTCGATCGGACATCCAGTTCGCGACCCGGAAATCGTTTGGTGGCTGGCGCAGAATCTGTCCGCCGGGTCGTAGCTGCTCGTCCACGACGACGACATTCACGCCGAGTTCCATCAACACCAGCGCGGCTGCCTGTCCTGCCGGACCCCCGCCGACGATAGCGACTTCGACCCTTTTCGTCTCACTCATGGCTCGCACCCCGGTCGGTGCAGACCTGCATACCGGAGACTACGGGCGTGAGGCAGGCCCGCAGCCAAAGCGTCTTGCCTTCCGGCAACGTGATCCAAACAAAGCACTCGCTACAGGTCCCCATATTGCAGTACAGGCCACGCGGCCGCCCCCGGGTGTCGAGGCGGAATACCGGACCGCGTGCCGCGAGCATCGCGGCGGCAATCGTCTCGCCTGGAAACGCCGCGACAGGCTGGCCATCGACGTCGATCGTCACGGAGTCGCCACGGCGAATGTTGGGACCGATGATCCGCATTGCCGTTTTACCCCGCTCCGCCGTTGAGTTGTTCGAAGCGGGTCGGGGAAACCATTTCGAGCAGTGGGTCCCGTACGCCACCCATCGTCCGTGCCAGCGACCGTGCGAAAGTCGGTCCTAACGTAAAGGCCGAGCCGCCCACTGCAACGTAACAGCCCCGCACGCGCGGTAGTTCGCCGACGATCGGCAACTCGTCCACACCGTTCGTCGTCATGCCGGTCCAGGAGCGAATCAGGGTCAGACGGGCGATTTGCGGCACCGTGTCTACCGCCACACGCAAGTTACCGACCACTGATGTCTGAATCAGGGTTGGACGGCGCGACAGATCGAAACCGCCATCGCCCTGCGCAAGCAGGGCGGGCCAGCCGCCGCCCAGGAGAAGGTTTCCGGCCGTCGCCTGCTTCATCGACAGGCGCTTACCGGCGTGCTGAATCAGGTGGTTGAGTAAGGGAGGCGCGCGTGCAGTGACGTTCATCTGCAGCGCCACCGGTGACAGAGGCAGTTGTACGTTGAGGTGCGAAGCAATCGCCCCACTCCAACCCCCCGCAGCGATAACGATCTGGTCTGTTCGCTCGACGGAATGAGTACCACCGTTCACGAGCGTTGCGTCAAATTGGGCAGTGCCAACGCGCGTGATACCAACAAGGCTCGTTCGCGTCCGGATCTCTGCGCCCGCTGCTCGTGCCGCGGCGGCAAATGTAGGGGTTACCGTACGGGGGTCGGCCTGCCCCTCGTCGGCCAGGTAGTCGGCGGCAACGATGCTTGGTGAAAGCGCGGGACACAGCGCGCGCGCTTGCGCGCCGTCAATTAGCCGGCTCGGCAAGCCGGCGGCCTGCTCCCACCGAACCTTGGCCTCGAGCAGCGCGACCTCCTCCGCTGTCTCGGCGACCATGAGGCCGCCGTTCAGGTTCACATGTAAATCGGCTGCGAGCTCAGCTTCCAGACCGCGCCATTCCTGCACCGCGGCCGCGTTGAGCTCGACGGTCCGGGCGACCTGGTCGGTCAGTCCGCCGCCATTCTCAATAAACCGCCGCTCGAGCTGGAAGTGCAGCGAGCCGGCGTTTTGGCCCGACGCGCCGGCGTTCAGCTCGCCGGCTTCCACGAGAGTCACACGCGCACCGACTTTCGCGAGGTGCCAAGCGGTCGCACAGCCGACGAGACCCCCGCCAATGATGAGCACACGCCCATCACCTCGGGTCACCTCAATCGTCCGAGTCGTACCAGCGTGTCCCGAACCAGCATGCGGCCCTCGTCCGAAACGTCGTGCAAAGGAGGACGCACGTAACCGCCGGGCAACCCCTGTAAATTCAGCGCCGCCTTTAAAATGCTGGGGCCCGATCCGAAGCGGCCACTGAGGTCCGGAAGATACCAATCCTCATGAATCACTCGATCCTGCCGACCACACAGGCGTGCCGCCTCGATGCGGCCGGCCCATAAGTGATTATAGAAGTCCGGGTGGACGCGGCCTAGTACCGCCCCGGCACCCATGGTCCCGTCACCGCCGCAAGCCTCGAGCAACGCGAGCCCGTGCTCATCCATCGAATGCCCGAACACGAGAACCTGCTCCCGGAGCGCAAAGAACGTTTCCACGAACCTCCGCAGGTTGCTCGTCGACTGTTTTATCGCCACCACGTTGTCAATAGTGGCGAGGCGCTCGAGCAACGCAAGCGATAGGTCGATACCGGTTCCCGGCGGCCAGTTATACACACAAATCGGCAGCGTGCTGCGCGCAGAGATCTCGGTATAAAAACCATAGATCTCCTCCTCGGAAGGCCGAATGTACGGCGGGGCGGCGACGAGCGCGCCGTCAAATCCGCTCACACGGGCGTGCTCGGCAAACTCGACAACCTCGTGCGCGGTGAATGCCGTGCACCCGGCGATCAGCGGCAGCTTGCCACGCATCTGTGCCCCGACCGCCGAGAACAACTTCTTGCGCTCCTCGCCGCTGAGGCTCGTCCATTCGCCGGTGGTACCGGCTATCACCAAGCCGTGCATCTGCTCCGCGTGCAGCCACTCGAGCATCACCGCCAACCCCTTCAGGTCGAGCGAATGATCGGACGTAAAGGGGGTGACGATCGCGGGCAGGTAGCCGCGCCATCCGGCTCGCTGACGTTTGTCGGTCACTGGCGAGATTCCGATACTTGGCGAATGCACACTCTATCGCCAGCCCTTTGGCTGGGCTGCATATCCACTCGTGAACGCACTGCCACCCCCTGTTTGATAGACGCTCGGTACTGGATCGAAGATCCGTTTAACGAGTATTCAACTGGAGAGCAGCGTCGCGCAATATCAAGCAACGACCGATTTCATTGCGTCAAACGCACATGACGCCTGTGTGGTGCAGGTGGCGAGAACGTCACGGCTGCCAAGGACCGCGCGCTAGGTACCCTCTGCGCGGCTCGGTCGCCGGCGCCGACCAATTCACCTGGCCGATGCACCAGTGGGTCACCGAGTATTGCCGGGACAAGCGCGAATGGGTATGGCGGATCGCGAGGTCGAAGCCGCGCTCGATGATCGGGGGAGCGCAGCCAGATGCTGCGCACGGCGTGCCACCACGCAATATCTCCGTGCGATTCACCACGCGTTTTCTGAGGTCGGACTAACTACGCGTGCGGCGCGCGCCCCGCCGACCGATCTGGCCATAAGGAAACAACACCAAACTCTTGCAGGACATAGGCTACAGAGCGCATGCTGTGCATATCTGCACAAACACGCAACCTATTGCTCTATGCCGACCACAACAACATCGGTAGCATGGTCCCCGAGAACACTTCCCGACGACGAGGGTCATGCGAATGGAAGCGCTTGCAATGGATAAGTTGGTTGAAAAGGGCGATCTCAGCCCACAGGCCGCACGGGCCGTTGCGGAAGCCCTCGATATAACAATCAAAGCCGCGAACCTCGCCACGGTTCCCATGCTGGACGCACGTTTCGCACAGCAGGACGCAAAAATGGAAGCCCGATTCGGCTCTTTCGAGAAATTGATGGAAGCCCGATTCGGCTCCATCGAGAAATCGCTCGAGAGAACCAAGGTCTGGGCAGCTCTTCTCTACGCGGGCTTGGTGGTCATCGTATTCGGTAGCCTCGCCGTGGATCACCGTTGGCTCGTCAACCGGGAGGACCAGTTGATGGCACAGATACAGGCTCGAAGTGACGCGCGCTTTGCAAAGGAGGAAGTCCGCACCGACCGGCTCTTTGCCGAAGACCACGCCCGAAGCGACCGACTCGTCGCGGAACAGCAAGCAAACGCCAAGCAGGCCGAGGTCCGAATGGACGCCAAGCTCGATCAGCTTCGCGTGCTGCTCATCAACGGCTCGCTGAAACCGGGCAGCACGACCCGGATTTCACCGAGTCCCTAAGACGGCCGGGGCTGGAAACCAGCTTCCAGTCACTGCGGTAGGCCGCGCTTCACACAGTCCCAATCTGCACCGGTCTCGACAGACTCACCTCGTCGCGTTATGCCGATTACTGCGCGAGGATCGCCCTCCTGTTACCGTCACCGCCGCCGCAGACTGCGCGCTAGGTAACCCTCTGGGCCCTGTATTCGTCAAAGGCCGCCAAATAGCGATCGACATCCTTGCGGAGCACGTAATACGGAGTAGACAGCCGCAACCTGGAAGGATCACCACCGCGGATCCGAATTTTGTGTTGCTTCCAGAGCCATGTTTCCAGGTCCATCCGCACGATGCCCGGTACATTGACCGTAGCGATCGCACACCGAAGTGCCGCATCCGGCGAGGTCCACGACTCGGCACCACGCTTCATCATCTCGGCCAGAACGACGTCGGCCAACATTCGGTGCCGCTTCTCGATGCGCTGCATCCCAATCTGGTTCGCGAGCCGAACGGCTGCGCGCATTCCGGCCAACGCAGGGACATTCGAAGTGCCAATTCTCTGAAAACGTTCCGCGCGCAGCTCCTTTTCATCCCAGCCTTCCGTCGCAAGCGTGTTCCACAACCGATCTATCACCTCGTCCCGCACATACAAATAACCGCTACCTTTCGGTGCCTGCAGCCATTTGTGCGGACTGGACGCGTACATGTCGCAGCCGATTTCGCGCACGTTCAGGCTCATCATTCCCGTCACGTGCGCGCCGTCCACCGCACTTAAAAGCCCCTTTGAACGCGCCAGCGCACACAACTCCTTCGCAGGGAGAACGACTCCTGTCACCGTTGTCACGTGACTGACGAAAATGACGCGCGTTCTGGACGTTATTGCATCATTGAAGAGGTTCAGTACCGCAGCCGCATTCGGCACCGGCTTCGGCAGCACTACCTTCTTC
>FTGI01003394.1_pt1 | contig 17365 bp, 14 predicted proteins | sample 1640611 | NCBI WGS metagenome assembly FTGI01 (sample SAMEA3914789, study PRJEB12502) | metagenome | biome: forest; material: soil | place: Canada | collected 2011-07-03 | depth 0.3 m
CTTCGGACGAACGAGCGGGTGACGGCGGCCATTGCGGCGCGGCTGCCGGCAACCTTCGAGCTCGCGCTTGCGGCGATGCTCGTCGCGGTCGCGATTGCCATTCCAACGGGCGTCGTTGCGGCGGTCTGGGAAGGGACCGGCATCGATCATGCGGCGACGACGCTCGCGCTGCTGGGGATCTCGATACCGAACTTCTGGCTGGGGCCGTTGCTGGCGATCGTGTTTTCGGTCAGTCTCGGCTGGCTTCCGGTATCCGGACGGGGGACGCTAGCGCACCTGGTGCTTCCGGCGATCACGTTAGGGGCGCCCCTGGCGGCCGTGCTGGCGCGGATGACGAGGGCGAGCGTGATTGACGAGCTTCGAGAGCTGTACGTCACCGCGGCCCGATCCCGCGGGATGTCCGAAGCGCGCGTCGTGCTGAGACACGCGTTTCGAAACAGTCTCATTCCCATCGTGACCGTACTGGGATTGCAAGTCGGCGCGGTGCTGACCGGCGCGGTGATTACGGAGACGATCTTCGCGTGGCCTGGCGTGGGCCGGCTGCTCATTCAATCGATTGGCTTTCGCGATTACCCGCTCGTGCAGGGATGCATTCTGCTGATCGCTGTCACCTATGTGTCGGTGAATCTGGTGACCGACATGGCGTACGGGTACCTCGATCCGCGCATCCGGGTCGGATATGACTGACGCGTCCGGACGGTTGCCGTGCGGCTGAGACTCGGCACCGTTATCGTGCTGGTGGCAGCGCTTGCGGCCGTTGCCGGACCGTCGATCACACCGTTCGACCCGGCCGCGCAGGAATTGCCGCTGCGGCTCGCGGGGCCAGGAGGCGCACATATTTTCGGTCTCGATGAACTCGGGCGCGATGTGCTGGCGCGCGTGCTCGCGGGCGCGCGGATCTCGTTTTTCGCGGGTTTGACGGTCGTCAGTGTGTCGGCCGGTCTCGGAACGCTGCTCGGGGCGCTCGCCGGGTACTTCGGCGGATGGCTCGACGACCTGATCAGTCGCGTCATCGACACGCTCATGGCGTTTCCGGGACTGCTGCTCGCCATTGCGCTGGTCGCGGTGCTGGGGCCAAGCCTCGGCAACGTTCTGTTCGCGCTCACAATCATCGGGTGGGTCGGGTACGCCCGGCTCGTGCGCGGCCAAGTCCTGCGCGCGCGCGAGTTCGATTATGTGCAAGCGGCTCGGGCGCTCGGCGCGGCCACACCGCGCGTGCTATTCCGCCACGTCGTGCCGGCGGCGATGCCGGCCGTGGTCGTCCAGGCCACGCTCGGTATGGCTGGCGCGGTGATCGGCGAGGCGTCGCTGAGCTTCCTCGGCCTCGGGGTGCAGCCGCCGACGCCGAGCTGGGGGACGATGCTGAGCGGCGGCCGGGCCCATCTGTTGGATGCACCGCATCTGACGCTGTTTCCAGGACTGGCGATCGCGCTGCTCGTGTTGGGCTTCAATTTTCTCGGTGACGGGCTGCGCGACCTGACGGACGAGCAGAGACGGACAACTCGGCTACCTGACGCGGCGTGACAGCGCACGAAGGACAGGGTGGTCCGGCTGGAGATCGAGCCCTCGGGCGGCCGTCGCGCGGGCGGCCTCGCGGTCGCCGGCCTTGAGCTGAGCCTCGGCCAGCGACGCGAGCACCCGGACATCGGTGGGACTGACGTCCGCGGCTCGCTGCAGCCAATGCGCGGCCGTCTCGGGATCGTCGAGTCGCATGGAAAACGCCGCAATTCGCATCGCTCGTGACACCAGCTGCGAATCGCCGGTCGTCAGGGATCCGTAGTCGATGAGGGCGTGCCGGGCGGCGTCGAAGTGGTTCTGGTGTTCGGCGGCGGCAGCGTAGTAGAGGAACGCGGGTGGATCGACGGGAAAGCGGGTCGTCGCCTGTTGCAGGGTCTGTTCGGCGCGTTCGAATTGTCCGTCACGCAGCAGCGCACGGCCAAACAGGGTGAGGCCCGAGCTTGTCGATGCGGGACCGGAGCCCACGCGTTCGAGGGCTTCGAGCGCTTTGTTGAGCGCCGATCGATCGTCGCGCGCTTCGGCGTCCTCGAGCCAGACGCGGCCCAGCGCCTCGTACACGATCGGCTGGTCCGGCGTGCGTTCGAGCGCCGTGCCGAGGGCGACGATCGCGGGCTCGCCGTGACCCGCCCGCGCCTGCGCGAGCCCAACGGCGATCTGGCGCTCGATATGGTCGCGGTCGAGACCGGCAATCACTTGCAGCTGATCGAGCTCGTCAGCGCGCTTGTTTTGTGCCGCATACAAATCGGCCAGCTCCTCGCGGGCCGCGATGAAACCGGGCGCGATCGAGATGGCCTCTTCGAAGGCCTGCTGCGCTTCGGCCGTTCGCGTCCGGTCGAGGAGGCACAGTCCCAGCAGATAGTAGACCTCGGCGGTGCCGTCGTTGAGATAGATGGCGCGGGTTGCCGCCGTGATGGCGGAGTCGACTTCGCCCGCCCGGTAACGCGACAGCGCCAGTTTGTAGCTGACGCGAGGCGAGCGGTCGTCCAGGGCGGCGGCGCTTTCGTACGCTTCGGCCGCGCGGCGGTAGCGCTGCATCTGATACAGAACGTTGCCGAGGCTTTCGAAGGGGCGCGGCGCCCCCGGATCGAGCGAGGCTGCGGCGCGAAAGTCGTGAGCGGCGGCGTCGAAGTCGCCTCGCCGCTGGTAGGTTTCGCCGCGCCGGAGCCGCGCCAGCATCGAATCGGGACGCAGCACCACGGCGCCGCTGTAGGCCTCGATCGCACCGAACGTCTGATCGTCGGCGAGCGCGGCATCGCCGCGGGCGAGCAGCTGCTGGTATTCCCGATCGCGGGCGACCGCCTGGTAGACGACGACGGCGCCGGCGGCGACGGCTGCCAGAACGATCATGACCACAAGGGAACGGCGCATCGTGCTGGATATCCTACCCGGAACTTTTCGGTCCCTCCAGTGTCTAAATTGCTGTACTGTGAGAGCTGTGGGGGCACACTCGTGAAGCAGGCTCGCGTCGCGAGTTGGTCTGACATCGGCGCACGCGAAGCCACGTTGGTGCAGCGGTGTGCAGCCAAGGACGAAGGCGCCTGCGCTGAGCTCGTTGGTGAGCACCAACGGATGGTGGTCCAGCTGGCTGTCAACCTTCTGGGCGATCGCGACGAAGCGCTCGATGTCTCCCAGGAAGTCTTCCTGCGTGTCTTCCGGACCATTCATCGCTTCCGTTGCCAGTCGAGCCTTCGGACCTGGATCTACCGCATCGCCGTCAATCAGGCGCGCAACCGCCATCGCTTCTGGCGCCGGCGCCACCGGGCGGATCAGGTGTCGCTCGACGAACACGTGGCTGTGCACGGAGAGCTCGTGTCGGGGGGCCAGGCGACACCGGAGCGTGCCCTGGCTCAAAAGGAGTTGGCGGCGAGGCTTCAAAACGCGCTCAACAGCCTGCCCTTCGACCAGCGGACGGCGATTGTACTTCGCGAGGTAGATGGCCTGAGTTACGACGAGATAGCGTTCTCGCTCGGCGTGGCAATTGGCACGGTGAAATCTCGGCTGACACGCGCCCGGCAAGCGCTGCGCGTGGCATTGCGAGAGGACAGGACCCCATGAAAGCCCTCACGTGCGCGGCGGCGCTCCGCTCGCTGCAGGCGTTCCACGACGGTGAATTGGCCGTCTCCAGCCAGATTGCGGTCTCTTCGCACGTCGACCACTGCGACGCGTGTGCGGCGGCGCTCGCCGAGCTCGATCGCCTGGGATCCATGCTGCGCGCGGCGGCGCCGGGGCACACGCCCTTGCCATGCGACGACGCGCAGATTTTCACCTCCACGGTCGTGAACCGCGCGAAAGCGGAGCACGACGCGTCGTTCGGCGCGCGTCTGCACAATCTCCTCGAGGATTTGCCGGTGTTGTATGCCGGCGTCGGCGCCTCTCTCGCCACTACCATGTGCCTGGTACTGATGCTGGGGATGATGCGGTTTGCCACCATCGAGCGGGCCGATTCGCTGGCCGGGATCCTGAATTTCCTCGCGACGCAGGGATCGAATGAAAATCCGTTCGTCGTCGATGCGCGCATGATGATGCCGCGGGCTCTCGACACCACGTTTTCGAGCGACGAACTGTTGGTTGTGGGAGAGGATTATCTGGGCGGCCGTGGGACGGGTCGCGACGCCTTCGTGGCGCTCTCGGCCGTGGTGACCCGCGAGGGCACCGTTGCCAACCTCGAACTTCTTGGCGACGGCCCTGACGCCGAGTCCGGCGCCGCCGACGTCAACGACGCCAAGCGCGTTGAGGAACTGATGGGTGCGGTGTCGCGTGCACGCTTCGAGCCGGCAATGCGAAGAGGGTTCCCGGTCGCCGTCAACATGGTCTGGCTCGTCACCCATACCACCGTGCGCGCGGTCAAGCACCACCCGCTGCGCGCGACCAGCAAGACCTAGATCGGCTTCACATCAGGGCTGACTTGATCTACCGTCGGCGCGTCGTCGCGACGTGCGTGGTGTCGGTGTTGTTCATCGAGTCTGACGCCCGGATCGTGATGCCGTTCTCTCCGACGTCGCCGTCGAGCGTCAGCTCGTAGTGCTCGGTCTTCGAATCCGCGATCCCGTCCTTCGGAAACACGGCCGTCCAGTGCAGTCCGCCGTCGCGCGAGAACTCGACGCGCGCCACCGGCGAGTCCGCATCCTTGACGTCGAAGGCGAGCGTGGTTCGAGGGCCGTCGGTCCGGACGGTGCCGACAACCACGACCGGCGGCGTGTGATCGATTTTCAGCGCCGTGCTGTCGCGCTCGCCGGCGAGGGCGATGGCCGGCGGATTGGACGGCGAGTCGGAGGCGACGACGCGAACGAAGTACGTGCCGTTCGGCACGACGGTCGTATCCCAGACGAGGATCGGTTCTTCGAGACCACGCCGGAGCGGCGTCCACTCGGTCTCACCTTCACGCCGATACAGCACATCGTAGACGAGGTCATCGTCGTTCTCGTCGACGGCTGTCCAGGCAAGTGTCTGAAGACCTTTCTGATAGGTGCGGCGGCCGAGCGCCGGCGCCGACGATGAGCCAGGGGTCGTCTGCGCGGCTGACGTGGCCTTGCGATCCGGAGTGGTCTGATCGCCGAAGCCCGCGAGGTCGGGTTCGCCCGTTGTGAACGGCTTCTGGAAGACGATGCCAGGCGGATGCACGGTGATCGACCGCACGATCGGCCGCAGGTTTCGCTGGAGGTAGGCAGCTGTGACAGACGTCAGGACGGGTCCGTCGCCTTTGCCGGTGAGCACCGCGCGCCACTGGAGGTAGCGCGCTTTGGGGCTGGTGATTGGCGAGCCGTCAGGCGAGGTGTATGCCGACGACCACGCGCTCCAGGTGTCGTCCGGGGTCCCGGTGTTGCCGCTTCGCGTGGCGAGCTCCACCTTGCTGTCTTTCGGGACGGTACCGCGCCAGCTCAAGGTGCCCCATGTCGCCACCATCTGCGCGTCGCTCGGGTCCGACTCGTAGGTGCCGCGCGGAGCATGCTCGGACGACAGCCGGAACAGCTTGCCGGGATTCGCCGTGGCGAAATACACCTGCCCGCGCGGATCTTTGTAAAAAGCGGTGACCTGCTGTGCGCTGGCACGCGTGAGGAGGGTCGGCCGCAGCGGCTCGCCCTCGAGCTTATAAAGCTTGCCCTTGTTCCCGGTGGCGATGATCGGCGCACCACTCCGATCGAAGACCACGTCGTACGGTGCGTCCTCGCGCGATTCCCATACGAGATCCCAGAGGCCGTCCGGCATGATGCGGTACAGCGCGCCCTTGGATGCGCGGTGATCATCGCGGCCCGAGGGCGCGGTGGTCTGGGCGCCGGACCCGTCGACGATGGCAATCGACGTGATTTCGGTGGACACCGACACGGACGGCACCAGCAGGCGGCCGATGTCGTTCGATGATTGGTCGCTTCCCGCATTCGACGTGGCCGCGGACGCGCCGCCGGGACGCCCGTTCAGCGCGGCGACGTACAACTCGCCTTTGTCGTCGAAGCGGAGCCCGCGGATTTCCTGATACGGCGTGTCGAGCAGCACGAAGCCCTTGCCGTCGGCATCGATGCGGATGACTTTGCCAGGCGACTCGGTCCCGACCATGAGGTTGCCGCTCTTGTCGATGGCCAGCGCAGTGGCGTGCGTCGCCTTCGTCTTATAGAACGGCACACCCTTCCCGTCGGGAGCGATCTTGTAGATGATGCCCTTGTCGCCCGTGCCCGCGTACACGTTGCCGCGGCTGTCGACGACCAGCGCCCAGATGTATTTGTCGTCCGGATCGAAGAACGTCGTCGCCGATCCGTTGCGATCGACCTTGTAGATCTTGCCGTCGGGTGACGTGCCGACGTACAGGCCGCCATTCGGTGCGGGCGCCATCGCGTGAATCTCGAGCTCGGCGCTGTCGAAGAAGACCGTGCCTTTACCCGACGAGTCGACGCGGTACACCTTGCCTTCGTTCCCGGTGCCGATGAAGAACGTCCCGTCGCCCGCCGCCGAGATGGCCCATATGAACGGCGCGGCCGTTTCGTAGACCAGATCGGTCGCCGGGCCGAGGCTGAGTTGGCCGCGTGCGTCGACGGACAGGTTTTCGACATCGCCCTTCAGGAAGTCGGTCTGCGTCGCGGTCTGAAAGAATTTCGACGAGGACGCCTCGACCGCCAGCGAGGCGGCGGCCAGCGTGGCGGCTGTGATTGAAAGCAGTCGGAGACGAGTAAGGGTCACGCTAGTTAGGCGAGACGACGATGGACAGGGTTCGCGATCCGTTGACGGCATGGTCGGTCGGCAGCTCCCATTCGCCGAGCGTCGCGTTGCTGAGCGGGCTGAAGCTGCCGGTGCTTCGATCCGCCTCGAGGACGCCGAGCACTGATGGCGGCAGCGCCGTCAGCGACTCGCCGCTGACCACGGCCCCCGGGTCGGATCCGAGCAGCTTGACATACAGTGTGCTGCCGCGGCGGCTTCGGTTCAGCATGCGAATCATCTGGTCGACGTTGCGCGGCTGCTGCGTTCGCGCCTCGCGCTGCTCGATTTGTCCCAAACGGCCGCCGTCGGCCACCAGCACCGACAGGGTGCCAGTAGCGTTCGAAGGAATCTCGATCGGCACGGTTCGCAGGAGCTCCTCGCCGCGGCGGGTGCGCAGGAGAATCTTCAACGGAACGGTGCGTCCCGCGCGCGGACGTTGATCGTCGATCCAGACACGTTCGAGGGTTGCGGTTTTCGCTTCCTCCGTCGATCCGATGGTCAGGTCGACGCTGTCGATGTTCACCTTTTCGTAGTCGTTGCCGAGGAGCGCCGCAATCGGCGCGGCGACGAACGTCGCCGCACTGATGGACGGCTGTTCACCCGCGAAGACATTGTCGAACGCCACCGCCTCGTGCTTGTTGATCTTCGCCGTGCCGCGCACGTAGAACGTCGCGGTGCCGTACTGGCGCTCGTACGAGGCGAGCGTGCTCGAGATGGTCGCCGATGCCATCAGCGGCGTGAACATCTGGTCGTTGGCCAGCTCGAAATGGAAGGTGCGCTTCGGCGCGCGATCCGACTCGAGCGTGATCGTCACGGGGATCATCTTCGGGCCGGGTCCGAGCCGGCCGGCGATGGCGACGGCGCGATCCTGGAGAAACGATCCAATCACTTCGCCCGTCGTCGAGAGCTTCATCGACGAGAACAAGCTGGGCAGCACGGTATAGACATACGCGCGGGTCATCGGGAAGGCGGTCGGCCCGAGGTTGTAGAGCGGGTGCCCGAAGGCGTACACGCGATCGTCCTCGACGTATGTCACGGTGCCGGTTGCGCCCAGCTGCATGTCGCCGCCGACCAGCATGACGCCGACCGCGTCGCCCGGCTTGAGCGGGCCTTCAAACGGCTGTTCGCCGAGGCGTCCGCCTGCCGCACCGCCTCCAGTTGGGATGAATCCCTGATCGCGGAAGGCCGTGCCCAGCATGTCCGCGAGATCGGGATCGAAGCCCGACATGACGAGCGGCGTCGTGATCGGCCGCAGCATCGTACCGAGCGCGGCGCCCACGCCGGCGCCGACGGCGCCGTCCCCGAAGAATCGCGCATCCTCGGCGCGATCGGTGAACGGCCGGTTCCAGTTGACCGCTTTTCGAAATGCCGCGGTGAGGTTCTCGCGGGTCAAAGGGAACTCGATGCGGACGCGTGCGGCGGCGGGCCGCACATCGGTAAACGTGGTGGCGTCCATCATCTCCGCGATCGGCGTGATCCCGGCGAGGGGTTCCTTGGAAAACTGGCCGAGGGAGTAGGAGACCGCACCGATGAGCCGGCCGTCGATGTAGACGGGACTGCCGCTCATGCCGGCGATCACGCCGGTGTTGGCCAGCGGACCGCCTTGAAGCCTGGCGAGGATCAGGTTCCGGCGCGTGCCGATGGCGTTCTCGAGCACGCCGAGGATGTTGACGGTGAACTCTTCGACGTGCGTGCCGTCGAACACCGTCCGGCCGACGCCGACCATGCCGGGCCGGATTTCGCCAATGCCCATTTGCAGCGTGGCCGCCGGTACGCGGACCAGACAGAACACGACCAGTAGGCACGCAAGCGCGACCCGGCGGAGTGGCATGGGGTTCTTCTGGTTATACGGGAGAAGTGCTTATCGGTCAAGGAGAAATGGGTGGTTTCCGGTTGACAAGCACGAACGCCGTTTGCTAGATTCACCACTTCTGTGTTGAGTCGAATGCCTCAGGATTCTCCGGCGTTACCGTCGTTTAGCCCCGCGACACGTGTCGCGGCCGTCTCGGCGTACGGCTGGCGGTATTGGAGCGTTTCTGAAGAGGCATTCGCCTTGGCCTGATCTGCCACTGCGCGACGAACGAACTCGAGCCTCTTCAGCCTGACGGTTGAAGAGGCTTTTTTATTTGTGGGCCCTGCTTTGCTCTGTGTGACTGTGACCGCGCCGACGACGGCCGAACTGCGCCGAAAGCGCGACGAGGTTGTCGATGCCGACCTGGTCGAGCTCCGTCTCGACTCGGTGGGCGATCCGGACGTCGCCGGCGCGCTATCCGGCCGACGGCTGCCGGCTATCGTCACGTGCCGGCCGGCGTGGGAAGGCGGACAGTTCCGGGGATCGGAAGACGAGCGGCGGTCGCTGCTGCGCGAGGCCCTCACGCGGGGCGCCGAGTACGTGGACGTTGAGTGGAAGGCGAATTTCACCGAGATCATCGCTGAAGACCGCGGTCGCCGTGTGGTGCTGTCGATGCACGACTTCGACGGCGTGCCGGCCGACCTGGTGGAGCAGGCGCGCGCCATGCGGTCCACCGGCGCGGGGATCATCAAGCTGGCAGTGACGACAAGGCGCCTCAGCGATTGCCTGCCGCTGCTCGACCTCGGCGTGCAAATCGGTCGCGACGGCGCAGTGCTCATCGGCATGGGTGAGTGCGGCCTCGCAACGCGCGTCCTGGCAAAACGATTCGGTTCGTGCTGGACCTATGCCGGCACCGAACGCCAGGTGGGTCAGGTCACGCCAGGCGAGCTGCGGGGGTTGTACCGCTTCTCATCGCTGACCGCCAAGACGGACGTCTACGGAGTCGTCGGTTCGCCGCTGACGCATTCAGCATCGCCGGCCATGCATAACGCCGCGTTCGCCTCGGTCGGGCTCGACGCGGTCTACCTGCCGTTTCCTGCCGCCGACGCCGATGACTTCGTCACGTTCGGCCGCGCGCTCGGCGTGCGCGGCGCCAGCGTCACGATTCCGTTCAAGGTCGCGCTCTCCGATCGGGTCGACGAAGCTGACGCCGTGGCGCGCCGGATTGGCGCCATCAATACGATTCGCGAAATCGAGGGGCGCTGGATCGGTGGCAACACCGATGCGGCTGCCTTTCTCCGTCCGCTTCGCAATCGCGTCCCGCTCGCCGGGATGCGGGTCGCGGTGCTCGGAGCTGGCGGCTCGGCGCGCGCAATCGTGGCCGCGCTGGGAGGCACTGACGCCCGTGTATCCGTGCATGCGCGCGATCGCGCGCGGGCTGAAGAGTTGGCGATGACGGCTGGCGCCTCGGCCGGTCCGTTGCCGCCCGAAGCGGGCAGCTGGGATGTACTCGTCAACTGCACACCCGTCGGCATGTTTCCGAACATCGACGCGACGCCTGTCGAGGCCGTGGCGCTCACCGGCCGGTACGTGTACGACCTGATCTACAACCCGACCACGACGCGGCTGCTGCGCGAGGCCGCCGCCGCCGGGTGCCAGACGATCGGCGGGCTCGAGATGCTGGTGGGACAGGCGGCCGAGCAGTTCGAATGGTGGACCGGCGTGAAGCCGCCGGCCGGCGTCATGCGAGAGGCGGCCCTCAAGCGGCTCGCGGAGTTCATGCGTCATGAAAATCACGTCGTTTGAAGAATTCAAAGAGCTCGCCCGCCGCGGCACGTTCGTGCCGGTGTGCAAGGAGATGGTCGCCGATCTCTTGACGCCGGTGTCCGCGTTCTTGAAGATCGCCGAGCACGCGGACTACGCCTTCCTGCTCGAAAGCGTCGAAGGCGGCGAGCACGTGGGACGGTACTCCTTTCTCGGCAAGGATCCCTTTCTCATGCTGACGGCGGCCGAGGGCCGGACGATGATCGAACGTGCCGGTGCGACCGTGGAGAGCGATCGACCGTTCATCGACACCCTCCGCAGTTTGATGGCGGACTACCGGTCGCCGTTTGTGCCGGATCTGCCGCGTTTCACCGGCGGCGCCGTCGGTTACTTCGGCTACGGCGCCTCTTCCTGGTTCGAGCCCGTGCTGGGCGACCTCGGCCAGTCAGACGACGGCGCGAATCAGGCCGGGTTCATGATGTTCGACACGGTGCTCGCCTTCGATCACGTGCGGCACCGGATTCTGATCATCGCAAATGCCCGCATCACGGCCGACGACGACCTGGAGTCGCTGTATCAGTTCGCCTGCGCGAAGATCGGCTTCCTCGAGCGTGAGCTCGAGCGCAGCTTGTCGCACGAGCGAAAGACCGGTGGCAGCGCGCCTGAGGTGCGTTCGAGCTACACACGCGACGGCTTCGAGGCCCACGTCCGGGCGGCGAAGGAATACATCGCGGCGGGCGACATCTACCAGGTCGTGCTGTCGCAGCGCTTCGAAGCGGATGTGACCGTTGATCCGTTCACGGTGTACCGGGCACTGCGTCACGTGAACCCGTCGCCCTACATGTACTTCATTCGGATGGGCGGCGTGTCGGTCGTCGGATCGTCACCCGAAATGCTGGTGCGGGTGGAGGGCTCTCGAGTCGAGACACACCCGATTGCCGGCACGCGCCCGCGCGGCCGCAACGAAGAAGAGGACATGCGGTTGGGCGAGGAGCTCAAGCGCAACGAGAAAGAGCGGGCCGAGCACGTGATGCTCGTCGATCTGGGCCGCAACGACGTCGGCCGGGTGTGCAAGTACGGCAGCGTGCGCGTGCCGCAGTTCATGGGACTCGAGCGGTTCTCGCATGTGATGCACTTGACGTCGATCGTCGAAGGCCGGCTGGCCGACGATCGCGACCGGCTCGACGCGCTGGTGTCGTGCTTTCCGGCCGGCACCGTGTCGGGCGCGCCCAAGGTGCGCGCGATGCAGATCATCCGCGAGCTCGAGCCGATCGCCCGGGGCCTCTACGCGGGGGCCGTCGGCTACGTCGATTTCGCCGGGAATCTCGACTTCTGCATTGCGATTCGGACGATCATCATGTCGAACGGGAAGGCCTATGCGCAGGCAGGGGCCGGCATTGTGATCGATTCCAATCCCACGGCCGAGTACGAAGAGACCCGCGACAAGGCCCGCGCGCTCCTCAAGGCGCTCGAGCTCGCACAACAGGGTCTTTAGCCATGATTTGCGTGATCGACAACTACGATTCGTTCACCTACAACCTGGTGCAGTATCTCGGGGAGCTGGGCGCCGATGTGCAGGTCGTGCGCAACGACGCGGCAACCGTTGAGGAAGTGGCGGCCACCCGTCCCGAACGCATCGTCATTTCGCCAGGACCGGGACGTCCCGAAGACGCCGGTATCACGATGGCGATCGTGCGCACGCTCGGCGAGGAGACACCGATTCTGGGCGTGTGCCTCGGACATCAGGCGATCGGCGCGGCGTTCGGCGGGCAGGTCGTCCGCGCCGGCGTGCCGATGCACGGCAAGACGTCGGTGATCGAGCACAACAGCCGCGGCGTGTTCAGCGGGATCGCCGAGCCGTTTGCCGCGTCGCGATATCACTCGCTCGTCGTGTCGGATGAGGGACTGCCGGCCGATCTCGAGGTGACCGCCCGAACGCGCGAGGGCCACATCATCATGGGCCTGCGGCATCGCCGCTGGCCGGTGCACGGTGTGCAGTTCCACCCCGAGTCGATTCTCACCGGCGAGGGGCATCATCTGCTTCGCAACTTTCTCGAAGGGCGGCTGGACTGATGACTGCGGCTCAGTCGTGGCTTGGGGCTCGGGGCTCGGGGCTCGTGCCTCGGGCGAACAACTGCAAGGTGTGATCAACGATGTTTCCGGCACTGATTGACAAGCTGACGCGGCACGAGGACCTGACGAGCGAGGAGGCTGCCGCCGCCATGGCCGAGGTCATGGAGGGGCGAGCGGCCGCCGCGCAGGTGGCCGGCCTCCTCGTCGGCTTGGCCATGAAGGGCGAGCGCCCGACGGAGATTGTTGGTCTCGCCCGCGCGATGCGTGCGCACGCCGTCCAGATCTCGAGGCGCTACGACCGCGTCTTCGACACCTGCGGCACCGGCGGCGATCGATCCGGCACCTTCAACATCTCCTCGTGTGCGGCGCTCGTAATCGCGGCGTGCGGCGTTCGTGTCGCGAAGCACGGCAACCGATCGGTATCGAGCCTGTCTGGAAGCGCCGACGTCTTCGAGGCGCTCGGTGTCCGCGTGACGGCGTCGCCGGCCGTCGTCGAACGCTGTCTCGCGGAGGCGGGCGTCGGTTTCTTTTTCGCGCCGACGTTTCATCCCTCGATGCGCCATGTGGCCCAGACGCGGCGCGATCTGGGCGTGCGCACGGCGTTCAACCTGCTCGGCCCGCTGACCAATCCCGCCGGCGCCACGAGGCAGCTCGTCGGCGTCCCGAGGCCCGAGCTGACCGAGCTGATGGCGCGTTCGCTCATGCTGCTCGGGTCCGAGCGCGCGTGGGTGGTCCACGGCGCGGACGGCATTGATGAGATCTCGACGGCCGGCTACACCAAGGTCTCGGAATGCCGGGGCGGCGCGGTCAACACGTTCTACCTGCACCCAAGCGACGTCGGGCTGCCGAAGGCCAGCCCCGCGGCGCTCAAGGGCGGAGACGCGCACGAAAATGCCCGCATCATCGAGCGGATCCTCGCCGGCGAGCGCGGAGCGCCGCGAGACGTGGTGCTGCTCAACGCCGGCGCCGCGCTGCTGATTGCGGGCGAGGCGGCATCGGTGGACGAGGGTCTCGTGCGTGCGTCGCGCGCGATCGACCGCGGCGATGCGCGCCGGACGCTGGACACGCTCATCGCGGTGTCCACGGCCGAGGAGTTCGAGCAGGGAGCCAGCGCGTGAGCGCCGATCTGCTCGGCACCATCGTCGCGGCGACACGCCGCATTGTCGCGGTGCGGGAGGAGCGCGAGCCGCTGGCGGCGCTTCGGGAGCGGGTCATTCGTCGCGCTGATGCATCAAAGAGTCCGGTGAGTCCGGGCGGTGCGTTGGACGCGCGAGGCGGAAGGTTTCTGGCCGCGCTCGCCCGGCGCGATCGCATCAACGTGATTGCCGAGTGCAAACGGCGGTCGCCGTCGCGCGGCGTGTTGCGCGCCGACTACGAGCCGGCGGCCATCGCCCGCAGTTATGCAGAAGCGGGGGCCGCGGCCGTGTCGGTGCTGACAGAGCCGACGTTTTTCGACGGCGCCCTCGAACACCTGACCGCTGTGCGGGCGGCGGTGGCGGTGCCGGTGCTCCGCAAGGACTTCATCGTCTCCGAATACCAGGTGCTCGAGGCCAAAGCGGCAGGAGCGGACGCGGTGCTGCTGATTGTCGCGGCCCTCAGCCCGGCGCAGCTGCGATCGCTCGCGGATTGCGCGGCAGAGTGGGGCATGGACGTGTTGGTCGAGGTGCACAACGCGGAGGAGCTTTCGGCGGCGCTGGACTCCGGCGCGCAGGTCATCGGCGTCAACAACCGGAACCTGCGCACACTTGAAGTCGACGTGAAGGCCTCCGAGGATTTGATCGCCGTGATGCCGCGCAACGTCGTGGCGGTGAGCGAGAGCGGATTGCGGACGCCGGATGATCTGGCGCGACTGCGACAGCTCGGCTACCGCGCGTTTCTGATCGGCGAGCGACTGATGGCCGTGGCCGATCCGGGGCAGGCGTTGCGCGAGCTGCTGGCGGGTGCGGCATGTTCGTGAAGATCTGCGGCATCACCCGCCGCGAAGACGCGGAGGCCGCGGTCCGCGCGGGCGCCGACGCGCTGGGATTTGTCTTTTGGCCCGGGAGCCCCAGGTACATCGATCCGTTTCGCGCGCGAGCGATTCGATCGGTGCTGCCGCCGTTTGTCACGGCAGTCGGTGTGTTCGTCGATCAGCCGGCCGAGCACGTGAACGGCGTCGCCGGCCTGGTGCAGCTCGGCGCCGTGCAGCTTCACGGGGAAGAGTCCATCGGCTATGCGCAGAAGATGCATCGGCCTGTCGTGAAGGCCGTCGCTCTTCATGACGACGCAGGGTCGGCCGCGGACGATGTTGAAATCTGGCCCGAACGCGTCCTCGTCCTGCTCGACGTCCACGATCCGGTGCGCAGAGGCGGTACCGGACGCACGATCGACTGGTCCGCGGCAGCTGCCGTGGCCCGTCGCCGGCGGGTCGTGCTGGCCGGCGGGCTGACGGCCGAGAATGTTGGTGAGGCGATTGCGCGCGTGCGACCATTTGGGATCGACGTCTCGTCCGGTGTCGAGCTCTCTCCCGGTATCAAAGATCACGGGCGCTTGAAGGCGCTCTTTGAGGCGGTTCATGACAGTGGCATTGCGGCGCGATCCTGACGGCCGCGGGTATTTCGGCGAGTTTGGCGGGCGGTTCGTGCCTGAGACGCTGGTCGAGCCCATCGAGGAGCTCGAACGCGCTTACATGGTGGTGCGCGACGATCCGGAATTTCTGGCCGAACTCGATCGGCTGCTGAAACACTACGTGGGCCGGCCGACACCTGTATACGAAGCGCAGCGCCTCACGGAGGCGTACGGCGGCGCGCGCATCTTCCTCAAGCGCGAAGACCTGAATCACACCGGCGCGCACAAGATCAACAACGCGCTTGGACAGGCACTGCTCGCCGTGCGGATGGGCAAACGGCGCATCGTCGCCGAAACCGGCGCGGGGCAGCACGGCGTGGCGACCGCGACCGCTTGCGCGCTGCTCGGCCTCGAGTGTCACGTCTACATGGGGTCGGAAGACATGGCGCGGCAGGAGCTGAACGTCGTCCGCATGCGTCTGCTCGGCGCCGAAGTGTGCCGCGTGGACGCCGGGAGCCGAACGCTGAAGGACGCGATCAACGAAGCGATGCGCGACTGGGTCACGAACGTGACCGATACGTACTATCTGCTTGGCTCGGTCCTCGGTCCGCATCCGTACCCGTTGATGGTTCGTGAATTTCAGGCGGTGATTGGACGGGAGGCGCGCACGCAGATCCTCGAGCTGGCGGGCCGCCTCCCCGGCGCGATCGTCGCGTGTGTCGGTGGCGGCAGCAATGCCATCGGCATCTTCGATGCCTTCATGAACGATCCCGCCGTCCGGCTGATTGGCGTCGAGGCTGGTGGCGAGGCCATCGTGCGGGGACGGCATGCCGCACGTTTTGCCGGCGGCAGCGCCGGCGTGCTGCAGGGCACTCGGACATTCATCCTCCAGGATGACGATGGCAATATCGAGTTGACACATTCGATTTCCGCAGGGCTGGACTACCCGGCGGTCGGACCCGAGCATGCATTCCTCCGTGGGAAGGGCCGGGCCGAATACGCGTTCATCAACGACGGTGATGCGCTGGCCGCGTTTCAACTGCTGGCGCGGCTCGAAGGCATTCTGCCCGCTCTGGAGTCGGCGCATGCCGTGGCCTATGCGAAGCACGTGGCCAGGGAACTCGGTCCCGACGGGATTCTGCTCGTGAACCTGTCGGGACGCGGTGATAAGGACGTGCAGACGGTGGAAAAATGCCTTCGCGCTTAGCGCCAACGTTCGCCCGCCTGCATCTTGAGCAGCGTCCGGGACTGGTGACCTATACAACGGCCGCCGACCCGGATCTGCCGCGGTCCGCCGAACTGCTCAGAGCGCTCGATCGCGCCGGGGCTGACGTGCTCGAGGTTGGCGTGCCATTTTCCGATCCGCTCGCTGACGGTCCCGTCATTCAGCGCGCAACCGAACGGGCGCTGGCCGCCGGCGGAAGTCTTCGGACGACGCTCAATCTCATCGCGGAGGTCCGGCCGTACGTCTCGGCGCCGATCGTCGTGTTCAGCTATGCGAATCCGCTGCTGCGACTGGGCGTGTCAGAATTCGCCCGCCAGGCGTCCGGAGCAGGCGTTGACGGCGTTCTCGTGCTCGACCTGCCGATTGAAGAAGCCGGGCAGTTTCAGGAAACGATGGCCGCAGCCGGGATCGACATGATCTTTCTACTCAGCCCGACGACGACGGACGCGCGAATTGAGAAAGCGGCGGCGCTCGGCCAGGGTTTCTTGTACGGCATCTCGCGCCTCGGCGTGACCGGCGCGCGCGATCAAGTGTCGGGGGGCGCGGAAGCGATGGTGCGCCGCATTCGGGCGTTCACGTCGCTGCCGGTGGCGCTCGGGTTCGGGATCTCGCGTCCCGAACACGTGACGGAAGTCGGCAGCTACGCGGATGCGGCCGTCGTGGGCAGCGCCCTGGTGTCCTTGATCGCGGACGAAAGCGGATCGCCGCATCTGGTCGATCGCGTCGAAACCTACGTGCGGTCGTTGCGGAGCGCCTGCCAGCCAAGGGAAATGACGACATGAAGGCGACGCTATGGCGACCCTAGACGATTTGCGGCGCGACATCGATCGTGTGGACGAAGTGCTGGTGCGGCTGTTGAACGAACGCGCTCGATGCGCGTGCGAGATTGGCCGCCTCAAGAAAGAACAGGGGATCGACGTGTACCAACCCGATCGCGAAAAGCAGGTGCTCGATCACGTGCGCAACGTGGCGGCCGAAGGGCCGCTCGGACCGGAGGCGATCGCGCGGCTGTTCGAGCGGATCATCGACGAAGCACGGCGGCTCGAGCGGCGGGTGGCGCACGACGAAGTGGTGGGCGAGGGCGGCAAAGTATCATGAACGTTCGTGTTCTGGAGGCGGAAGCCATGGTTGTAGTGATGGAAGAGCGAGCGACCGAGACGCAGATTGAGCAGGTCGTCGCGCGTCTGGTTGAAATGGGGATGGACGTGCATCGATCGACCGGTGTCTCGCGGACGGTGCTCGGCGTCGTCGGTCAGAAG
>FTGI01002644.1_pt1 | contig 15592 bp, 10 predicted proteins | sample 1640611 | NCBI WGS metagenome assembly FTGI01 (sample SAMEA3914789, study PRJEB12502) | metagenome | biome: forest; material: soil | place: Canada | collected 2011-07-03 | depth 0.3 m
GATGATCTACACGTCGGACATGAGCATTCGCAACACGGTCTGTATGCTGCACGGATCGAAAGAAGAAACAGGATATTCTGATCGCACTCAGAGCGTTGCGCTCGCATGCGAATTGCGTGAAAATAACAGTACGCTCACGGCGATCCGGGTCAAACAGGACGAGGCATGGCTATGACGATACTCAAGCGCGACACGCACTACCACACCTACGCCGACTATCTCACGTGGTCTCGCGATTATGGCGATGAGCTCATCAATGGTACCGCCTACGTCAGAGAGCCGCCGTGCCCCTCCCGGCCGCACCAAGAGATTGTCGTTGAACTCTGTCGCCAGGCAGCCAATGCACTCGAAGACAAACCCTGCCGCGTATGCGTCGCTCCGTTTGATGTGCGCTTACCCAAGTCCAACGAAGAGGACGACCAAGTCGATACCGTGGTGCAGCCCGACGTGCTCATCGTTTCCGACCTCAAGAAGCTCGATGCGCGCGGTGTGCGCGGTGCCCCCGATTGGGTCGCGGAGGTCCTCTCACCGAGTACCGCCAGGCACGACCAGACCGTTAAACTTTCTGCTTACGAGCGAGCCGGCGTCCGCGAAGTCTGGCTCATAGATCCCGTCGATCGCACACTGACTATTTACCAGCTCGAGGCGGGATATTACGGACGCCCGACCACTCTCGAACTCAAAGGACGAACACAGCTCACTGCCGTTCCTGGCGTCACCATTGATTGGGCCCGCGTGCTTGCCAAGATGTCGTAAAGGGATGCCAGTTTCATCAATGGCGTCGACCTTTATGAGTCTCCCCAAAACCGCCGCCGCCCGGTGTCTCGATCACGAAGACATCCCCGGCATTCATCCGGACTTCGGCGGTCGCGCCCAACTCGGTGACCTCCCCGTCGGCTCGCTCGACTCGTCCCTTGCCCACCGCGCCGGCGGCGCCTCCTTCCAGTCCGAATGGCGCCACTCTTCTGCGGTTCGACAAAAGGGAAGCGATCATCGGCTCGCGGAAGCGGATGCGACGGACGACCCCATCTCCGCCGTGCCAGCGCCCAACCCCGCCGGACCCTCTGCGGATCCCAAACGCTTCAACCAACACCGGAAAGCGCCACTCCAGGACCTCCGGATCGGTCAGTCTGCTGTTGGTCATATGGGTGTGGACGGCGCTGGTGCCGTGGAATCCAGGCCCCGCGCCGGAGCCGCCGCACAACGTTTCGTAGTATTGGTAGCGCTCGTTTCCGAAGGTGAAGTTGTTCATGGTGCCCTGGGCCGCGGCAAGCCGCCCCGTGGCGCCATAGAGAGCGTCCGTCACGACCTGGCTCGTCTCCACATTGCCGGCGACCACTGCGGCAGGCCAGCGAGGCTTAAGCATCGAGCCCTCCGGGATCACCAGCTCGATGGGCTCGAGACAGCCGTCGTTCATAGGAATGTCGTCATCGAGCAGGGTGCGGATGACGTACAGTACCGCGGCACGACAGATCGAGGCGGGAGCGTTGAAGTTAGTCGGCTGTTGAGCGCTCGTCCCGGTAAAGTCGATCCGGGCCCGATGCGCTTCGCGATCGACCGTCAGGGCAACTTGTACCGCTGCACCGCTGTCGAGCTCGTACCGGAATTTTCCATCGGGAAGATTCGCGAGCATGCGCCGAACGGAAGCCGCCGCATTTTCACGCACGTGCCCCATGTATGCGAGGACCACATCGCGCCCGAAGACACTCATCAGTCGTTTCAACTCCGTCGCCCCGCGCGCGCACGCCGCAACCTGTGCTTTGATGTCGCCAAGGTTCTGCTCTGCATTGCGGACGGGGTAGGGGCCGGCAGCGAGCAACGCGCGGAATTCGGCCTCCCGGAATCTTCCCTCGCTGACCAGGAGGAAATTGTCGATCAACACGCCCTCCTGCTCGAGCTCCGTGCTGTTCGACGGCATCGAGCCGGGAGTGGTTCCGCCGATGTCGGCGTGATGTCCGCGGGCCGCGACCGTGAATACGATGTCAGACCCGTTATCGTCGAAGATTGGCATCACCACCGTGACATCCGGCAGGTGTGTGCCGCCATTGTAAGGGTTGTTCAGAGCGATCACGTCACCCGGTCTGGGTCGGGTCGCGAGTGCCGCACGCACGCTGTCGCCCATCGAGCCCAGGTGGACGGGCATGTGCGGTGCATTCGCGATGAGGGCGCCGCTTGCGTCGAAGAGCGCGCAGGAGAAATCCAACCGCTCCTTGATGTTGACCGAATAGGCCGTGTTTTGCAGTGCCAGCCCCATCTGCTCCGCGACGGACATGAAGAGGTTGTTGAACGTCTCCAGCCGTATCGGATCGGCGGCGGTGGAACTCGTATGAGTCGACGTACGCTCCAGCCGATCAATGATGAGGTCGCCGCTCGGGGTATGGGCCGCGACCCAGCCGGGCTCGACGACCGTGGTGGAGACTGAATCGAAGATGACGGCCGGCCCCGCGACGGTCTGTCCCGGAGGCAACGATGCCCGGTCATAGACCGGCGTTGCGTGTAATTTCCCAGCCATATAGGTCTCGACGGTCCTGACGGGTGCGGCATGTCCCTGCGCGGTCGGCGCCGGGGCCCGCGCGTCAGCTCCGTCCGCGCCCCCGATCATCTCTACAGAAACCGACTCGACGACCAACGGCACCCCGGGCATGGTGAAGGCGAATCGCTGGCGATACAGCGCCTCGAAGCGTTGAGTCATGTTGTCCACGGAGGCATAGTCGACTTCGAGAGCGCTATCCGAGCCGCGGTACTTGAGGTGCACGCGTGCCTGCGCGCGGATGTGATCATTTGCGATGCCTTGTCCGAGGAGGTCGGCCTCGCCTGTGCGCGTCAACTCGCCAATGAGCTCGTCGAGTTGGCGCATGACGCCTTCCTCCAACACCGCCTCGACCGTCGCCTGCTTCATGAGGCGCGTATCCGCCAAACCCATGCCATACGCTGACAGTACTCCCGCCAACGGGTGGATCATGATTTTCGTCATGCCCAGCGCATCGGCAACGAGACAGGCATGCTGACCGCCGGCACCACCGAAACACGCGAGCGTATAGCCTGTTACATCGTACCCTCGGGCCACCGAGACCTGCTTGATGGCGTTGGCCATGTTATCGACGGCAATGGTCAAAAAGCCGTTGGCGATCGCCATTGGATCCAGACGTTGGCCGGTGGCGGCGTGGACTTCCTCGGCGAGAGCCTCGAACCTGGCACGCACCGTGTCGGAGTCGAGCGTCTGATCGCCGCGCGGCCCAAACACCGCTGGGAAGATCTCCGCCTGCAGCTTGCCAGTCATGACGTTGCAGTCCGTGATGGTCAGGGGCCCGCCGCGGCGGTAGCTCGCCGGCCCTGGATTGGCGCCGGCGGATTCCGGTCCGACACGGAAACGCGCGCCATCGAAGCGGCAGATCGACCCGCCGCCGGCGGCCACTGTGTGAATGCTCATCATCGGCGCGCGCAGCCGCACGCCCGCGACAGTCGTCTCGAAACTGCGCTCGTACGTCCCGGCGAAATGCGAGACGTCCGTGGAGGTCCCACCCATATCGAAACCGATTACCCGCTCGATCCCGGCGGCCTGCGCAGTCCGCACCATCCCCACGATGCCACCGGCCGGTCCGGAAAGGATCGAGTCCTTGCCCTGAAAGCGTGCCGCCGCGGTCAGCCCACCGTTGGATTGCATGAAAGACAGCGGCACCCCCGGCCCGAGCTCACGGGTCACCTGGTCGACATACCGTCTCAGGATCGGTGATAGATACGCATCGGCGACGGTTGTGTCGCCGCGACCGACGAGCTTCATCAGCGCCGCAGTTTCGTGGCTCGTGGACACCTGCGTAAAACCTATCGCTCGAGCCAGCAGCGCGACTCTCAACTCATGCTCGGGATAGCGGTAGCCGTGCATGAAAACGATAGCGACCGATCGCAGCCCGGCGTTGAACGCCGCCAGCAGTCCCGCGCGTACGCCGGACTCCTCGATCGGCTCCAGCACCTCGCCCTGCGCGGACACGCGTTCGCCGATCTCCAACACCTGCTCGTAGAGCTGACTCGGCAGGACGATCTGCCGCTCGAACAATTTTGGCCGATTCTGATAGCCGATCCGCAGGGCGTCGCCAAAGCCGCGGGTGATGGCCAGCAGCGTACGCTCCCCTTTGCGCTCGAGGAGCGCGTTGGTGGCGACGGTCGTGCCCATTTTGACTTCGGCGATCAGCTCGCTCGGGAGGGGGCCCTCCAGGATGCCGAGCAGCTCGCGGATGCCTTGCACGGCCGCGTCGGTATAACGCCCGGGGTTCTCTGACAGCAGCTTATGGAGTACGAGACTTCCGTCCGGACGTTGTGCCACGACGTCGGTGAAGGTTCCTCCCCGATCGATCCAGAATCGCCAGCGCTGCTGAGAGGTCTGCAAGGTGTCGGGCTCCGAGATGCGATGCGGGGGAAATTCGCGCAGTTTGCGCCTGTGAATCAGCTCGTTCGGGGAATATCAGCTATGCCGCCCCCCCGGCGGTCCGGTGTTAGTCTCATGTCATGTACGACCTCCTCAGGGGCTTGCGAGTCGTCGAGGCCTCCGCTTTCGTCGCGGCGCCTTCGTGCGCCCTGCACCTGGCCCAGTTTGGCGCGGAGGTCGTGCGCATCGATCAGATCGGCGGGGGTCCGGATTTCCGGCGCTGGCCCTTGGACCCGCACAGCGGTGCCAGTCTCTACTGGGAAGGTCTGAACAAGGGCAAGCGCTCGGTGGCGTTGGATCTCACTCGGCCGGAGGGACGCGAACTCGCCATGCGAATCGTGACGGCACCGGGCGAGAACGCCGGGCTGTTCGTCACCAACTATCCGGTCGACGGTTACCTTTCCTACGAGGCGTTGCGTCGGGTGCGGCATGACCTCATCTGTGTGCGAATCATGGGTTGGCCGGATGGTCGGCCTGCCGTCGATTATACGATCAACGCCGCGGTCGGCGTACCCGCGATGACCGGCCCCGCGACTGATACCCGGCCGGTGAACCACGTGTTACCGGCCTGGGACCTGCTCGCCGGCGCCTACGCTGCCTTTACGCTGGTGGCCGCTGAAAGGGCGCGTCGCCAGAACGCCCGGGGACGAGAGATCCGCATTCCGCTGTCCGATCTCGCCATCGCCAGCCTCGGCCATCTCGGGCAGATCGGTGAAGTGCAGCTCCTCGGGCAAGACCGCGCGCGACTGGGCAATGAGCTCTATGGAGCTTTCGGCCGCGACTTCGAGACTCTCGATGGCAGGCGATTGATGGTCATCGCCATCACCGCGCGCCAATGGTCCGGTCTGGTGACGGCTCTGGGACTGCAGGCGCGTGTCAGCGAACTCGAAAGCGAGCTCGGGGTCCGATTCGATCGCGACGAAGGAGTCCGGTTCACCCATCGCCGCCGCCTCATTCCACTGATCGGGAGCGCGATTGCCGGGCGCAACGCCGCCGATCTCACCGCGGCCTTCGAGACACGAGCCGTCTGCTGGGCGCCGTATCAGACTTTGCTCCAGGCGGTCTCTACTGATCGCTACTTCTCGAGCGCCAATCCCATCCTGTCCGCGATCGAGCATCCGAGCGGCCAGTGTTATCTGGCGCCGGGCGCGGCAGCGAGTTTGCCTTCGGAGCCACGACGCGCGCCTGCGCCCGCCCGCCTGCTCGGTCAGGATACCGACGAGGTGCTGGCGGAGTTGCTTGCGCTGTCCGCTGGCGAGATCGGAAGACTCCACGATGCGGGCCTCGTGGCGGGCGCATGACCGCGGGTCTTAAAAAAGCCTTATGACTACGGATCTGACTTCGGCTGCAGCCGCGGTGCTCGCGGCCCGAGAATACTTGCGCCGTGCGCAACGGGCAACCCTTGAGGCCGTATCCAGCGGTGGGACAGTGGACGCCATGCGGGTCGAGACCGGGCAGCGCCGCGTGCATGGTCTCGCCTGGACCGCCACCGCTGTAGAAGGCATGGCAATGTTGTTAGCCTGGGCGTCGCGTATCGCGGCCCGCGGAGATCCAGACGCCGGCACGGCGCTCGTCGTTCGTGTCGGCTGCGGCGAATACCTGGCCCAGATTCTGGGCGGCCTGCCAATGAGCCAGAACGAGCTGGTGCGACCGGGTGATCTCGACGCGCAAGATGCGGCCGGCCTGTTGCGGGCAGAGCCTGCCGTCAGCGATTTCCTGGAGAACGGCAATAGCGCCGGCAATCGCGCCGCGCTGACGCGCTGTCTGGCGGAGGGTTGGTCTCCCGACGAATCCCTCGGCGAGGACACGTTAGACTCCATCCGCGCTCAGATCCGACGCTTTACTCACGAGCGCATCGCGCCCAATGCACATGGCTGGCATTTGAAGGATGCGCTCATCCCCGATGAGATCGTGGCCGAGATGGCGGAGCTGGGGGTGTTTGGTGTCTGTATCGCTCCGGAATACGGCGGGTTGGGTTTGAGCAAACTCGCGATGTGTGTGGTCTCGGAGGAGTTGAGTCGCGGTTGGATTGCGGCGGGCTCGTTAGGGACCCGCTCGGAGATCGCCGCGGAGCTGATCGCGGCCAATGGTACGCCGGAACAGCGCGCACGCTGGTTGGCGGGCATCGCCGCCGGTGCGATCCTGCCGACCGCGGTGTTTACCGAGCCCGGCCAGGGATCCGACCTGGGATCCCTGACGACCCGCGCGCGACGGCTCGCCGATGGCTCCTGGCGGATCGATGGCGCCAAGACCTGGATCACCCATGCATCGCGCAGCGATCTGATGACCGTGTTGGTCAGAACGGATCCCGACACTCCCGGTTACGGCGGTCTTTCCATGTTGCTTGCGCCCAAGGCCCGCGGCACGGCGGCGACCGCTTTCCCCGACCCGGGCCTGTCCGGCAGCGAGATCGGCGTGCTCGGCTATCGCGGCATGCGGGAGTATGTGCTCTCGCTCGAAGACTTTGCCGTTCCTGCCGATGGGTTGCTCGGTGCGGTGGCTGGAAGCGGCTTTCGTCAGTTGATGAAGTCGTTCGAGGCAGCACGCATCCAGACCGCGGCGCGCGCTGTAGGGGTAGCCCGCAAGGCGCTCGATCTCGGTTTGTCCTACGCGCTGGAGCGACGCCAGTTCGCCAAGCCGCTGATTGCCTTTCCGCGCGTTTCCGACAAACTGGCCTTGATGGCCGTCGAGACGGTCATCGCGCGGGAGCTCACTTACTTCGCGGCCCGTGCGAAAGATTCGGGAACCCGTTGCGACATCGAGGCGGGGATGGCCAAACTGCTCGCCGCCCGGGTTGCCTGGAGCAACGCAGATGCGGCCGTGCAGATCCACGGTGGTAATGGCTACGCTCTCGAGTACGAGATCAGCCGGGTGTTGTGTGATGCGCGGATCTTGAATATTTTCGAGGGAGCGGCTGAAATCCAGGCCAATGTCGTCGGTCGCGGATTATTGAGCCGGTCACGGGTCGAATGACACAGTACGATGTGGTGATCATAGGCGGAGGCGTCATCGGTTCCTCGATCGCCTATCATCTGGCGGCCGCAGGCGAGCGCTCGATCCTGGTATTGGAGCGGGATCCCACTTACGCGCGGGCGTCTTCGGCACTGTCGGCGAGCTCCATCCGGCAGCAATTCTCCACCCCGACATGCATCCGGATGTCGCAATTCAGCTTCCAGTTCATGCGCGACATCGACGCGCATCTGGGTATCGACGGTGAGCCTGCCGAATTGCCGCTGTTGGAGCGCGGTTATCTCTATCTCGCCGATGCGGCGCACTCGAGTGCGCTCGAAGCTGCGATCCGGGTGCAGAAGGCGCACGACGTGGCGGTGTTGCGCCTGGATGCCGCGGCCCTTGGGCGGCGATTCCCGTGGCTGAACTGCGCGGGTCTGGAGCTGGGCGTGTTGGGAACCGCCGGTGAGGGTTGGTTTGACGGCTATACTCTGTTGCAGGCGTTCCGGCGCAAGGCTCGTCAGTTAGGGGTCGTGTATCTCCAGGACGAGGCCGTTGACCTCATCCGCACAGCGGTGCGCGTTCGCGGCGTGCGCACGGCCGGCGGCGTTGAAATCGGTGCCGACGTGGTGATCAACGCCGCCGGACCTCATGCGGCCAGCGTCGCCGCATGGGCCGGGTTCGCGCTGCCGGTCGTTCCGGAGCGGCATTGCATTTTCACGTTCAGTTGCCCCGAGGCGTTGGATTTCATCCCACTGGTGATCGATCCGAGCGGGCTGTATGTGCGCCCCGAGGGGGAGATCTTTCTCGCGGGGGGACCTGCGACACCGGTCAGCGGGCCGGATCCACTCGCGCTCGATGTCGACTATGCGCAGTTCGAGGAATTTATCTGGCCGACCTTGGCCGCGCGGATTCCCGTGTTCGAACGCATCAGAATGACCTCGGCCTGGGCCGGTCACTACGAGATGAACCGCTTCGATCAGAACGCTCTGATCGGCTGGACACCGGGGGTCGAGGGATTGATGCTCGCGACCGGTTTCAGCGGTCACGGAATGCAACACTCGCCGGCGGCCGGCAGGGCGGTGGCCGAGCTCATCACGGCCGGACGCTTCGAGACGTTGGATCTCTCCGCCCTGTCTCCCGAGCGGCTCGTCCGCAACGAGCCGCTCGTGGAGCTGAATATCGTCTAAGACTTTTCGGGCACCGGCACCGTGTAGTTCAGCCCCAATCGTCCGCCATCCGGATAAATGGTCTGCCCGGTGACGTACGATGAATCGTCGCACGCCAGAAACACGGCGATGGAAGCAACTTCCTCCGGTGAGCCGAAGCGTCCCAGCGGAGTCCGGCTCAACATGCGATGCTCCACGGTCTTATCGGTCATTATCGAGCGGGCGAGATCAGTCATGATGGTTCCCGGACCGATGGCGTTGACGCGGATTCCCCGCGGGGCCAGCGACAGGGCCGAGACGTTGGTGAGCTGCCGCAGCCCGCCTTTCGAGACCGCGTAGGGAATCTGGGTGGGAATTCCCAGGACCGCATTCACCGAGGACATGTTGATGATCGAGCCGCCGGCTTGCATCAGTCGGGCGGCACGCTGGGTTCCGAAGAGTGCCGACTTCAGGTTGATGGCCAACACCCGGTCGAAATCCTCCTCGGTCAGGTCCAACAGTTCGGCGGCGTGAGTCACGCCGGCATTGTTGACCAGGACATCCAGTCCGCCCCACATCTGGGCCGCCAGGTCGAACAACGCGTCGACTTCCGACTTGAGTGCGACGTTGGTGGCCTTCATGCGCTGACCCAGGCTCTCGGCCACGGCCTTCACCCCATCGGCGTCGATATCGGCCAGCAGAAGTGTCGCCCCTTCGCCGGCGAATCTCTCCGCGATGGCCTTGCCGATACCTCGCGCCGCACCCGTGATGATCGCGCGCTTTCCTTCGAGCCGTCCCATTCGAGCCTTCTCCAGATGACAACAATCGGCCGATGAATACCATCAACTCGCAGACACGAGCGACGGATATCAGATATGCCGGCCGTCCTGGCGGACGCCCTCAGGCGAGGGTGGCACGGGATGCGTTCTTCTTCAGTCTCGTTGCCAGTGTGCGTCGCAGATTGGTACCCGTCATTCCGCTCAACACGCCGTTGTCGATGCAACGGCTGACTTCCTGCTCCACCAGGCGCAAAACCGCGGAAGCGAGCTTTGTCACAGGCTTGTGCAACGGGGTCGCGAGCACCAGCAGCGCGTCCATCTCGTTGTCCTCGAAACGACGCCCGGTGAGTAAACCCGCTTTGAGCTCGCGGTGGAAAGTCCCCAGCGGCAGGACACAACGCTCGGGGCCCCCCTGCACCATTTCCTTGATCGCATCCACGGAATCGACCTCCGCCGTGATCCGCATTTTGATGTTCAGGCGTGCGGTTGCCGTATCGACGACTCTGCGCATGCCATTCGCCGGGGAGGGGATGACGAAAGGCCCCGTCGCGAGCTCTGCGAGCTTGGCGCGATCCGGCATTTTGACCTGCCCGGAGGCCGTGCGGGCGGACACGGCTTCGACGAGATAGAGAGGCTCCAGGAGCAGCGGCGTGACCAGCAGCGTGGCGCTTCTACGGACGTCGTACAGAACACCTACGTCGACGCGTCCGGCCTCCAGCCACTCCATGAGGGCGCCGCTGAAGGCTACCACCACTCTGATACGGGCTTCGGGATAGGCCTCCTGGAAGCGCCGCACGAGGCCCGTCGAAATGGTGGCACCTAGCGAAGGCGGCAGTCCCAGGGTCACCGCGCCCCGGAACCGCGAGCTGTCGGCCGTCAGTTCCTCCTTCAGACTGTCGAGAGACTGAAAGATTTCCTTACCGACGCGTTGTAACTTCGCGCCGGCCTCCGTGAGCTGCGCTCCACGACCGTTGCGATAAAACAGCCGGGTACCGAATTCGCGCTCGAGGCGTTGCACCTGGCGGCTGAGTGCGGACTGCGTAATGCCGAGCTTTGTGGCGGCGCGCGTGAAGCTCTCCTGCTCCGCGACGACCAGTAGAAGTCGCAGCCCCTCAAGTTCCACGTTCTAGGTCCCGAACGTGACTCCTTTCAGTGAGTGTGCCGCGCATAACACGCGGCCGAGCACCAAGCCATGCTCCAGGGGGATACCTGATAGGCGCCAACCCATGGGCGCCCGAAGCTGAAGGCACGGTTAAAATATTCGCCTCTACGATTCACTCGCGGGACGGAGCGTTGCGATTGTCACAGTTCCACACGCTAGCCTCAAGCAGCGAATATCTCGAGGCGCTGTTGGAGCGATATCGCTCGGACCCTGCCGATGTCCCGGAGGATTGGCGCGCCGCATTTGAGATCCTGGCCGGCTATTTTCCCGGCGCGGTTTCATCCGGCGCCGAAAGCGTGAGCAACGCTCGCGACCTCATCAGGCGCTTCGCCCACCTTGCGGCGCAACTCGATCCTCTCGAGCGTGCGCTGCCAGAGCCCTGGCATCGCCTGCGCACTGAGTTCGAGCAACGGCTGGCTCAGATGGCCGCCGATCGTGCAGCCCCTGCGCTGGCCAGGCTCCTGAAGGTCTACGCGGGCCCCCTTGCGCTCGAGACCGGACATCTCGACGATCCCGCGCGTGTGGAGTGGATCGAGAGTCGCCGCGAGAATTCGGCAGCACATGAAGACGCGGCTCGCAGCCGCGCGCTGGCCACCGTGGTCAAGGCTGAGACCTTCGAGAGGTTCATGGCGATTCGCTTTCCAGGCAAAAAGCGCTTTGGCTCGGAGGGGGCCGAATCGCTCTACGCACTGGTTCAGCGGGTGCTCGATCGGGCCGTCGCCGCGGGTGTGCACGAAGTTGTCGTCGGAACCATGCATCGCGGGCGGTTGGGCTTGATGAGCCACGTTTTCGGCCAACCTCTGCAGCAACTCTTTGCGCGCATGAAGGGCGCTTATCCGCTCAGTGTGGCGGGGCGGGCCGCGGACGTTCCCTACCATCTCGGCCTCGTCGGCGAGCATGTGACTCCCGCGGGACGGGTTGCGATTCGTTTACTGCCGAATCCGTCGCATCTCGAGGCGATCAACGCAGTGGCGCTGGGGTACGCGCGCAGTCGCCAGGAAACCCTCGGATCACCGGCCCGGGTGTTGCCCCTCATTCTGCACACCGACGCGAGTGTGGTGGCGCAGGGTGTCGTCAGTGAGGCGTTGCAGTTTTCCGAGCTCTCCGGCTACCAGGTCGGTGGTGCTATCAACATCATCGTAAACAACCAACTTGGCTTCACCACGGAGCCCGGCGAGGGACGTTCGTCACGCTACTGCACGGCGCCGTGGAAGACGGTCGACAGCTTGATCAGCCACGTCAATGGAGATGATGTCGACGCTGTGCTCGCGGCGGCGGATCTGGCCTTCGACTATCGCGAACACTTCCACGGCGAGAGCGTGGTCGATCTGGTTTGCGTCCGCGCCAACGGCCACAACGAGATCGACGAGCCGCGCTTCACACAGCCGCAGTACTACGAGTTGGCCGGGGCGAAAAAAGTGATCTCGGCGCGCTACGTGCGGACGTTGGTGGCAGATCGGATCGTCGCGCCGGAGTTTGTGCAGCAGGTGGCGGACACTTACCGAGCGGAGCTCGAGTCCGCTTATCAGAATGGGGACGAGGCCGTCGGCGCGATCCCTGAGGAGGCGGGTTCTGCGCATGCGGTGGATCCGGATGCACGCTCCGGCTCGCTCATCGCTTCGGCGCCGCTGCGGGCGATTGCGGAGTTGGCGGGACGGGTTCCCGAGGCAGGACAGTTCCATCCCAAGGTCGTCCGCCTGACCAAGGCGCGTCTCGAGGAATGGCACACTGCTGTGAGCTGGGCGACCGCCGAGGTCCTGGCCTTTGGTGTCATCCTCTCCACGGGATGCAACGTGCGGTTCACGGGACAGGATGTGGATCGCGGGGCATTCTCCCAACGTCATCTGTCGCTGAGAGATGCGGCCTCGGGACGGCGGCGCCAGGTGTTTGAGAGCTGCCCCGAAACCTGGGGAGCGCTCAGGATTCATAATTCGACGCTGTCAGAGTATGCCGCGCTGTCTTACGAGTATGGGTACGCGGTGGCCGCACCACGAACGTTGGACATCTGGGAAGCGCAGTTCGGTGATTTCGCCAACGGCGCCCAGATCGCGTTCGATCAGTTCATCTGCAGTGGCGAGGAGAAGTGGGAGCAGTGTTGCGGCCTCGTCATGCTGCTGCCTCATGGGCTGGAAGGCCAAGGACCCGAGCATTCCTCGGCGAGAATCGAGCGGCTGTTGCAGCTCGCCGCGCGGGATAATCTACGCATTGCCCAGCCGAGCACTCCCGCCAACTACTTCCATCTGCTGGTGAGCCAGCTTGCTGCCTCACCACGGCGGCCGCTGATCGTCTTCACGCCGAAGAAGTTGTTGCGCCTGCGAGAGGCGATTTCCCCGCCGGCGGCGTTGGAATCCGGGAGTTTCGAGCCGATTATCGTGCGGCGCGCGAGCAGTCCTGTGCGGCGGCTGCTGTTGTGTAGCGGCAAAATCTACTACGACCTGGTGGAGGGACTCGGCGGCCCCGACTCCTCCGGTGTCACGATCGTCCGCCTGGAGCAGTTGTATCCGTTCCCGCAAGCTGAGCTCATCGAGGCGCTGCGGTCCGCGTCCGTGGCCGACGTCGTGTGGGTGCAGGAGGAGCCGGTGAACTTCGGTTCCTGGGGTTGGTTGCGCTCCCACTTCGAGGCCGCTATCGCATCCGCCGGCGGATCGCCCGCGGCCCTGACCGTGGTCGCCCGTCCCGCATCGCCTTCTCCCGCTGGAAGCTTTCATACCGAGCATGATGCGGATCAGCGCAAGCTCGTGGCAGCAGCTCTGGCCTGTCCGCCCCTCCGCACGAGCCTTCAGGAGCGCCGCTCTCGATGACCGATATCATGACTCCGTCGCTCGGTGAGTCCGTCACCGAAGCGACTGTGGCCCGCTGGGCGAAGGGTTCCGGTGAGACGGTCGCGAAGGACGAGCTCGTCGTCGAACTGGAAACCGACAAGGTACTGTTGGAGGTGGTCGCGCCCAGTGCCGGGGTGTTGGAAATCAGCGCGCATGAGGGGGAGACGGTGCTGCCCGGCGCGCTGTTGGGCCGGGTGGTTGCCAATCCGGTGAATGCGACGGCGGCTGACGCTCCGGCAGCAGCTCCTTCGCCTGAGACATCCGCCAGCGGCCTGAGTTCTCCTGCGGCAGCGACGCCGAAAGAGCCCGCGCCGGTTTCCACAAAAGCGGTATCGCCGGCGCCGCGCGCGCCGTCCTATTCCGCCGCCGCGGCCTCCTCGGGCGCCGGACGAGAAACGCGTGTCCGTATGACCCGCCTGCGACAGACTATCGCGCAACGTCTCAAGCAAGCTCAGAACACGGCCGCCATGCTCACCACCTTCAACGAGGTGGACATGAGTGCTGTCCTGGCTCTGCGCAGCCGTTACAAGGACGTCTTCGAGAAGCGCCACGGCGTAAAGTTGGGATTCATGGGCTTCTTCGTGCGCGCCTGCGTGGCGGCGCTGAAGGCCGTGCCGGATGTCAACGCACAAATCGATGGCGCCGATCTCGTCTACAAGAACCATTATGACATCGGCGTAGCGGTGGGCACGGATCGGGGTCTCGTAGTCCCCGTGCTGCGCGACGCCGACAAGATGAGCCTCGCGGCGATCGAGACGGCTGTCGCCTCGCTGGGACGCAAAGCGCGTGAGGGATCTCTGGCGATCGACGAGCTCCAGGGCGGCACGTTCACCATTTCCAACGGTGGGGTTTACGGCTCTCTGGTCTCGACGCCGATTTTAAATGCGCCGCAGTCAGGCATCCTTGGGATGCACAAGATCCAGGATCGTACGATGGTCATCGGGGATGAGGTGACCATACGGCCGATGATGTATATCGCCTTGTCATATGACCACCGCGTGATCGATGGACGGGGCGCCGTAACCTTCCTGGTGAAAGTGAAGGAGTACATCGAAGAGCCGCAGCGCGGATTGCTGGATCTCTGACGTACGGGTCTCGCGAGCCGTAGTGAATGTAATCATGTCATTGCCGCCACGTACGTTGTTGTTCGTTCCGGGAAACCGCCCGGACCGTTTCGATAAGGCCGCGGCCTGCGGGGCCGATGCAGTGATTCTCGATCTGGAGGATGCCGTCGCCCCGCACGCGAAAGCTCAGGCGCGTGATGCGGTTGCCAACTGGCTGTCGCCCGAGCGTGAGGTGTTGGTGCGGGTCAATGGCACGGAAACGCCTTGGTTCCAGGATGACATCGCGATGGCCCTCGCGCCCGGGGTTGCCGGGATCGTCCTGCCGAAGGTCGAAGGGCTGGACGAAGGACTCATCGCCGCGTGCGTGGCGGCGCAGAAGGCCATCTTGCCGATGGTCGAGTCCGCTGTTGGGCTCAGCAACGTCGGGCTGATCGCCCTGGCCAGCGGCGTGCAACGCTTGATCTTCGGCTCTCTGGACTTTCAGGAGGATCTGGGAATCGACGGCGATGAGCTGGAACTGTTGGCCTACCGCTCGCAACTGGTGCTGGTCTCGCGCCTCGCAGGGCTCGCGGCACCGGTGGATGGAGTCAGTGCTGTCCTGCATGACCCGGAATCGCTACGCGCGAGCGCCTTGCGCGCGCGCCGCCAGGGTTTCGGGGGCAAACTGTGTATCCATCCGGCGCAGATCGGGGTCGTCAACGCGGCATTCGCACCCTCGGAACGGGAGCTGTCCTGGGCCCGGCAGGTGTTGGAAGTTGCGGGGCACGCCCAGGGCGCTGTCGTAGCGGTGGATGGCGCGATGGTCGACCGCCCGCTGATCCTGAAGGCTCGAGCGATACTGGACCAGTTCCGGCAGCGCGGCGGGCAGACCGCGAGCCCCGCGCTCTGATCCGATCATTTATCAGACGAGCGTGGCATCGGCGCTCATGCACAGGGCGCCGTCAGCATCCACGGTCCTCAACCGGACCAACGACCCCTCCCTCCAGCCCTCGAGCGTGAGAGGCCTGCCGGCGATGGCAGGGCGATGCGCGCGATACTCGAACCGGGCGGGTACGATGGCGAGTTCTTGCTGCAAGTGGCCTATCAGCCAGATCGCCTGCAAGGGACCGTGGACAACCAGGCCCGGATAGCCTTCCTTCTGGCGTGCGTATGGCAAGTCGTAATGGATCCGATGCGCATTACCGGTCAGGGCCGAAAAGCGAAACAACAGCACGGGATCCGGCAGCACTTGCGTCGAGAATGCGC
>FTGI01002248.1_pt1 | contig 14932 bp, 14 predicted proteins | sample 1640611 | NCBI WGS metagenome assembly FTGI01 (sample SAMEA3914789, study PRJEB12502) | metagenome | biome: forest; material: soil | place: Canada | collected 2011-07-03 | depth 0.3 m
CCGCACCAGCCGCGGCGCGTCGGTATGCCGCGACAGCGGATACGTCTCAGGGAACAGATACCCCTCGAGATCGCGGGCGGCCGGGTCGAGCGCGCGAACCAATGACGTGTTGTGACTGGCTTGAACGAAATCGGCGGCCGTTCCGAATCCTTTGAGCTCGAAAATCTTCGACATCTCCGCGATCGTGAGGCCTTCGGGGATCGTCACCGGGAGGACGAACACCTCGCCGCGGGCGAGCTTGCCGATGACGCTCGCCGGAGTCTCCGGTTCGGTAAACCGGTATTCGCCGGCTTTGAGCCGCGTCGCCTGCCCGCTCATCAACAGCGCGGCACGAAACGTCAGGTGATCGCGCACCACACCCGCCGCCACCAGCAGCTCGCCGATGGCTCGCGTCCCGGTTCCCGGCCGGATATCGACGAACTGTTCAGGCGTGGTGTAGCCGCGATACGGCTGCCGCGCGACGAAGTACACCCACGCGGCCGCCGCGCCGACGACAACGAGCAGGAACAAGATGACAGTGAACAGCTTTTTCATTGATTGATGGACAGGGCCGGGGGTCACTCATGCGGACGGTCGAGATAATCCTGCAGAATGATCGCCGCTGCCGCCGCGTCGAGCTTCGCCTTGCGCTTTCGCCAATCGCGCTCGTGAACGCTCAAGCGGCTTTCGGCTTCGCGACTCGTCAGCCGTTCGTCGGCGGTGACGATGGGCACCGTCGTACGCCCTTTCAGCGCGTCGACAAATGCCGCGACGCGCGGCGTCTGCTCTGAAGGCGATCCGTCCAACCGCACAGGCAAGCCGACAACGATGGTCGACAAGCCGTCCTCGTCGCGCTCGAGCCGTCCAATCTCGTCGGCCACACGCTCGACGCCGTCTGCTCGGCCCTTGACTGCGAGCGTGGCCAGCGGCCGTGCGAGCGTGGCTGACGTGTCGCTGATAGCCAGGCCAATTCGGCGCCCTCCGACATCAATCGCCAACACGCGAGCCACAGATCAAGCTTACCCAACTAGCCCGTCCTCAGATCCTCAGATCTTTAGGTCCTCAGATCCTCAGATTTCGAGATTCTCCCAAATGCTATATCGACATCGGCCCCACGGTGTTGCGATACTTCGCCGTGCCGATACCTAAGTAGATCGATGATAGGCCGCGCCTCTGTGCCCCTCGCCCTTCTGCTCGCCCCGGTGCTGTCGCTGGTGCTACTGGCCCAAGCGCCGGACAGGGCCCGAACCGAGGCGCTGGCGCAGCGTGCGACCGAGCGGCTGCAGGTGCTCCGAAAGGAAGCCGACCGCCTGGCGGCTGAAGAACGCACGTTGCTTGGCGACCTTCGGAAGCTCGAGGTGCAGCGCCAGATCAAGGCAGAGGAACTTCGGCAGATCGTGGCCGACGGCTCTCAAATCACCGCCGAGCTATTGTCGAACCGGCGGCGAGTGGAGTACCTCGAGCAGCAGGAAACATCGAGCCGCCCCGAGCTGCGCGCGCGGCTTGTCGACATCTACAAGCTGGGCCAGGGCCGCTACCTGCGGCTCCTTCTCTCCACGACGGATCTTCGTCAGGTTGGACAGGCGTCGCGCATTCTGGCCGCCCTGGCCAAGCTGGATGGCGATCGCATCGTCACTCGCCAGCGCACGCTGACCGAGCTGAAGAGAACCCGCGCCGTACTCGAGCAGCGCGGACGCCGGCTCAACACGCTGAGAGCGGAGGCCGAGCGAGCGCAGGCGGCGCTCGATCGCGCGGCCGAGTCGCGCAGCGCGCTGATTCGCGACATCGACACCCGCCGCGATCTGAATGCGCAGTTGGTCGGCGAGCTCCAGACGGCCCAGCAGAAGCTGCAGGCCGCGCTGCGCGGTTTGACCGCCAACGCGACGGCGGTTGAGCCGGCCGGACTGCCGCTCCGGCCGTTCCGCGGCGATCTGGACTGGCCTGTCGCTGGCACGCTTGCGCGACGGTCCGCCAACGTGGCCGGCGCCTCGAATTCGAACGGAATCATCATCGCGGCGTCGGAGGGTTCGGTCGTTTCGGCTGTGCACGACGGAGTCGTCGCCTTCGCCGACCCATTCGGGGGGTTCGGCAACCTGGTGATCCTCGACCACGGCGCCCAGAGCTTCAGCCTATATGGGGACTTACTCGAGATGTCAGTCAAGAAGGGCGCCCGGATTGAGCGGGGCCAGCCCGTTGGGACGGTCGGTCCGGCGCCTGCCGGGCCTCCTGAGCTCTACTTCGAGCTTCGCATCGACGGTCAGTCCGTCGATCCCTTACAATGGCTGAAGAAGCGATAGGGTTCAGGGTTCAGGGTTCAAAGTTCTATGAGCAGCCGCACCCGCGTTATTGTCCTCGCCATCACCGCCCCCGTGGTGGTGTTCGCCATCGTTGGCGGACTCCTCGGCACCGTCATGGCGCGGGAAGACACGTACCAGCACCTGAAGATCTTCGACGACGTGGTGAGCTTGATTTCGAGCAACTACGTCGAACCCGTCAACATCGACAAGGTGATGCGCGGCGCCATGAACGGGTTGGTCGATTCGCTCGACCCCGACAGCGCGTACCTCTCTCCTGACGAGGTCAAACAGGCAGAAGGCGGCGCGCCGGCGCCCGCTGGCGACCTGGGCATCGAACTGACGCGGCAGTACTACCTGCGAGTGCTGGCCGCGCGCGACAACTCCCCTGCCGCCAAAGCCGGCCTGCGCACGGGCGACTACGTGAGGGCGATCAACGACATCCCGACACGCGACATGAGTGTCTGGCAAGGGATGCGAGCGCTGCGCGGCGCGGTCGGGTCGAAGGTCACGCTCACGATTTTCAGAGGCAACGCCGCGGACCCGCATGTCGTGTCGATGATCCGCGAAGCGCTGTCGCCGCTCGATGTCACCGGACGTATCGCCGCACCCGGTGTCGGGTACGTGCGCGTGTCGTCGATTGGTCCCCGAACCGCCGACCAGATGAAGTCGCAGATCGCCGAGGTCGGCAAGAATGGCGCAACGAAGCTCGTGATCGACATCCGCCGTACTGCGAGTGGCTCCTACGATCAAGGCATCGCGCTCGCGCGTCTGTTCGTCGCGAAGGGTACGCTGGCCCTCCGAGAAACCAAGGGAGCCCCCGCAAAGGACACGATCGCGGCCAATCCCGGCGACGGCGCCGTTACTCTGCCGGCGGTCGTCCTCATGGACAACGGAACGTCGGGCGCCGCCGAACTGTTTGCCTCCGCGCTCAACGGCAATCAGCGCGCCGATCTGGTGGGCGAACACACCATCGGCCGCACCGGTATTCAGAAACTGGTCAAGCTGCCCGGCGGCAGCGGCCTGTGGCTGACGACCGTCCGCTACCTCACGCCGGCCGGCACGCCGCTGCACGAGAAAGGCCTCGAGCCAACCGTTTCGGTCGAGGGACCGGAGGTCGAATTCGGGCAGCCTGCGCCGTCGACTGACACGGCGCTCGAGAAGGCCATCGAGCACGTCCAACTGGTCCCCGTTGCCGCGGCCGCCCGCGTGGCTCGCGTCGCGCCGGTCTGGCTCGCCGAAAAGAAAGCCGCCTGATATACTCAAGCGTTTGCAGTGTAGGCGCGTAGCTCAGAGGTTAGAGCGCCTGCTTGACACGCAGGAGGTCGGTGGTTCGAGTCCACCCGTGCCTACCAACCTTCGCTCACCAGCCGACCGAAGCGTGAGCTTCGGTTGGCAGGCCGCGCGAAGGTTGTCCACCGTAGCGGCGTAGCCGCGAAGGTGGACCGCAGCCATTCAATCAATGAGCCAGATCACCGTTACGTTGCCTGATGGGTCGAGCCGCGAGTTGGCGGCGGGCGCACCTGTCCGTGCCGTCGCGGAAGCGATCTCGCCGGGCCTCGCGAAAGCGGCGCTGGCGGGCGTCGTCGACGGAACGCTCGTCGATCTGTCGTATCCGCTCGAGAGGAACGCCGCAGTCCGCATCGTCACGGACCGAAGTCCCGAGGCCCTACCGCTCACACGCCACAGCACGGCCCACCTGCTGGCGGCAGCGGTGACAAATCTGTTTCCCGGCACGCAGTGCGGCATCGGTCCGGCGACCGACGAAGGTTTTTTCTACGACTTCATCGTCCCGCGTCCGTTCGTGCCCGAGGACCTCGAACAGATCGAACAGAAGATGCGGGAGCTCACCCGCGAGGATCTCGTCTACGAACGGCAGATCTGGCCGCGCGAGGAGGCCAAAGCCTTCTTCGCATCACGCGGCGAACCGCTGAAGGTGCAGCTGATCGAGGAGAAGACGGAAGGCCAGCGCGAGGTGTCCTGCTACACGATCAAGGACAAAGAGACCTTTATCGACTTCTGCGTCGGCCCGCACGTGCCGTCCACCGGCAAACTGAAGGCGTTCAAGCTGCTCAGCACATCGAACGCGTACTGGAAAGGCGACGCGCGCAACGCGCCGATGCAGCGCGTCTATGGGACGGCGTTCCTGAGCGACAAGGATCTGAAGGCGCACCTCACGCAGGTTGAGGAGGCCAAGAAGCGCGATCACCGCAAGCTCGGGCGCGAGCTCGGCCTGTTCACGTTTCATCAGTGGGCGCCGGGCGCGGCATTCTGGCTCGACAAGGGCACTACCTTGTACAACACCCTCGCGAACTACATGCGCGATGTGCTCTTCCCCGCCGGCTACGTCGAGGTGAAGACACCGCTGATCTACAACAAGGCGCTGTGGGAGCGATCGGGCCACTGGAAGCACTACCGTGAGAACATGTTTCTCATCGAGCCGGACGTCAATCGTCGGGCGGACGGGGCGGACCTCAATGGTCGGCCTGTCGGGGAAGACACGCTCAGCGTCAAGCCGATGAACTGCCCGGGACATTTCCTCGCCTACGCGAGTCAGGCGCACAGCTATCGCGACCTGCCGGTCCGCTTTCACGAGCAGACGCCTCTTCACCGCAACGAGGCGTCCGGCGTGCTGTCAGGGCTGACCCGCGTTCGGCAGTTCTCTCAGGACGATGCGCACTGCTTCGTCACGCCGGAGCAGATCGGCGACGAGGTCGAGCGCCTCATCGCCCTCGTTCAGCAGGTCTACCGCGATTTCGACCTGCCGTTCACGGCGAAGCTGTCGACCATGCCCGACGAGCACATGGGCGAAGTCGCCACCTGGGTGAAGGCCGAGGCGCAACTGCAAAGCGCGCTCGAGCGCGCAGGCATCGAGTTCACGATCAACGCGAAAGACGGCGCCTTCTACGGCCCGAAGATCGACTTCGACGTGACCGACGCGATCGGCCGCAAGTGGCAGTGCGCAACGATCCAGCTCGACTACCAGCAGCCGGAGAATTTCGACCTGAAGTACACCGGTGCTGACAATGCCGAGCATCGACCGGTGGTAATCCACCGGGCGATTTTCGGAAGCTTCGAACGATTCATTGCCATTCTGATCGAGCACTATACGGGTGCCTTTCCACTGTGGTTGGCGCCGGTTCAGACTGTTGTGCTGCCGATTTCGGACCGGCATCTGGCGTATGGGGCCTCGGTGCGCGACCGGCTACGGACTGCCGGGCTGCGCGCCCAGCTCGACGAGCGCCAGGAAAAGATTGGATTTAAGATCCGAGAGGCCCAGCTTCAGAAGATCCCGTATATGCTGGTGGTCGGCGACAAAGAGGGCGCCGAGGGCACGGTGTCGGTGCGCAGTCGCTCGGGCGGAGATCTCGGACCTGACAGCGTCGACGAGTTTGTCAGGAAGGCGCGGCTGGAAGTGAGCTCAAAGGGCAAGACGCCGGTGGAGCTCAAGAGCGCGCCGGAAGATGTGACGGCTCGATAGGTCCGGCAAGTATTCAAGGAGGCATTTATCGCTTTCGACAGAAGTCCCCGCCGCGACGACCGTGTCCGCGTCAACGAACGCATCCGCGTCCGTGAAATCAGGGTGATTGACGACACCGGCGAGCAGCTCGGCATCATGCCGCCGCCGCAGGCGCTCGCCATCGCGAAGACCAAGGGGCTCGACCTGGTCGAGATCTCGCCGACGGCCGTGCCGCCGGTCTGCCGCATCATGGACTTCGGGAAGTACCAGTACCAGGAGCAGAAACGCGCCCGGGAAGCCCGCAAGCACCAGAAGGTCATCGAGGTCAAGGAGATCAAGTTCCGCCCGAAGGTGGATGAGCACGACTATCAGTTCAAGAAGAAGCACATCGAGCGCTTCCTCGAGGACGGCGACAAGGTGAAGGCGACGATTTTCTTCCGCGGCCGCGAGATGGCGCATCCGGAAATCGGCCGGCGCATCCTGGAGCGCCTGGTGCAGGAGCTCTCTGATCTGGCGATTGCGGAAACGATGCCTCGACTCGAGGGCAACCAGATGCACACGATCCTGAGCCGTCGCCCGCAGGGCGGTGGCAAGGCGAAACCGGCGGCAAGCGCCGCCGCACGATAACCAAGGACGGCCATGCCGAAACTGAAGACACACAGGGGCGCCGCCAAGCGCTTCAAGCGGACCAAGAGCGGGAAGTTTTTGCGGAGCAAGGCGTTCAAGCAGCACATTCTGAGCAGCAAGACCACCAAGCGGAAGCGCGGGCTTCGCGGCACGACGACGGTCGCGGCTGTCGACACGCCAAAGCTCGCGCGCATGCTGCCATACAAATGAGAACGACGACGATCACCGAGAGCACGCAGAGCACGATAGGGGCTGCGGTCTCGGCGAGCGCCGCGGTCAACGTGAGGAGATTCGCAGATGCCGCGTGTTAAAAGAGGAACGGTTCGCCGCGCCAAGCGCAAGAAACTGTTGGGCCTGGCGAAGGGGTATTACGCCAACAAGAGCAAGCTCTATCGCGCCGCGAAAGAATCGGTCGACACAGCGCTCAAATATGCATTCGTCGGCCGCCGCCGGAAGAAGCGCGACTTCCGCCGTCTGTGGGTGGTCCGCATCAACGCCGCGGCGCGCGAGCACGGCCTCACCTACGGCCGGTTCATCAGCGGGTTGAAGAACGCCGGCGTGACGCTCGATCGCAAGAGCCTGTCGGAGCTCGCCATCGCCAGCCCGGCCGCGTTTGCGAAGCTCGCTCAGCAGGCCAAGGCCGCGCACAAGGCACCCGCGCCGAAAACCGCCGCGCGCGCCTAGCGCAAACCGTTTTCGAACGCCCGCGTATCACGAAGACACGGGGACACGAAGGAACAAATACCTTTAGTGCCCTTCGTGACTTCGTGATTTACTGTCCTCCGCAAATGACCCTTCCCGATCCGGCAGCCGTCGAAGCGCACGTTCGTGCCTTCGAGACCGAGCTCGCGCAGGCCGTCTCCGCGCGTGACGCGCAGTCGGCGCGCGACCGCTATCTCGGACGCAAGAACAGCGTCGTCGCGTCGTGGATGCAGGCCATCGCCGGAGCCACGCCGGAACAGAAGCGCGAGCTCGGACGCCTGGCCAACGAGTTGAAGCAGGCGATCGAGATTCGATGGACGGCCTACCAGGAGGCCGCCACAGTGCAGGCGCGCCCCGCGGGCGCGGTGGACGTGACGCTGCCGGGCCGTATCCCGGCGCTCGGCCATCGCCACCCCCTCACAATCGTGCGCGACCAGATCGAAGAGATTTGCGCGCGCATGGGGTTCACGGCCGTCGAGGGCCCCGAGGTCGAGGACGAGTGGCATTGTTTCGACGCCCTGAACATGCCGGCCGAGCATCCCGCTCGCGACATGCAGGACACGCTGTATCTCGCAACCCCGATGCCGGGGGACACGCCCGACAACAAGCGGACGCTGCTGCGCACCCACACCTCGTCGATGCAGATCCGCTACATGCAGACGCACCGGCCGCCGATCCGCATCATCGTGCCCGGTCGCGTCTATCGCCGTGACGACCTCGACCTGACGCACTCGCCCGCCTTCGGTCAATTCGAAGGACTCGCGGTCGGCGAAGGCCTGTCGCTGGCCGATCTGAAAGGCACGCTGCTCGCCTTCGCGCAGCAGATGTTCCTGCCGACCACGCGCGTCAGATTCCGTCCGAGTTTCTTTCCGTACACGGAACCGAGCGCCGAGATCGACCTGAGCTGCTGGCAATGCGATGGCGCCGGGTGCGCCATGTGCAAGAAGAGCGGCTGGATCGAAATCGGCGGGTGCGGCATGGTGCACCCCGCGGTATTCGAGGCGGTCGGTTACGACCCGGAGCGCTACACCGGCTTCGCCTGGGGGATCGGGATCGAGCGCATCGCGATTCTGCGCTACCGCGTCGAAGACATCAGGCTGTTCTATGAGAACGACTTGAGATTCCTGGAACAGTTCCCGTACTAATGCGCCTCGTTCTTTCCTGGCTGCGTGATTTCGTGGATGTGCAGGCTTCGGCTGAAGAGATCGCCGAGAGGCTTGGACTGCTCGGGTTCGAAGTCGCCTCAGTGGAGCCGCTCGAGGGCGGCGACGCCGTGATCGATTTCGAAGTGACGGTCAACCGGCCCGACTGCCTCAGCGTGCTCGGATTGGCGCGCGAAGTGGCGACGGCGTACGAGCTGCCGATCGCTCTTGCGCCCGCCGGCCGGCTCGCGGCAGTGCCTTCCGGTGAGTCCAACCGCATCCGGGTCACCATCGACGAAGCGGACCTGTGTCCGAGGTACGCGGCCGCGGTCGCAGACGTCACGCCGGCGACGACGCCCACATGGATGTCGATGCGGCTTTCCGCCGCTGGCGTACGTCCGATCAGTGCCGTCGTCGACGTCACCAACTACGTACTGCTCGAGCTCGGCCATCCGATGCACGCCTTCGATCTCGCCAGGCTCGCCGGGCCAGAGCTCAAGATTCGCCGCGCCGCCAAGGGCGAAACGCTCCGGACGCTCGATGGGGTCGAGCGGACGCTCGACCCCGACATGCTGGTCATCGCGGACCGCGACCGCGCCCAGGCAGTAGCCGGCGTCATGGGTGGCGCGGCGGCCGAAGTGTCGTCATCCACGCGGGCGATCGTGTTTGAGAGCGCCTACTTCAAGCCCGCATCGGTCCGCCGCACCAGCAAACGTCTCGGCTTGAAAACAGAAGCGTCCGCGCGCTTCGAGCGGGGCGCCGACATCGGCGCACCAGTGACGGCTCTGCAGCGGGCCATTGCGCTGATGGAGCAGATCGGCGCCGGAAAAGTATCCGCGCCGGTCGTGGACAGGCATTCGACGCTCCGAGCGCCTGTGCGACTGCACCTTCGTCGCGCGCGACTCGCGTCGCTGCTTGGCGTCGCCGTTCCCGATGGGGATGTCGAGCGGATCCTGCGCAGCCTTGGCCTCAGCGTGGGCGCCGCCTCCGGTGGCTGGGACGCCGTCGCTCCGACGTTCCGCGTCGATTTGCTCCGAGAAGTCGATCTCATCGAAGAGGTCGGGCGCCATTACGGATTCGACAAGCTTCAGAGCAGCTTCCCCATCATCACGAGCCCCGCGCCACCGCCCGACCCGCGTATTGCGCGCGACCACCTCGTCCGGAAAGCTCTGACCGCCGCCGGACTCTCGGAGGCCGTGACGTTCGGGATGATCGAAGCAAAGGCCGCTGAAGCCTTTCCCGTCGAGCCGGCCGGGGACCACGTGCGTATTGCCAACCCGCTATCCGCCTCATTCGAGGTGCTGCGAGTCTCGCTGTTGCCGGGTCTGGTCGACGCCGTCGCGAGGAACCGCCGCCATGGCCGCCGCGATTGCGGCCTCTTTGAAATCGGGGCGCGATTCTCCATCTCACGCGGCGAGACGCGGGGTGTGGCGATCGCGTGGACCGGGGCGGCGGCTGCCGAGCATTGGTTGGCCCGCCCGCGCGAGGTGGATTTTTTCGACCTCAAGGGGCTGGTCGAACAGCTCTGTACGTTGCTCGGCGTGGCCCCGCGCTTCGAACCGGCGACCCTGCCGTTCCTGGTGACCGGGCAAGCGGCGGCCGTCACCGCCGGCGGAGCGCGGCTCGGGATCGTCGGGTTGGTGACGCCGTCGATCGTCGACAGCCGCGGAGCGCCGCGCCAGGACGCGGTGTTTGTCGCCGAGATCGACCTGGATGCCGCATGGGCGGCGCGTGTCGAACCACGCGAGGCGGTCCAGCCGTTACCGCGGCATCCATTTGTCGTCCGCGATCTGTCGTTCGTCGTAGACGATGCCTTGCCTGCGGAGATCATTCGTGGCACCATTCAGGCGGCTGGCGCGGCGGCGCCGGCGCCGATGGTGGGCGTTCGCGTCTTCGATCGGTATGAGGGCAAGGGCGTGCCGAACGGCAGAGTCAGCCTGTCGATGCGGCTCACGTTCCAGTCCGCCGATCGCACGCTGACTGACGCCGAGGTCCAACAGAGCGTCGAGATGATTCTGTCCGCGCTCGTTCGCGAGCACGGGGCAGTACAAAGATAGCTTTTCCGTGGCTGGTGGCTCGAGACTCGTGGCTCGCATGATGCGGAACGAGTGACGCGGCACGAGTCACGAGCAACGAGACACGAGGACGATATGGCAAAGACGGCAACCCGCGATGTGGAGCTCGAACCTCTCGACCGCCTCGAGGACAAAGTGAAACGCCTGATCGCGATGGTCGATCGGATGACCGCCGAACAGACGCGCGCGGCCGAAGAGAATCAGCGGTTGAAGAACGAAATCGAATCGCTCCGCGCCCGGGCCGCGTCGAGCGAAACGCTGGCGACGGAGATCTCCACGCTGAAGGATCAGCGCGACGTGATCCGCACCCGCGTTGGGGAAATGCTCGAGCAGCTCGAAGCGCTCAACCTGTGAGTCGAGGTCGTCGCCAGTCGTCACTAACGACTAACGACTAACGACTAAAGATGTCTGATGGCCGTGTCATCCCGGTCGAGATTTTCGGACAGCGTTATCCCATCCGGACCACGCTCGAGCCGGAGTACGTGAGCCGGCTGGCGACCTATGTGGACGAGAAAATGCGTGCCGCCAGCGACTCGACGCCGAACGGCGATCCGCAGCGCCTGGCCGTGCTGGCGGCGCTGAATGTGGCCGACGAGCTATTCCGCTGCCGCGAAAACACTCGCGAAAAGGACGGGCACGTCGCCGAGCGGGCCGAAGAGCTCGAGCGGCTGCTCGACCGCGTGCTCCTCGCCTGAGCCCTGGGAATCCTTGAACCGGGAACCCGGAACGACTAAGATCCCCACAGCGTTGAGTATTCCCTGCTTTGCGCGTGATGACGGAAGGCTGTTTGAGCCAACGTTTCACCTAAGAGAGTCGCGACGCCGCGTGGTGTGCATGCCTCTGTAAGAGGAAGCCTGAAGCGCGGCTTGTTTGAGCGGTTCCACCTGTTTACGCAGGTTCATCGACCTCCTCACACGGCAAAGCGGGGATCTTTTTCGCGTCGTCATCACAGTTCCACAAGGGGCCGTCCCCCTCCTTCCGTCCGTGCACCGGCCGGCCGAGGGCGCGGCCTTTTTTTTGATCGCGGGGCCTTCCCCGCGCGCGGCGCCGGCCCCCACGCACGCCCGATGTGGGTCACGGGAAAGGACGTCACGCGTGTTGCCGATATTCGGATACGTTATCAACCTCGTCATCACCGTGGTGGTGGCCGCCGTCGCGTTTTTCGTGTGGCTGGCAAGCCGCAAACGGATCGCCTCCGACACGATCGGACGCGCCGAAGAACAGGCCCTTCGTCTCACCAAGGACGCCGAACGCGACGCCGACGCCCTGAAGAAGGAAGCCCTGCTCGCCGCCAAAGAGAAGGCGCACGAGCTGGCCATCGAAGCCGAACGCCAGGCGCGGCAGGAGCGCCAGCAGGCGATCGCGCTCGAGCAAGTGCTCACTCGCCGGGATGGCTTGCTGAACGAGCGGCAGGCGACAATGGAGCGGCTCGAAAAGGATGTGGCCGCGCGCGATCGCACGGTGGCCGATCGCGAGAAGGCCGTGACCGCCGCGGCAAAGAAGTACGACGATCTGGTCGCCCGCCAGCAGCACGAGCTCGAGCGTGTCGCCAGCCTGACGGCCGACGAAGCCAAAGAACTGTTGATCAAACAGATCGAAGCCGACGCGCGCCACGACTCGGCCAACCTGCTCAAACGGCTCGACGCCGAAGCGCGCGAAACCGCCGTCGACCGCGCGAAGCACTACATCACGCAGGCCATCCAGCGCTGCGCCGGCGAGCACGCCGTCGAAACCACCGTGTCGGTCGTCGACCTGCCGAGCGACGACCTCAAGGGCCGGATCATCGGCCGCGAGGGCCGCAACATTCGCGCGCTCGAAATGGCGACGGGCGTCGATCTGATCGTCGACGACACACCGGGCGCCATCATCCTCTCGGGCTTCGACCCCTACCGCCGCGAGATTGCGAAGCAGGCGATCGAACGGCTGATCGCCGACGGGCGCATCCATCCGGCGCGCATCGAGGAGGTCGTCCAGAAGGTAAAGGACGAAACCGACGAATCGATGCGCAAGGAGGGCGAGGCCGTGGCATTCGACCTCGGCCTGCACGACCTGCATCCCGACATCTGCCGCCTGATGGGCCGTCTCAGATATCGTACGAGCTACGGGCAGAACGTGCTGGCCCATTCGGCGGAGGTGGCGCGACTGGCCGGCATCATGGCGCGCGAGGTCGGCCTCGACGCGCACGTCGCCGTCCGGGCGGCGTTCGTGCACGACATCGGCAAGGCGATCGACCGTGAGATGGAGGGCACGCACCTGCAGATTGGCATCGACTTCCTGCGTAAGCATGGGGAAAGCGAGGCGGTGGTCATGGCGATGGCCGCGCACCACATGGACATCGACTGGCCGTCGCTCGAAGCGATGATCGTCCAGGCGGCCGACGCGATCTCCGCAGCCCGTCCCGGCGCCCGCCGCGACATCCTCGAGTCCTACGTCAAGCGCCTCGAAAAGCTCGAAGGCATTGCCGACTCCTTCAAGGGCGTGTCGAAATCGTTCGCCCTCCAGGCCGGCCGCGAAATCCGCATCATGGTGGAGAGCGAGAAGATCTCCGACGAGGAGGCGATCTGGCTGTCCAAGGACATCGCCCGCCGGATCGAAAACGAGCTCGAGTATCCGGGACAAATCAAAGTGACGGTCATCAGGGAAACCCGCGCGACGGACTACGCGAAGTGACAAGACTCGTGGCTCGTGGCTCGGGACTCGTGGCTCGCTGTACTTCGGGGGCCTGCTTTTCTTGGTGCAGCTCCGGCCTCTCGTCTAAGCCATGACCGATCGAGCCACGAGCCACGAGCCACGAGCCACGAGTCCGGAGCGAGCGGTAAGTGATCAGCCGCGAGCGACAGTCGGAGATTTCACTGAGCGCGAGCTGATCGCTCGCATCGAAAGCCACCTCCCCGCTCCCCCCGACTGGATGCCGGTCGGCATCGGCGACGATGGCGCGGTCGTCGAGCCCGAGCGGAATCGTCTGCAGGTGCTGAGCGTCGACGCCTTGGTCGAGGGCGTGCACTTCGACCGGGCATTCACGCCGCCCGCGGCCATCGGCCACCGGGCGCTGGCCGTCAACCTCAGCGATCTGGCGGCCATGGGCGCCGCACCCCGACTCTGCCTGCTCTCGCTGGTACTCCCGCCGGCCTGGCTGGTGGACGAATTCGACGCGATGATCGGCGGGCTGACGACGCTCGCCGCGCGTCACGGCGTACATGTGGCGGGAGGCAACCTCACCCGATCGCCCGGTCCCCTCCTCGTCGACGTCACCGTCTCGGGTGGGCTCAAGCGGCGCCAGGTGCTGACGCGGGCCGGCGCGCGACCGGGCGACGACGTGTACGTGACGGGTTCGCTCGGCGCGGCCGCCGCGGGTCTGGAGATGCTGAAGCGGTCGTCCGGCGCCTCCGGCGAATGCGTCCGACGCTACCTCTATCCCGAGCCAAGGCTGCGAGCGGGCCTGCTGCTCGGGAGAAACCGCGCCGCGAGCGCCTGCATCGACCTGAGCGACGGCCTGGCGGACGGCGTCCACCATATCGCGGACAGAAGCGGTGTCGGAGCGATCATCGACGCCGATGCCCTGCCCATCGAGCCGACGGCGCGGAGCTGGTTCGAGGAGCACAGCGCAGACCCGACGACCGCGGCCATCACCGGAGGCGACGACTACGAGCTGCTCTTCACCGTCAGGCCACGAACCCGCGGCCGCCTCAAAGCCGCCGCACGAAACGGCGGCACGTCGTTGACTCGTATTGGGATATGCACCGCGGACCGCGCGGTGATTCTGCGTTGCGGGGCCGGTGCCACGGCCGGCGATCGGCCGGTACCGGCCGGTTACACTCATTTCAGATGATTCACCTCACCAAGGGGCTGATACGCCGGTGGCTGAACACGCTGCTGCACGTGGCCGACACCCCCGAGCGGACCGCAGCGGCCTTTGCGCTCGGCGTGTTTTTTGGTTTTTCGCCGTTCCTGGGTTTCCACACGCTGCTGGGCATCGCCTTCGCGTTTTTGCTGAACTACAACCGCGTCGCCGTGCTCCTGGGCGTGTATTCGAACCTGCCGTGGGTGATCGCGCCTTATTACGCGTTCTGCACGATGGTCGTCGGCGCGCCGCTGACCGGCCACCGGATCCCGCCTGGATTTCGACAGCAGGTCGCCGACCTGTTCGAGCTCTCTATTTACCAGGGAGACTTCTGGCATCAGGTGGCGGTGATCCTGCGGCCCTTCTTCTGGCCCTACATGCTGGGCTCGCTCCTCGGCGCCCTCGTGCTGAGCGGCCTGGCGTACCCGCTGGCGCTGGCGTTCGTGCGGAGCCGCCGGCAGCTTAGGCATCTAATTCATAGTAGAGATTGAAGATACAGATTCTGTAAGGGCTCAAATACCTGCCGATTTCGCTGCGCTTCGGGCCTCCCCACATCTACAATGACAGGGTGATTATTTCCCGTTCGCTGTGGCGAAAGACCCTTCTGACGGCCGTGGCCGTGGGCGCCTTCGTCTCGACCTACGAGGTCACGATCCCCGACTCGCAGTACACGGCGCAAGCCGGGGCCCTGCACGAGGTGGCCGCCGTCCCAACACCAGGTGCGCGCCTGCCGTTCAGCGCCACCGCCTACTGCAAGGGCATCACGACGAGTTCGGGCACCCCGGTCCAATCCGGCGTGGCCGCGGCCGACC
>FTGI01002072.1_pt1 | contig 13989 bp, 10 predicted proteins | sample 1640611 | NCBI WGS metagenome assembly FTGI01 (sample SAMEA3914789, study PRJEB12502) | metagenome | biome: forest; material: soil | place: Canada | collected 2011-07-03 | depth 0.3 m
GACGCCACTGCCAGCGACACGCTGATATTCGGCGAGGGGCCGGTCGCGGCCGGACTTGGTTCTGCCGGTGATTTGCTGCTGCAGGCGGTTGTGAGCGTCAGCCCCGTCAAGAGGACCGGGACCAGGCGAGCGTTGAGAGCCCCCCGGCTGAGCAATGAGGACAGGACCCGGAAACTCATCGAACCCCCACATCTCGAGCCACGTGGTTTTTTTGGACCTTAATTATACTTTTATGATGTTCCCCGTCATTTGGATTCTTGCAGGCCGCAAGAGTCCGGGTCTGCTCATCGCACGGTGAACCGCTGCTGGTGCAGCAGGTCGCCATCCGCGCTCCTGACTTCCAGTCGCCAGTCACCATCGTTAACGGTCTGCCGGCTGTAGGTGCGAAAACCTTCGGTCGCGTTTGCCTGAATCTTCAACATCACGGATTGCCGCAGCGCGCTTCCGCGATACCAGCGATGCACCACAGTGGTATTGCGCGGGGACCTCACACGCGTGTAGAAAATCATCGGGCCCGGCGCTATGGACTGGCCCACGGGATCGCAGCGCCAGCTGCGGCCGCTCGTCGAAAAGGCGCCGCAGAGCTGCGCGGTGGCCACGGTGATGCCGCCCGTCGCGCGCGGTTTGTCAGCGGCGACGTTTGGATGGTCGCCGCGATGCGCGGTCTTCGGCGGTCCGGCTCGTTCGATCGGAGCGGGCCTGGCGGACGGTGCGGCAATTGGCGGTGGCGCAGCTTCGGTGGGCTGCTCGTTCACGGACTCATGCGTCGGCGCGGGTGCCGACGCGTCCTGAGACGACCACGGCCGCAACAGGAGGAGCACGGCAGCCACGAGGACGACCGCTCCGGTCGCCACCCACGCGAGCGAGTGTCGCGCCCCGCCTGGCGCGGCGACCGGCTGTAACGGCTGAGTAGGAATCGTCGCCCTCGAGCCAAGATCGGGCGGCGGTGCAGCGGACGGCGGTGGCAGCGTCTGTGTTGGCGCGATCACGGCCGGCGCTTCGCTCGACAAGCCACGCGCGCGGCAGAAGTCTTCAAGGTTCTGTCGGCTTGCCGCGACCATCGGATGGTCCGGCGGAAGTGCCGCCGCCGCTATGGCAGCCGCCCGGCGATAGAGCGTCTCGGCCTCGCTCTCGCGTCCTGTGCTTTCCGCGACGATGGCGAGGTTGTTCAGCGTGTTGGCCAGATCCGGATGGAGCGGTCCCAGCTCTTCTTCTTGAATGCGTGCGGCGCTTCTCAGCAGCTCATCAGCAGACGCAAGATCGCCAGCGGACGCGGCCCGTTCCGCCTGATCGAGCAACTGACGAGCGTTCCGATCTTCAGACATCGCGTATTCGATGCTTCCTTGCAGTCCCTTGCTGCGCAACCCGATTGTATTCCAGCGTCTCGTGCCGAGCAGGAAGGCTTGCCGGTCGTGAACTCACCGCGGAGGCTTCAGCGCTTGCGCGCCTTACACCATGCTTCGTACGTTTTGGGCGCGTCCATTGCCTTGATCTGCTGCCAGGCCTTCACGGCCTCGGCTTGTGATGATTTCTTGTTGGCGGCCATGAAGTCGGAAATGAAATTGATGTAGCGACCGTGTTCGATCCGCAGCGGACCTTGCTTCGTCTTGTTGAGCCGGATGGCTTCCGTGACCAGATCTCCGTAGGTAATCCGCCGGCCGCTGCTGATCTGCGTCTCGCGCCAGCGGTTGAGCGGGTAGCGCGTGCCTGAGACGCGGTTGAATCCAGGTTCGAGCTTCGAGGCCTCTCGCTGGATGAAGTCCTTGGTTTCCTTGTTGCTCGTGTAGTGAACGACGGGAAGATCGAGGCGTAGCCCTTTGTCGATGTCTCGCGGACCCGACTTCGAGAGCCCGCGCTTGACCAAAGTCTTGGCCTCGCCGGTGCGGATGAAGTGTTTGAGGGCCCTCTCGAGCTCGTCCTTGCGCAGCTTGTTGGCCGAAGGAATTCCGATCTTCGTCGCGAATTCTCTCAGCTCGGTTGCGTACCAGTAGCCGTTCTCGAACTCCGTCTCCGTCATTGTTTCGGTCAGCCTGGTCCGTTTGACCATTGCCTGATGTGCAAGTTTATCCGGAGCTTGTTCCAGAAGACCTTCGGAATCCGTACTCGTTGGATGGTGCACAGGATAGCTCAGGGTTCGAAATGCCGCTTCGCAAAGGCTCGGCCCGAGCCGGATTTCAGATAGCGTTCAAAGCGGACGGCTCTCTCTTCATCGGAGAACTCGATGACGACGTGAAGGTGCCATCGTCGGCGGGCTGCTGTGTGCGGGCAGCGCCCAGCGTTGTGGTCGGGCAGCCTCGCTTTTACATCGGACGTGAGGCCGACATAAAACTGGGGAGTCTGATCTGTGTTTCTCAAAACGTAGACGAATCGCTTGTCGCCGACCATTGCACAATTGTCGAGCAAGTCAAGTACCTGGCGATCGATCTGAAATGCGCCGGAAGCTCTCAGCCGGGCGACGGAAGTTGCAGTTTCTGCAAGCGATTGGTGCGTAGGCGTGCAGACTTTTATCTCCGCCCAGTCTTCGCGCAGTAACAGACTCGCGGGATTACCGAGGCCGATGCTCGCTTCCGAGACCAAGACACGGTTTACCGAGTCGAAGCTCGTTCGCGGACAGAATCGGGCCCGCCTTCGCGCCTGCGGCGCTTCGGCGCGGCATCCTTCGCGTAGTGACCGACTCGCTTGGCGTACCGAGTCGAAGCTCGCTCACGAGATCCAGACTAGGGTTTACCGAGCCGAAGCTCGTTCGCAGACAGGATCAGGCCCGTCTTCGCGTCGCTTCCGCCGTCGCGCTTCGCGCTATGGCGCGACAAGTTGCGACGCTACGGCGCGGCATCCTTCGCCTGCATTCATGAGCGAAGGATGGTGGACCTGACCGGGATCGAACCGGTGACCTCATGAATGCCATTCATGCGCGCTCCCAACTGCGCTACAGGCCCACTTTTGGGGAAAGCGAACGATAATTCTAACATGAGGGCGCCGAGCGGGCCCCTGGCGGAAACGGCCGACGCACACTGGAGGTGCGTGGCATGCGAGCGGTGATAGCGGCGGCGCTCGGCCTGCTGTTCGCTCAGCCGGCCGGACAACCCTACGTCGGCAACTGGACCGCCGAGTTCGGCGGACAGACATTCGTCCGTCTCGAGTTGACCGCGACCGAAAGCGGGCTGCGCGGGCGGATGAGCGTCGGCGACGGCATCAGCGTCGACCTGCAAGGCGAAGTCGACGCGGTCGCCGTCCCCGCAGGCGAACCCTCCCCGCTCTCCGACATCGTCCTCCGCGACGGGATGCTGTCGTTTTCCCGCAAGGAAGGCGACGATGTCGATCATTTCCAGATGCGGCTCGCCGCCGACGGCACCGCGGATCTCCTGCTGCTGCTGACGGAAGAGGAACGACAGGAAGCGGCGCTGTCCGGCGCCGTCGTCGTGAAGCCATTTCATCTGAAGCCGCTCCGGAGCGCCGCCCGTACCACGCGGGCGCCGACGGAGAAAAGCTATCCGCCGCCTGGCAGGCTCATCGACATCGGCGGCTGGCGCCTTCATCTCAACTGCACCGGTAGTCCCGTCAGGCGCCGTCCAACGGTCGTGCTCGAAGCAGGCGCCGGCGACTTCTCCGTCGATTGGGCCCTGGTCCAACCCGGTGTCGCGCGCTTCGCTCGCGTGTGCTCGTACGATCGCGCGGGAGCGGGCTGGAGCGACCTGGGCCCCCGTCCGCGCACCTGGCGCCAGGTCGCGTACGAGCTCCACACGGCTTTGAAGAAGTCGGGCACCAAAGGGCCCTACGTCATGGTGGGTCACTCTCTTGGCGGTCTGATGATCCGCGTCTACGCGAGCCAGTATCGGAAAGACGTCGCCGGAATGGTTCTCGTGGACAGCACGCACGAGGACGCCGTGCTCGGGATCAACGGGAAGCTGCAGCGCCAACGCGAGGTCTCTCAGGGCAGGCGTCTTCCCCCGCCGCGGACGAAAATGACGGCGGCCGAAAGGGAGCTGTCGCCGCCGGAAAAACAGCAGGCGGAAGCCTTCCTCAGGCAAATCGGGCCGCTCAGGATCGGCCGCCCTTACAATCAGCTGCCCGCCGACCAGCAGGCCGCGCGCTTGTGGGTGATGGCCCAGCCGAAGCACTACACGGCGGACAACTACTACATGGGCGAGGAATTCGCCGACGTGTATGCCGCCCGCCGCAAACAGGTCTATCCGCTGGGCGAAACTCCGCTGGCTGTGCTGCTGCCGAAGCCTGAAACTGGCAACCCGCCGCCGGGCGTCACAGCCGACGAGTGGAAGCACGTCAATGATGAGAAGAGACAGCAGAAGCTGGAATTCGCCGGCCTCTCACGCAACAGCAAGCTGATCGTCGCGCCCAACAGCGAGCACCACATTCAGCTGGATGAGCCGGCGGTCGTGATTGACGCGATTCAGCAGGTCGTCGACGCGGCTCAGCGCCGTGTGCGCCTGCGTCCTTAGCTGGACCTGAGCGTCCTTCCCAGAAAAGTCCAGACGCGCGTCCACGAATCGCGCTGCTCGGGCGTGTTCTCGGGCTGCCACGTCCGCATGTTGACGCGGCGATCGAACGTATGGCCGCCGATCGGGTGGTCGTAGACTTTCGTTACGGCCAGCCGAGGTTTTTCTGCCCGCAGCGCCTGGACGAGCGGCATATCCTCTTCGATGTTCACATCCTCGTCGTTGCGCACGACGTGGACCAGAAGCGGAATGCGCAAACGGTCGACCTGAAACAGCGGCGACCGTTCTCTGTATACCTGAGGCTGCTCGGCCGGCGGCCCGCCAAACCGGTTCGCCGGGTCGATGAGCGCGCGTTGTTTCTCGACGCCCTTGCGGTCGAGACGCTCGAGTAGATTGGTCACGGGGACGATCGCCGCCGCCGCGTCGAACGTCTTCGGGTTGCGGAAAATCGACAACAGCGCGATCAGCCCGCCATGACTCCAGCCGATAATGCCGATCCGGCCCGGATCCACTTGCGGGTACTTCGACCGCAGCACGTCCACCGCCGTTACCACATCGTCGACTTCGCGACCGCCGTAGTCGATCGCGTCGTAGAAGGCCTGTCCGTACCCGACGCTGCCGCGATACTCGGGCGCGATCACGACATAGCCCTTCGCCGTCGCCTCGCGGATATACGGGATGTAGTGTTCGTAGAGATGGCCGCGGATGTCCTCGTGCACCCACACAAGCGCCGGCCGGCGGCGGCGAGGACGCTCGTTGAGAGGCTGGAACACAAACGCAGGGATATCGAGATCGCCGGACCGGCTGCGGTAGGTGATCTTCTCCATCCGCATGTAACCGTCGCTGGCCGCGCGCCATGCCTGGTCGGTCCTGGCCTGCTGCCGGACGAGCCGATCGAAATCGGGCGACTCGCCGCGAACCGCCAACGATGCGAACGCCGCCACACAAACCGCGGCGGCCCATGCCTGCACTGGACGCACGGCGGACATTTTAGTCGAAAGTCGTTAGTCGATAGTCGTTAGTCAGTTCCTGGCTGGTACCGGGCATCTGCCTCTCGATTAACGACTAACGACTAACGACTAACGACTCACGACTAAGCTGGCGGCGGCTGTCGCTCAACCCGTTCGTAGGCACGCGTCAGCCAGTTGCTGAGCTGATGCGCCGCTTCATCGGGCGTGCGCCCATAAAATGGCATGAGCGCAGTCGGGACATCCGGAATCCGCACGATATAGGCGCGCCACCGATCCGGCGAGACGGCCTTGACCTCGATCAGGTACGAGCGTCCCCCGATGATTTCTTCGAAGCGATGAACGGCGGCGGTCACGTTTGCGGGATAAGCTGACTGTGTTGTGGAGCGCAGTGAATTCTACGCGCGTACCGGCGGGCGTCAAGCGAAGCGAACCACGAAGGCGCGTGCACATTTCATCGCCGCATGATTTCGTCTCGGACAGACCGTCGAAATATTTTTTTCTGCTTCGTCCGTGCACAGGAAATTCACCGTTCATCAACAGGTTTTCCACACTTGACGACCCCTGGGCGCCGCACTAACCTTGAAACTTCAATGAGCCATTCGAAGTTGGCGGGCGCATTGGTCCTGTTGTGCCTGCTGTTGTCCACGTTCGCGGCCAACGCCGCCGACGATGCGACGATGTTCCGTGTGTTTTTGAAGGATGGACGTTCCCTGATCAGCTATGGCGAAGTCGCGCGCGTCGGCGAGCGCGTCGTGTTTTCGATGCCGACGAGCGCCGGCTCGAATGCGTCGCTGCGCCTCGTGAACATTCCCGCCGATCAGGTGAACTGGGAGCGCACAGACCGATACGCGGCGACCGCTCGCTCGGGCCGTTACATCGAGACCCAGGCCGAGTTCGATTACACCGAACTGTCGAATCAGATCTCGCAGACGCTGAACGAAGTCGGCCAGACGACCGATCCCGCCAGGCGCCTCACCATCGTCCAGCAGTCGCGAAAGACGCTCGCCGACTGGCCGGCCGCGCACTACAACTATCGCGACAGCGACATCCGTCAGCTGCTGACGATGCTCGACCAGGCGATCGCCGACCTGCGCGTCTCGACGGGCGGGCGGTTCGACCTGAACCTCGTCGCGTTTTCCTCGCCGCCGCCTCCGGTCGAACCGCTGCTGCCCGCGCCGACGCCGCGCGAAGCGATCGAGCAGACGCTCGCGGCCGCTCACCTCGCCGACTCGCCGTCGGAGCGTGTGTCGCTGCTGACAGTCGCCGTCGACGAGCTGGGCAAGGCTCGCGCGGAGCTTCCGACCGATTGGGTACTCGCCACGGCGGTGTCCGTGCGGCGTGAAATCGAGGCGGAGAGCCAAATCGATCGGAGCTATCAGTCGCTGAGCGCGCGGATGCTGCGTATGGCGGCCCTCCGTGCCCGCAACGCCGACGTCAGGGGCGTCGAGAGAGTGTTCACGCGTATTCAGCAGGGTGACGCCGCGCGCGGCGGCACGAGGCCGGATACCGTTAACGCGCTGGTTGCGTCCGTCGAAGAGAAGCTCGACGCCGCCCGGCGACTGCGCCTCGCGCGCGATCGATGGGAGTTGCGGGCGCCGGAGCTGGCCGCGTATCGCGCCGCCATCAGCCGCCCGCTCGATATTTTCGCCGCGCTTCAACCGGCCCTCGAGGATATCAAGGCGTTGTCGGGATCCTCGCCGTTCGCGCTCGACCGCATCGACCGCCTTGTCGCGTGGATCGTGACGCGGGCGTCCGCGATTTCGCCGCCCGAGGAGTTGAGCGCGTCGCATGCCGTGTTCGTCAGCGCCGCGCATCTCGCCGAAAACGCCGCGCGGATCCGCAGAGAAGCCACGCTGGCGAGCAGCATCGCGCGCGCCTGGGATGCTTCGTCGGCGGCCGCCGGCGCCTTGATGCTGGGCGCCAAGTCACGAAGCGACATCCAAGAGCTGCTTCGCCGGCCGCGAGCGCGGTGATTACACCCCGCAGGACGCGGCTCGTACGCGTCCCCGACCTTCACGCCTTCAGGCGAGCTCTCGTTGCCTGCTCGACTGATGGCGGTTCCGCTCTGGTTGGTTCGACTGCCGTCGTCGTTCCCACCCGCGGCGCCGGACACCATCTTCAACGAACGTTCGCCGAATCGGCCGATGTCCCCACGCCGGCACTCCTGACACGCGACCATCTGTACTACCTTCTCAACGCCCGCCTGCCCCAGCCGCTCGTGCTTCTGGCCGCGTGCGAACGGGAGGTCATCCTGCACGCCGCGGCGGCCGAGGCTATCGCCGCCGGTAGAGTCCCGCCGTTTCATCTGCGTCCGGGCCTCGTGGCCGAAATGATGCGGTTCTACGATCAACTGCGGCGACAAGGGCAAGGCGTCGATCGGTACGAGGAGCTGCTCGTCGAGGCGCTGGACGCTGAGAACGATCGCGGCGCCGAGCGACTGCTGCGGCAGACACGTTTTCTAGCGGCGGCGTACCGCGTCTACGAGCAGCGTCTGTCCGTGCAGAGCCTGGTGGACGAGCACGTGCTCCGGGCGCACCTCATTCGAATCAGTGCGGTCGAACCTCTCCGGCGCGTGGTGGTCGCAGTCGGGGACTGGATCTCCGACCCGCATGGTCTCTTCTCGGCAGACTTCGATCTGCTCGCGCGGCTCCCCGGCCTCGAACAGCTCGACATTGTCGCCACGAGCGGATCGTTGCGATCGGGCTTCGCCCAGCGCGTCCAGGATTGGCTGCCGGGTCTCGACGAGATCGAAGGCCTGGACCTCGGCCTGACCGCTTCGCCCGTGCCGCGAATGGTTGCTCCTGATCGCGAGGACGGAAGCCCAGTGTGGGTCAAACGCGATCGCGAGGAAGAGCTGGTCGCTGTCGCGCGGCGCGCAAGAGGCGATCTGGATCGCATCGCCGTCGTGTTCGCAAAGCCTCTGCCGTATCTCTATCTTGCTCCCGAGGTGTTTGGCGGCGCGAGGATTCCGTACCAGGCCGTCGATACACTGCCGCTGGCGGCCGAGCCCGCTGCAGCGGCGCTCGACCTCCTCATCGAGTTCGTCTCGTCGCAGTTCACGCGCGCGGCTGCGCTGGCCGTGCTGCAATCGCCGCAGGTGTTGGTGGGGAAGGATGTCTCGCTCGCGGCGATTGCCGGCCTCGACCGTGCGTTGCGCGAGAAGCGATATCTCGGTGAGCTCGACGCGTTGCGCCTGTTCATCGAGGAATTCGATGGCGACGCCGCCGTCCGGGCTGCCGCGATGGCTGTGGCGCGGGCGGCCGAAGCGTTGCAGCCGCTCACGACGCCTGCGCCCACGTCGAGCCAGCTGGCGGTTTTGGCGTCGTTCCTCGCATCGAACGCCAATCCAGATGCCGGCGCGCGATCGGATCGTGCGTGTTCCGCCCTGGTTCAGGTCCTCCAGTCGCTGGCTGCGGCGCACGCCGCGCACGGCGACCCTCACGCGACCATCGACGACCTGGCCCCGGACATTCGCCGATGGATCGAGGAGCAAACGTTCGATCCGCGGGGCGACGATGCCGCCGGCATTCACATGCTCGACGCTCAGGCCGCCAGGTTCGGCGAGTTCGAGTCGATCGCCATTGTCGGCCTCATCGAAGGGGAGTGGCCCGAGCGTCCGCGCCGCAACATCTTCTACTCGCCGGGCGTTCTGGCATCGCTCGGCTGGCCGTCCGAGCGCGATCGTCGAAGCGCGTCCGTGGCGGCATTTGTGGACCTGGTCCGGTCGCCGTCCGCTGAAATCCTCATCTCGACATTCATGTTCGACGACGAGGCGCTCGTGGAGCCGTCGTCTCTGGTTGAGGAGCTGGAGAGTGCCCAGCTGACGATCGTGAAGGAAGAATCACCCGGGCCAGACCCATCTGTGTTTGTCGAAGAGGCCCTCTCGATCGATCCGATTCAGCTCGATGCGCTCGATGCCGATGCACGCGAGTGGGCGGTGGTGCGCACCGAGCGAAGCGCCAGCGATCTCGACGCCTATCACGGCATGGCCGGGCCGCAGCCGCCGCGCGCCTGGTCGGTGAGCGCCATCGAAACCTACTTGACCTGCCCCTTCAAGTTTTTCGCGCGATACGTCATGCGTCTGGACGAAGAGCGGGAAGACGAGGAGGTGATGGACCCGATGCAGCAAGGGCTGTTCGTCCACAAAGTCTTCGAGGCATTCTTCACCGCGTGGCAAAACCAGGGCCATCGCGGGATCACCACGACGAATCTCGATGCAGCCCGGCGCTTGTTTGCGGAGGTTGTCGAAGCACAACTGAGCCAGCTGCCGGAGGCCGAGGCCGCACTCGAACGCACTCGTCTGCTTGGGTCGCCCGTGGCGGCCGGCCTTGGAGAAGTGGTGTTCCGGATGGAAGCCGAGCGGCCGGCGGAAGTCGTCGAGCGGTTGCTCGAGTACCGGCTCGAGGGCGAGTTCGAGTTCGCGGGTCCGCGCGGCGCACGCCGGATAGCGTTGAGGGGTGTGGCTGATCGCCTCGATCTGCTGGCCGACGGCACATTCCGGCTGATCGACTACAAGCTCTCGTCGGCGCCGAGCAGATCGCGGGCTTTGCAACTTCCCATCTACGGCCTGTGTGCCGAGCAGCGTCTGCAGGCCCATTCGACGGGCTCAGGGCAGGGCGCGCGAAGCTGGACGCTGGGCGAAGCGGCCTACATCTCGTTTCGCGGCGTCAAGCGCGTGACGCCGCTGTTCACGAAGCGATCCGATCGCGATTCGGTGCTCGAGTCGGCGCAGGAACGGCTCATCGACGCCGTTGAGGGCATCGAACGCGGCGATTTCCCTCCGACGCCGGAGGACGTGTTCCTCTGCGGGTTCTGCAGCTACGGCGCCGTGTGCCGCAAGGACTACGTCGGTGACGTTTGACGCCGACGCCCGCTTGCGGGCGGTCGATCCGTCGCGAAACATCCTGCTCGAAGCCTCGGCCGGCACCGGCAAGACGCGTGTGCTCGTCGAGCGCTACGTCAACCTGCTGCTCGCCGGCGTCGAGCCCGAACACGTCCTCGCGATCACGTTCACCAGGAAGGCAGCCGCCGAAATGCGGCAGCGGATCGTCGAGCGGCTGAAAGAAGCGAGCCGCACCTCGCAGCTGTCAGCCGCGCGATGGAAGGCGATGCGCGATCGCCTGGGCGAGATTGCGATCTCGACGATCGACGCGTTCTGTCTGTCGCTCATCCGCGAGTTCCCGCTCGAGGCCGACGTCGACCCGGGGTTCGACCTGGCGGACCCGACGGAGATCCCACGGCTCATCGGCGAAGCGCTCGATCGGGCGCTGCGCATCGGCCGGCATCTCGCGCAGACCGACGCCGACGTGGCGATGGTGTTCGTGCAGTTGCGCGAGCGCAGGCTGCGTGACGGACTGGCGGCGCTGCTGGGCCGGCGGCTCGTGGCGACGGACGTGCTGCGGCGGTTCCTCGAATTCGGACCTCGCGATCTCACACCGGAGGTGGCGTGCCGCCGGGCAGCCGAACGGCTCGCCGACGTGCTGACGAATACACCAGGAGGGCTCCATGTGTTGCTTCGCGAGGGCCCGGTTGGCCATCCGCAGTTCGAGATGCTGGCCGCCGATTTGTCATCGCTTTGCGCCGCTGAGGCACCCGACTACGCAAGCGCCGAGGTGCAGGCGGCGTTCCGCATGCTCGTCGATCGGATGCGCGGCTACTTCCTCACCCAGGACGGCAAGCCGCGCAAGGCCAAGGGATTCGGTCAGACGGAGGTCAAGAAGGAGCATTGCGTATCGGAGGCAGCGTGGAAGCGGCATCGCGACGCCGTCGAAGCGATTGCGCCGGCGATCGAACAGACGGTGCGGGCGTTCCGCCGCGACCTCAACGTCATCCTTTCGCGTGGGGTCTGGCGCCTCTTTCAGATCGCGATGTCGCAGTACCGCCGCACGCTCGAGACTCACGCCGTTCTCGATTTTTCAGAAGTGCTGGCTCGCGCCGTCGGCCTGCTCAAGCAGATGGAGGAATTTTCGCAGAGCCGGTACAAGCTCGAGGCGCGGTATCAGCATGTGCTCGTCGACGAATTCCAGGATACGAATCGCGCGCAATGGGAGTTGGTGGCGCTGCTCGTCAGAAGCTGGGGCGAAGGCTTCGGCGCGTCCGCCGGCGCCTTGGCGCCGTCGATTTTCGTGGTCGGCGATCGCAAGCAATCGATCTACGGGTTCCGCGACGCCGAGGTCGCCGTCCTCGACGAAGCCGCCGGCTTCATCGCCGGTCTGCGTCCGGACGATGCCTCACGGCAGGCCATCTCAGTCAGCTTCCGGGCGGTTCCGGAGCTGCTGGCCTTCGTCAACGATCTGTTCACGGAAATCGCCAGGACGACCGACGCCGACCGGCGCGATGCGTTTCGATACGCGGAAGACGATCGGTTCCCGGTCGATGGAGATGTCGCGGACGTCCGGCTGAAGCCGGACGCTACGCCTGATACGGCGGTCACCTTTCTCGCCGCGCCAACGGTCGAGGCCACGGCCGAGCGCGTCGCGGATGAAATCGCGGTGCTCCTGTCTACAGAGGCCGTCGTTCGAGATCCGCGGACCGGCATGGCCCGGCCGGCACGACCCGCCGACATCGCGGTGTTGTTTCGGTCGCGCGACAGCCACCGTGACTATGAAGCGGCCCTCGAGCGGCGCGACGTGCCAACCTACGTTTATAAAGGACTGGGATTTTTCGAGGCCGACGAAATCCAGGATCTCGTCGCGCTGCTGCGATTTCTTGCCGATCCCACGTCGAACCTGCGCGCCGCGGCGTTCCTGCGCTCGAGGATAGTCAGGCTCTCGGATCGGGCCATCATCCTGCTCGGGCGGCGCCTGGCGGATGCGCTGGCGGGCTCGGAACCTCCGGAAGCCCTCGAGCGCCTGGACGATGAGGATCGTGGAGTGCTCGAGCGCGTGCGGGCGGCGATTCCTCGCTGGCTGCTGATGGTCGACCGCGTCCGGCCGTCAGAACTGTTGAGCGAGATTCTGCGCGAAACAGCCTATGCGTTCGAAATGCGCGGCCCGCGCCGCGTGCAGGCGCGCGAAAACCTGAAGAAGCTGCGCGCGCTCGTCCGGAAAGTGGAGAACCGCGGCTACGCCACGTTGGTCCGGATTGCCGACTTTCTCGACGATCTCTCCGTCGGCGACGAATCAAACGCCGTCGTCGACGCGCTGGACGCCGTCAGCCTGATGACGGTTCACGCCGCGAAGGGCCTGGAATTCCCGATTGTGTTCGTGGTGACCATGAATCGCGGAGCGGGCGGGCCGCCCGCGCCCATCCGCGTGCTCGCCGACGGCTACGGGACGCCGTCTGTGTCGATCGGCGATTTCCAATCCGAGGCCGACGAAGACACGACAGCGCGCGAGCGGGAGGAAACCAAGCGTCTGCTGTACGTCGCGCTGACGCGAGCCCGCGACCGGCTGTACCTAGCTGCGGCGGTCAAGGACGGCACGTTCAAGCCGGGCCGGGGGAGCTTGGGTGAGGTCCTGCCGCGCGCCGTCGGCGCGCGGTTTGAGAAGGCTGAACAGAGCTGAGGGCTATCGAGCCCTTTGCCTTCAGCCCTAGCCCTGAGCCGCTCAGCCCTTAGCCCTTTCTACGTCCGCTCACCCCACTTGCGGGCGTTGGCGACGGCCTCGTCCTGGGTTTGGCCGACGAGCACCACGGAGCGGTGCGGCTTGGGGTCGCCGTCGCGGCTGACCCACGCAATCCAGTGTGAACCGCGGACTTCGCTGTGAATTTCGTAGGCGCCTGTGCTAGCCATATAGGGGTAAACTTAGCAAATTCAGGCCCAATCTCCTCATATTTTGTGAAGACGGGCAGCTTCCTGGCCGATTCTCGTTGCGTCCGCCCGGATACTCCCACTAAGATCATTGTTTTGGGAGGTCCCATCGGTGACATTGACTTGTCCGAGCTGCGGAAACGACCGGAATTTTCAGGTCAAGACGCTGCAAATGCACGTAGTGCATCTGGAAGATGGCCGCGTCGAGGTGTCTGAAGAGGATCGGCCGACCGTGCTCGAAGTACTGTGCGACGAGTGTGAAACGGCCTTGAAGTTCGAGGAGTTCGAAGATCAGCTCCGGAAGGAAGTTCTGCTCACGATCGGCGCGCGCTGAACCAGGCGCGCCGTCGTTTTCAGCCTTATCCGTCAGTCTTCATCACCTAGTCCGGCTTCTTCAAAGTACTCACAATCTTTGCAGACCCATTCGCTGATGGTCAGTACCGTCGGCGTGGGATTGCCGGGTACATGTGTCGCGCTCTGCGTCTGCGTCAAGTCCATCAGTTCACCGCACAGCGGGCATTCCTTCCTCGTTGACATCTCCGATTCACACTAACACCCGTCTGCACAACTGACAACTGCGCAGTCTGGCAATCTTGACAAGCCGCGTCGCCGCTCCTATCGTACGGACGTGCCGCATCGGTGTTTTGCCGACGAAATCGCCATCGACTTTCCGTCCGTCGGCCGCGTGGTCGACGGAATGCGCGACGCCTTCCTCGGTGAAGGTCCGGAGAGCGACGTCCTCGGCGCCGAAGTGTGTCTGACGCGGCGCGAGGCGGCAGGTGGTCTGGTCGTGCGCTTCACGCTGCCCATTCGC
>FTGI01002142.1_pt1 | contig 13759 bp, 15 predicted proteins | sample 1640611 | NCBI WGS metagenome assembly FTGI01 (sample SAMEA3914789, study PRJEB12502) | metagenome | biome: forest; material: soil | place: Canada | collected 2011-07-03 | depth 0.3 m
ATGCAAATACTATTGGTAGGCCACGGGAAGATGGGCCGGATGGTCGAAAGCCTGGCCGGCGAGTACGGGTGCGTCGTCGCCGGGGCGATCGATCCGCAGTCGCCAACCGCCCAGGATGGGCCCGACGCCGATCGGTGGCGCGGCGTCGATGTCGCGATAGACTTCTCCTCGCCCGATGCGGTCATCGGCAATGTGCCCGTTCTGGCGAAGCGCGGCATCAGCGTGGTGATTGGCACGACCGGGTGGCAGAAAGACGAAGCGGCGATTCGCCAGGCGGTGGCGGCGACGGAGGCTGGTATCGTGGCGGCGGCCAATTTTTCGACCGGCGTCCTCCTGTTCGAGGCCATCGTGGCCCGTGCGGCGGCGCTCATGAGTAGCCAGCGCGAGTTCGGAGCCTGGCTGCACGAGGCGCATCACGCCACGAAGAAGGACGCGCCGTCAGGGACGGCATTGGCGCTGAAGAAGGCGATGGAGCATGCGGGGTTCCTGCGTTCGATCGACATGTCGTCCGCGCGCGCGGGCCACATTCCCGGCACGCACACCGTCGGATTCGACGGTCCGGCCGAAACGATCACGCTGACGCACACCGCCCGCGATCGCACGGCGTTCGCCCGCGGCGCGCTCGTCGCCGCCACGTGGGTGCGCGGCAAACGCGGATGGTTCACGATGCACGACGTGTTGGGGCTCTCTCAGTAGTGCAGGCCTTTAGGCCTGCCTGACACGGCAGACCTGAAGGTCTGCACTACAGCTGATGCTGAAATGAGCAGGTAGGAAGGGCAGGACGAGATCATGAGAACACATTTCACCGGAGTGGGGACCGCACTCGTCACGCCGTTTACCAAGAGCGGCGACCTCGACGAGCAGGGCGTCCGGCGTCTCGGCCGACGGCAGATCGATGCCGGCATTCATTTTCTCGTTCCGTTAGGCACGACGGGTGAGAATCCCACAATCTCCCTCGAGGAACGGATTCGCATCGTCGAGATTCTGGCCGACGAGGCGAACGGCGCGGTGCCGATTCTCGCCGGCGCCGGCGGTTACGACACCAAGGAAGTGATTCACCTCGCCGACGAAATGCGGAAGGCCGGAGCGACAGGGCTGCTGTCGGTCACGCCTTATTACAACAAGCCCACGCCCGAAGGTCTCGTTCAACACTACCGCGCGATTGCCGACAGCACGCCGCTGCCGATCATCATTTATAACGTGCCGGGCCGTACCGGCCTGAACGTCGATGCTGCGACGCTGGTCCGGCTCGCCGCGATTCCGAGCGTCGTCGGCGTCAAGGAAGCGTCCGGCAACCTGACGCAGGTGTGCGAGGTCTGCCGCGCCGTGCCGTCTGACTTCATCGTGCTCTCTGGAGACGATGCGCTGACGCTGCCGATCATGGCGGTGGGCGGGCGCGGCGTCATTGCGGTGGTGTCGAATGAAGTCCCGAAAGAGATGGTCCAGATGGTGGATGCCGCCGAGCGCAACGATTTTGCGGCGGCGCGCGCGATCCACAAGCGCCTCATGCCGCTGATGCAGGTCAACTTCGTGGAATCGAATCCAGGCCCGGTGAAAGCCGCCATGGCTGCGATGGGTCTGCTCGAAGAGGTATATCGGCTGCCGATGACGTCGCCCAGGCCGGAATCGAAGGATAGGATCCTCGCCGTGCTGAACGACCTCAAGCTGTTCGGCGATCCTGCCTACGCATGAGCCTCGAGACCGAGGTCGCGGATTTGGTTGCGGCCGGGGCGGCGGCCGATCGCGACGCCGCGCGCGCGATGTTTGCCCGCCTTCGCGAGGCCATGTCGGCCGGCGACGTTCGCGCCGCCGAGCCCGATGCGTCGTCGCCGGTGGGCTGGCGCGTGAATCCGTGGGTGAAGCAGGGCATTCTGCTCGGGTTCAGGTTCGGCGATACCGTGGACGCGTCGATGGATCACGGGCGCTGGCCGTTCTTCGACAAAGACACGCTGCCGATGAGGAAGTTCACCGTCGGCTCCGGCGTACGCATCGTACCTGGCGGGTCGTCGGTCCGCGACGGCGCCTACATCGCGCCAGGTGTGATCTGCGTGCCGCCGATGTTCGTGAATATCGGCGCGTGGATCGGCGAGCAGTCGTTGATCGATTCGCACGCGCTCGTCGGCTCGTGTGCCCAGGTGGGCGCGCGTGTGCATGTCAGCGCGGCGGCTCAAATCGGTGGAGTCCTCGAGCCTGTTGGGGCGCTGCCCGTGATCATCGAGGACGAGGTGCTCATCGGCGGCAACACGGGCATCTACGAGGGTGTCATCGTCAAGAAACGAGCGGTGATTGCCGCCGGTACGATCCTGACCGGGTCGACGCCGATGTACGATCTGGTCAAGGACGAGATCATCAAGCCCACCGCCGATCGACCGCTTGTCGTGCCCCAAGGCGCGGTGGTGGTGCCGGGTGCGCGAGCCGTCACGGCCGGAAAAGGTCCCGAGTGGAGCCTCTCGCTCGCGACGCCGGTGATCGTCAAGTATCGCGACTCGCGAACCGACACGCGGACGGAGCTCGAATCGTGGATCCGGTAGCGTTCGCGCGCGGCCTCATCGACATCGATTCGACGACCGGACGTGAGGCAGGCGCGGGCCGGTGGCTGGCCAAGCATCTCCGCGAGCTTCGGTTCGCGGTCACTGAACAGCCTGTCGATGGCGAGCGTGGCAACGTCATCGCGACCATCGGCCCAGGCGCCGATTCGCCGGCGGTGGTGCTTTCCACTCACTTCGATTGCGTGCCGCCGTTTTTTCCAAGCCGGGTGGACGGCGATCGCCTGTATGGCCGCGGATCGTGCGATGCGAAGGGCATCCTCGCTGCTCAGGTTGCCGCCGTCGAGCGGCTGAGGAGCGAGGGCGAAACCCGCGTCGGCCTGCTGTTCGTCGTCGGCGAAGAGCGGGGCAGCGACGGCGCGAAGCTGGCCAACGGTGCGGCCGGCGGCACGCGGTTTCTGATCAACGGCGAACCGACCGAGAGCCGCCTGGGGGCGGCGACCCGCGGCATTCTCAGATTGAAGCTCCATGCGGCAGGCCGTGCGGCGCACTCATCATTCCCCGAGCTTGGGGTATCGGCGATCGACAAGCTGCTCGACGCGCTCGTCGAGTTGCGATCGATCGCGTTGCCTCAGGATCCCGTCCTCGGCCGCACGCACTACACGATCGGACTGATCGACGGCGGGGTCGCGCCCAACGTCGTGTCGCCGTCGGCCGATGCCGAGGTCATGTTTCGGACCGTGGGCGAGGGCGCGGATGTGCGGAAAGCGATCGCTCCGATCGAGGCGCGCGTGTCGATCGAACACATCCTCGAAGTGCCGCCCGTCAAGATGCGCACCGTGCCCGGATTCGAGACGGCGGTGTTTCCCTACACCACCGACATCCCGTTCCTCACGGCTTGGGGACAGCCGCTGCTGTTTGGGCCTGGCTCTGTTCACGTCGCCCACACGGCGGATGAATTCGTGTCCATCGCCGAGCTGCACGCGGCCGTTGATCACTACGTGTCGATCGCGAAGCATCTGCTCGCGAGCTGAACGGGTCGGTGCGAGGTTGGACGCGAAACGGCGGGCCTGACGGTCCGCACGACTATCGAACGCAATCCGCGTGACGGTCGGGTCCGCACTGAAATAACGCAGGGACTCCCGCCGCGGTCCACTCTCTCGTGTTTCTCCACACCTTGCTCTGGCTGTACTCGGCTGCCGTCCAACCGAGCCGCTGTTTGGCGCGCCAGACGCTTTCGAGTGCGGCCTCTTCACCGGCGCCCCACAGGTGCTGCGCCTCGTGCAGCAGAATCGCCGCCCGTTCGGTGTCGTCCACGGCAGCCGTGAAGAAGGGCGGGTAGAGCGTCACGACGCCGAGAGGAAAGTTGGTCGCCGCGTAGGCGTCCGGATGACCCAGGTACCCGTTCCACCAATTGTCCGTGGCGCGGTAGTTCGCAAAGTGGCGGAGGACCAGCACCTCCCGCGAAAAGCCGGCGTGCTCGAGGACCGCGATGGCCTGCATGACGGCCTGTCGCTGAGGGACATCGATGGCATCAGAAGTGAGAAGCAGCGACCTGGACCAGATGAAGATCAGCGCGACTGTTACGCCGACGAGCCAGAGCAACCTGTAGCCAACGCCCTGCGCTTTGCCCGCCGCGACCGGAGGCTCCTGAACAGACGCAGGCCCTGGGTTCTGGACGAGTGCTGCGCTGCATCGTCGGCACGTCTCAGCGACGGCAAAATTCACCAGGCCGCACTGTCCACACTTGCGATTGTTCATTCAGCGTGGCTCGATCAGTTGGCCTGGCGCGGAACCAGGAATCATCGGCGACGCGGCGACAAGGCGGGGACGGTGGAGTCCGCCGGCACGGCCGTTTGCGCTGCGTTCATCATCATCGAGAGAAACGAGTAGTACCCGGCGACGCCAACCATGTCGATGATGCCGTGTTCGCCGAACCTGGCAACCGCCTTGGCGTAGACAGGATCGCTTACGCCCTGGCTGCGCAGCAGCTCGGTTGTGAAGTCGTGAACGGTCGCTTCGTCGTCCGACATCGCCTCCGGCCGCTTGCCTTCGGCCACCGCGTCCACGATGCCGGCGTCGAGGCCCGCCTTGAGCGCCGCCGGCTGATGCACGTGCCACTCGAACTGCTGCGTCCAGTGCCGGGCGGTGATGAGGATGATCAGCTCATTCAGCCGAGGCGGCAGCACGGTCCGATAGCGCATGTATTCGCCCATCGCGGAGGCGCGCAGCATCACCTCAGGGCTACGCAGCATCACGGCAAACGGTCCGAAGACATCCTGCTTGCGTGCGGTGGCGAATTCAGCCGCCGCCGCATTTTGCGCGGCCGTCCACTGTTCTTTCGGAATCGGCGGCATCCGATCGGGGCCGGGTATCGACATGGATTCTCCTGACCCCGACATTGTAGAGGCCGCCGGCTGTTTACCGCCCAGGCGGCTCAGGGACCGGCCGACTCAAGAAATGGTGGTTTCACAGGCCAATGCGGCCCGCGCCAGCTGTTCGGTCTGCTGACGTGCGCCCACAAGCTGCAGCCCGCAGGGCATGCCGTCGCGTGTCAGACCGCACGGGATCGAGATGGCCGGATGTCCGGTGATGTTGAAGAGCTGCGTCAGCCGGAGCATGACGCTGCGAAGGGGCTCCTTCGTCGCTCCCACCTGAACAAGCTCGGCGCCGATCGCCGGCGCCGGAATTGGCAGGGTCGGCAGCACCAGTGCGTCGCAATCGGTCAGCGCCGCATCGACATCGTTCCTCAACTGATCGCGGCCGGCCAGCGCGCGCACGTAGTCATCAGCAGTCAGCGTCCGCCCCACCTCCAGACGCTGTCGAACCGGCGGCGTATACCGCTCCGGCACAGCGGCGAGCATCGGCGCATGATACGCGAGTGCTTCTCTGAGCGCGATGTGCATGTAGACGGTCGCAATCGTGTCGGTGTGTGGAATCCCAATTTCGCGAACCGTGACACCCGCTGCACGAAACCTGTCCAGCGCCTCTTCAAAGCGCGCGCGGACGTCGTCGTCCAGCATGTCGCAGAAGTACGGACGCAGCACGCCCAGGCGAAGCGGTGAAAGCGGCGCGGGCGCCAACGGCTGCGGCGCGAGCTCGCCCGCCAGCACCCGAAACACCGTCCACGCGTCGGCGACCGTGAGCGCCAGCGATCCGACATGATCGAGCGAGGATGACAGCGGCACGACGCCGTCGGTCGAGACCTCTCCGAAGGATGGCTTCAGGCCGACGATACCGCAGCAGGAAGCGGGAATTCTGATTGAGCCGCCCGTGTCGGTGCCGACGGTGGCCAGCGCCATTCCAGCCGCGACGCTCACCGCCGATCCGCCGCTCGACCCGCCAGGCGAGCGCGTGGTATCGAGCGAATTGCGCACCGCCCCGAACGCGGAGTCGCCGCTGGTGGTGCCGAGCGCGTATTCATGCAGGTTGGTTTTGCCGACGAAGATTGCGCCGGCTGCCCGAAGGTGCGCGATGCTCGGCGCATCGTTCGCGGCGATGCGGGCGTCGCGCACGCGTGACGCCGCAGTTGTCGGAGTCCCCCCTACATCGAGAATGTCTTTAATCGACAGCGGGACGCCGTGCAGCGGTCCTCGATCGTGGCCCTCCGCGAGCTCCCGATCTGCCTCGCGCGCCTGCCGGCGCGCTTCGTCTGCGGTGACCAGGATGAAGGCGTTTGTCTCGCGGTTGAGGGCGTCGATCCGGGCGAGGCAGTTGTCGGTGATTTCAAGAGACGTGATCGCTCGTGCCCGAAGCTTGTTCGCGATCTCCTGAATCGTCATGCCGTCAGCGTTTCACAGAGATGGCCACACCGTCGCGAAGCGGCACGGTCGACGTGATGAGTGCGGGATGACTGTTCAGCCGCTGGTTGTACTCGATAATCGCCTGCGTATCGGGCGCGTTGTGTTGCGGCTTCTCGACGAATCCCGGCACAACCTCGCCGCTCCAGAGCACGTTGTCGGTGACGAGCAGGCCCGCGGGCCGGAGAAGATCCACGAGACGATCCAGCATCGGGCTGTACAGCTTCTTGTCGCCGTCCTGAAAAATCATGTCGAACGGCCCGGACACCTTGGCCAGCATCCGCTGTGCGTCACCGACGATGACGCTGACGCGTTCCGAGAGGCCAGCGCGCGCGAAGTTTCCACGCGCCTGCTGCGCGCGCTGTTCGTCCATCTCCATCGTGAGCAGCGTACCATCCGGCGGCAGCACCCCGGCGAGCCAGATTCCCGAGTAGCCGATCGCCGTGCCGATTTCGAGAATTCGCTTCGCCTGGACGGCCGTCGCGAGCACGCGCAGGAGCACGCCGACTTCGGCGTCGACGAGTGGTAGATCCTGTGTGTCGCCGCTGCGAGCGATGTCTTTCAGGACGTCGTCAGCCTCATGGTTGAGGGAAGACAAGTACTGCTCCACGGCATCCGGAACGACTTGCCCCATAATGGAAACGATTGTACATGCGGCGCACGAAGATCATTGCCACCGTCGGGCCGGCCTGCGACGACGACGGTGCGCTCGACGCGCTCGTCGCCGCGGGCGTGGACATCTTCCGCCTGAATTATTCTCACGGGACTCGCGAGACGCATGCCGGCACCTTCCACCGCATCCGTGCGGCGGCCGCGCGCGCCGGACACCAGGTGGCGATTCTCCAGGATCTCGGCGGTCCCAAAATCAGGACGGGCACGCTTGCCCGCGGGACGCCGATTCACCTCGAGGCGGGGCAGCCGCTCCGGATTGTCACGGGTACGAAGCCGGGCGGGCCCGCGATGATTTCCACGGCCTTCGAAGGGCTCGCGCTCAGCGTCAAACCGGGCGACCGGCTGCTCCTTGCCGACGGATTCATCGAGCTCCGCGTCGACGGGACCGACGGCGTCGAGATCCGGACGACGGTCGTGCAGGGCGGCGAGCTCGGCGAGCACAAGGGCATTAACGCGCCGGGTGTCCCGCTCGCGGCATCCGCGATCACGCCCAAGGACATTTCGGATCTGCAGGCCGGGCTCTCGCTCGGCGTCGACATCGTCGCGCTCAGCTTCGTTCAAACCGCCGGCGATCTGCGGCAGGCGCGGGAGCTGATGGTCGCAGCGGGTGCGGCCGACGTGCCGCTGGTTGCGAAGATCGAGCGGCCGCTGGCCCTCGACCATCTGGATGAGATTCTGGCGTCGTGCGAAGGCGTGATGGTGGCGCGCGGCGATCTGGGCCTGGAGATGCCGCTCGAGCGCGTGCCGACCGCACAAAAGGACATTACGCTGCGCGCCCGGCGGCAGGGTATCCCGGTCATCGTCGCTACGCAGGTCCTCGAATCGATGAGAACCGAGCCGAGGCCGACGCGCGCGGAGGTCAGCGACGCCGCGAACGCTGTCGACGACGGCGTCGACGCGATTATGCTGGCGGGAGAGACGGCGGCGGGCGCGTTTCCGGCGAGAGCCGTCCAGACACTCGACGCGATCATTGCCGAAGCCGAGTCGGGAATGCGCGACCAGTGGCCGGTGGCGGCATCCAACCGCGGCCACGATCACACGCAGGCGATTTGTGAAGCGGCGGTGACGCTCGCCAACCGGAGCGATGCGCGCGCGATTGTGGCCGTCACGCGAGGGGGCAGCACGGCGCGGTGGCTATCGGCACTCCGTCCGCACGCGCCGATAGTGGCCGCCTGCGATCGCGAAGAAACGGCGCGCCGCCTGTTGATGTACTGGGGCGTCTGCCCGGTGCGCACCGAAATCGGGGAAGACGTCGCGCTGGCGGGGATTCTCGTCGGTCAGGATCTGGTGGCGCGCGGGGTCTTGCCGCGCGGCGCGGCGATCGTGCTGGTCAGCGTCAACCAGGATCTCACCCGGGCGGACGCGAACTTCCTGAAGATTCAGCGGTTCTGAATTGAGCGTATCACTCGCCGACGCGCGCGAGCGTACCGCCCGCCGTCCAGCGGAGGAATGAGGCGCGAACCAGGACATCGATGACGTGGCAGCACGCGCCTTCGTCGAGGCCCCACAGTCGCGACGCCTGGGTGAGCGTCAGCCGCAGTCCGGGCATTTCAAGGAACTCCGCGCGTATTCGGCTGACCAGTTCGTTCATAAATCTCACCTGCCGATGTGGAGAGCAAAATGCAGTCCACGAAAGGCGTGCGACATGGCTGCGCCTGAAATCGCATATGACAGCGTGTTTTCTGGCCGATTTTTTCTGGCCGTCATGACAGGAGCTGACACGACAAGTACAAATACGTATGACAAATAGACGAACAACACGAATGTGTCTTGCGGGCCGCCGACCCCCGGGAATTTACGGGGTTGGCCGCGCGGCTGAGGCTGACAAATGTGTTGTAACTATACAGCAAATTGACAAGAATGTATGAGTGGAAACGGAGAATCTCGGCATGAAAGGGACCAGCGTGACCACCGCAGCGTCACACGGGCGCGAAGCGCGCCGGCTGTCGACGCTGCTCGAGGTGAGCCAGGCGCTTTCGGGCACGTTGAACCTCAAATCGGCGTTGCACCGCGTACTCGAAGTGCTCGCCAAACATCACGGCGCCCTCCGCAGCATGGTCACGCTGCTGCGCGAAGGCGGCGAATTATATGTCGAGGCCTCGGATGGGCTCGATCGCGCCGCCCAGAGCGTCCAGTACCGCATGGGCGAAGGCATCACCGGACGCGTCGTCGAAACCGCCAAGCCGATTGTCGTGCCCCGCGTCAGCCGCGAACCCACCATGCTCAACCGGGCGGCGCGGCGCTCGGACGGCGACGAACAGGAGCTGAGTTTCGTCTGCGTGCCCGTGGTCCTGAACCGGCGGGCGGTCGGCGCGCTCGGCGTGGACCTGCGCTATAAGCCGGAGCGCGACTTCGACAGCAGCGTCAAGTTCTTCGGCGTCGTGGCGACGATGATCGCCCAGGCGGTGAAGATCCAGCGCCTGATTGAAGAAGACAAACGGCGCCTCGTCGACGAGAACGAGCACCTGCGCCAGGAGCTCCGCGAGAAGTACGACTTTTCGAACATCATCGGGACCAGCGGACCCGTCCGCCAGGTCTACGAACAGGTGGCGCAGGTTGCGGCGACGAATACAACCGCGCTCATCCGCGGCGAATCCGGCACCGGCAAGGAGCTGATCGCGCACGCGATTCACTACAACTCGCTGCGGGCGAAGAAGCCGTTCGTCAAAGTCAGTTGCGCCGCGCTTCCCGAGAGCCTGATCGAGGCGGAGCTCTTCGGCCACGAAAAAGGGGCGTTCACGGGCGCCGAGGCGCGCAAGAAAGGACGGTTCGAGCTCGCGGAGGGCGGCACGCTGTTCCTGGACGAAATCGGCGACATCAACCTGTCCACGCAGGTCAAGCTCCTGCGCGTCCTGCAGGAACGCGAGTTCGAGCGCGTCGGCGGCACCGAAACCATCAAGGTCAACGTCCGTCTCATCGCCGCGACCAACAAGGACATGGAGCAGGCGCTCGCGAACGGGACGTTTCGCGAGGACCTGTACTATCGCCTCAACGTCTTCACGATCTTCGTGCCGCCGCTGCGCGACCGGAAGGCCGACCTGCTGCTCCTAGCCGACCATTTCCTCGAGAAGTTCTCGCACGAGCACGGCAAGAGCATCAAGCGGATCTCGACGCCGGCCATCGACATGCTGGTCAGCTACCACTGGCCGGGCAACGTCCGTGAAATGGAGAACGCGCTCGAGCGCGCGGTGCTGATGTGCGAAGGCCAGGTCATCCACGCGCACCACCTGCCGCCCTCGCTGCAGACGGCGGAAGCGTCGGGCACGGTGACCCGCGTCTCGCTCACCGACGCCATCGTGGCCTATGAAAAGGATTTGATTCAGGACGCGCTGAAGACGACGCGGGGCAATCGTGCGAAGGCGGCGCGGCTGCTCGATGCGACGGAGCGGATCCTGAACTACAAGATCCGGAAATACGCCATCGACGTCAGGCGGTTCAAAGCATAGCGATGACGAGGCACGCCCAGCCGAGGAGAAACGCCACGCCCCCAATCGGGGTGATGGCGCCAAGCACGGTGATGCCCGTCACGGCGAGCAGGTACAGACTGCCGGAGAACAGCACCATGCCGGCGATGAACGACCAGCCGGCGACGGTGAGCGCCCGGCCGTGAGCGCCGTGGACGACGTCGCGGCCGCTCATCATGATCGCCGCCGTCAGCATCAGCGCCAGCGCGTGATACATCTGATAGCGCACGCCGGTTTCGAACACGGCCAGCATCTCCGGCGACAGCCGGCCGCGGAGGCCGTGCGCGCCAAACGCCCCGAAGGCCACACCGACGAACCCGGCGAGGGCGCCGGCCAGCATGAATGTGCTTGGCATACTTCTCTGGTTTCTATTTTTCCAGCAGTGACTTCAGCGACGCGAGGGCGCGCTCCCAGCCGGATCCGATGACCTCGTAGTAGCGCCGCCAGCGCTCACTCTCTTCGTAGCCTTGCTGGGTGACGCGCACGTGGGTGCTGGATGCGCCGTTGGCGCCGGCGGGCGTGCACACGACCTCGAAGGCCATCGGACCGATCGGATCGCCGTCGGGCGGCAGCCAGAACGCGTCGGCGACGAAGAATCCGCGGTCTGCCTGAAACTGCATGACGGTTCCGCGGAAGACGCCGCCGAGCCGGCCGAGCACCTCGTCGCGGAATTCGGTGGTTTCCCACGAGACAGCATACGGACCCAGCACCCGCGGTGTGGTGACCGCGTGCGCCACGTGCCACCAGGCGTGCAGCGCGTCGGGCTCGAAAAACGCTTTCAGGACACGCTTCGGCGGCGCGCCTATCACCGTGGAGACGTCCAGCTCGGGCACCGGAGGATCATAGCTTCTCCCGCCGCCGATGATAAAGTGACAGACGTATGTCCCAGCAGCCGTTGGCGTATCTGTACCCGGAGTTTCTCGAAAGCGCCGAAGCGCGGCCGATCAGGATTCTGTCGGAGTATCTCGAGCCGCTCCAGCGGTTCAAGGATCAGAAGATTCAGGACACGGTCGTGTTCTTCGGGTCGGCGCGCGTCGATTCGCGCGAGCGCGCCGAGCGTGCAATCGCGACGCTTCGCGCGCGAGGCGTGCGCGAGGCGGACGGCCAGTACGAGGCCGAGCTGAGCCGATCGCACAAGGCGCTCGAGTGGGCGAAATACTACGAGGACGCAAGAGAGCTGTCCCGGCTGCTGACGACCTGGAGCCTCACCCTCAAGTCGGACAACCATCGCTTCGTCGTCACGTCCGGCGGCGGGCCGGGCATCATGGAAGCCGCCAACCGCGGCGCGCGGGAAGCCGGCGGCAAAACCATCGGCCTGAACATCCGGCTGCCGTTCGAGCAGGGCGCGAACCAGTACATCACCGACGGGCTGCGATTCGAGTTTCATTACTTCTTCATGCGCAAGTTCTGGTTTGCCTACCTGGCCAAGGCGCTCGTGATCTTCCCGGGAGGCTTCGGCACCTGCGACGAGTTATTCGAGATTCTCACGCTGGTCCAGACCGACAAACTGTCGAAGCGGATCGGCGTGATTCTCTACGGCAGTGAGTTCTGGGACGAGGTGATCGACTTCAAGCCGTTCGCCGAATGGGGCGCCATCGCGGAGCAGGACCTCGATCTCATACGCTTCGCCGACACGCCAGGCGAGGCGTTCGAGTTGCTGCGCACGCAACTCACGCCCCACATCGAGCCCGCGTCCGGTCAGGAAGCGGCCGCGCCTGGCCTCGCGAAGACGCGAGGCTAGGGGCTCGTGGCTCGGGGCTCGGCTGCAACGCCAAGAAAATGTTCGTGTCGTCGTGTGTTCGTGATAAACAGGCGCGAGTATGGATCCCGAAAATCGCAAGAAGCTTGTTGACCAATACAAAGACGGCTATCGCGCGGTGAGCGAGGCGCTGGCCGGTGCGACCGAGGCGGAGCTCGACGCGCACCCGGCGCCGGGAAAATGGTCGGCCCGGGAAATCGTGCATCATCTGGCCGACAGCGAAATGACGTCGGCCATTCGCGTCCGCCTGCTGCTCGCTTCCGAGCGACCACCAATCACCGGCTACGACGAGATGGAATTCTCGCGGCGGCTGCATTACGACCGTCCGATTGAGGCCTCGCTCGACGCGTTCAAGGCCGCGCGGCGGACGACGGCCGACATCCTGGACCGGATCAGCGAGGCTGACTGGTCGCGCGAAGGCACGCACACGGAAATCGGCCGCTACACGATGGACACGTGGCTCGAAATTTACAGCGTCCACGCCCATAACCACGCCGCGCAGATTCGCCGGGCAAGGGAGGCGGGGCGAAGCCAATGAATCGGGTAACCGGATAACAGGGTAATTGGGAAATTGGTACGAGGTCATATGAACGCGTGGCTCACGGCAGCCGGGTCGTTCGCGTTGGTGGCAGCGCTGTCGGTTTCAGTCTCCGCACAATGGCCGCGTCGTCCGCAGGCCGGCGTGCTGCGCACTGCCGATGGCAAGGTGAACCTGACGGCGCCGGCGCCAAAGGCGCCTGACGGCAATCCGGATCTGTCCGGTGTCTGGGAGAATCCCGGCTGGCGCGAGGGCGCTGCGGGGGGCGGATCGGTTTCAGGAACCGGCGGCGCGCCCGGTTCGCGATCGGCTGAAGCCAGCCGGCCACCGGTGCCGAGCATTGCGATGTTCTTCGACATCGGCACCGGCGTGCCGGGTGGACTGCCGTTCCAGCCGTGGGCGCGCGAGCTCAAGAACAAGCGGACCGCGGAGAATGCGAAAGACAACCCGGATGCGCACTGCCTGCCGCTCGGCAACATGCAGCTGCACCTGCATCCGGAGCCGAGGAAAATCATTCAGGCGCCGAGACAGATCGTCATCCTGTACGAGGGCAACGGCGGCGTCCGGCAGATCTTCACCGACGGCCGGCCCCTTCCGGCCAACGATCCGCAACCCTGGTGGTTCGGCTACTCGACGGGGAAGTGGGTGGGCGACTCGCTCGTCGTCGAGACGAGCGGATTTCGCGACGGCGGATGGCTCGACGTCAACGGCAGTCCGTTGACGGACGCGGCGAAGATGACGGAGCGATTCCGCCGCGTGAACTACGGCACTCTCGAAATGGAGCTGACCGTCGATGACGCCAAGGCCTACATGCGGCCGTGGACGGTCAAGGTGATCCAGCGTCTCATGCCGGACGACGAGCTCATCGAGTTCGTCTGCCAGGAAAACGAGCTCTCGTCCGCGCATTTCAAATAGCCATTGCGCGGACTCGGGATCCGTGGCTCGTGGCTCGGGACTCGTGGCTCGTCGTCGCCTCAGGCAGTCGTAGCGCAGGCCTTCGGCCTGCCGCGGCATCGATAGAGCCGCTACATCAATAGATC
>FTGI01002584.1_pt1 | contig 13553 bp, 16 predicted proteins | sample 1640611 | NCBI WGS metagenome assembly FTGI01 (sample SAMEA3914789, study PRJEB12502) | metagenome | biome: forest; material: soil | place: Canada | collected 2011-07-03 | depth 0.3 m
AACCAGACACCACTCGACATCGCCAAGCGCGCCATGGCGCGCTTGGCGATGTCGAGTGGTGTCTGGTTCGTGAGAATGGGCAATGTCGGCACGCCCGCCTGCTCGCCGAGGATCTTGAGCTGCTCCATCGCGGCGGGACGGGAGACGTCGAGAGAAGCCATCAGCACGCGCTTCTTTTCCTTGGCCTGCAGCATCATACCGAGCTTGGCCGACGTGGTGGTCTTGCCCGAACCCTGCAGGCCGACCATCAGGATCGGCGCCGGCGGGGAGCCGAGATTGAGCGCGGCATTGTCGCTGCCCAGCGTCTCGACCAGCACGTCATGGACGATCTTGACGACCTGCTGCCCCGGCTGAACCGAACGGATGACATTTTCGCCGATGGCGCGCGGGCGCACCTTGGCGATGAAATCATTGACGACAGAGAGGGCGACGTCGGCTTCGACCAAAGCGGTGCGCACTTCGACCAACGCCTCGTCGACATCGGCTTCGCTCAGCGCGCCGCGCCCGTGAAGCCTGTCGAATGTGGCGCCGAGGCGCGATTGCAAAGAGTCGAACATGCGTATTCCCAAAGCAGTGCGGCCCCAGGGGGCGCACCTGCGCTGCCTGGGGGCGATCCCGAGCGCAAGGCCCGGGACCGGAAGGGCTATGCCTTTCCGGATGCGCGGGTTTTAGGCTTCGACGGCAGTTTAAGTCAAACTGTAAAGCACTGCTTGACAGTCTGCTTTTGCGGACTTATTGTCATGGTGGGTGGATTGTTATCGCACCGCGGTTGGCGATTTTTTGCGTCGGCCTTTGAAAGTCGTGGAATAGTTTCACGACCAAAGGTGGAGGCGAGGCGGTGATTCAGTCTTTTGCCCACAAGGGTCTGAAGGAGCTCTTCGAGAAGGGACGCACCGCGAAAATCCGGCAGGATTTGACGAAGCGCTGCATTCAGATTCTGGACGCGCTGCATCAGGCCAAGACTTTGGACGATCTTAGGTTGCCCGGCCTGCGGCTTCATCCCGATAGCCGTTACAAGCCGGTAAGATGGCGAGTGGATGTCAATGGACCGTGGCGCATCACGTTCGAGTGGAAAGACGGGGACGCGTACAAGGTCGACCTCGTCCAAGACCACTGAGCTGCGCATCACGCGCAGGCCCACCCATCCCGGCGAATTGTTCCGGGATATCGTTTTGCCTGAGCTCGGCTTGTCGGTGAGCGAGGCTGCGCGGCAACTCGGCGTTTCGCGGCAAACGCTTCACGCCATCATGTCAGCTCGATCCGCCGTTACCGCGGAGATGGCCCTGCGCTTCGGCAGATTCTGCGGCAATGGCCCCGGCCTTTGGATGCGGATGCAGCAGGCCTTCGATCTTTGGCAAGCCCAGTCTCACATGAACGGCGAATTGGACCGCATCCCGGTTCACAGCATCGCGGCGGAATAGTCCACCAAACAAGGTTGCCAATGAACGCCGCCGACAAAAACCGTGTGCATCGCGATTGTCCGTCTTGCGGGGCGCCGTCACGCGATGCCCTGCCCGTCGCGTACGGCGTTGCCGAATGGCCGATGAAGCGCTGTGCCAATTGCGGCCTAGTTTTTCTCGAATGGGTTCCGCTCTACAGCGAGCTCTACAACGAGCTGGCCTGGACCAAGCAGCATGAAAAGGAAGAGCGGCGGCGGCTGAAGGAACAGCCGATCCTGGCGCGCATCGACCTGGCGACGCGCTGGCGGCTCGGCATCCTGGGCGACGCGACGCCTGCCGGCGGACTTCAAGCCTGGGCCGAGCCCGGACCGGTATTGGATGTCGGCTGCAGTTCCGGGGCGGCCTTCACGGCGCTGAAGAGCGGATACGTTCCCCACGGCATCGAGATCGAATCCAACGCTGCGGCGGCGGCACGCGCCGCATTCGAACCACGCGGCGGGCGCGTCATCAATGCCGACGGCGTATCGGGCCTGATGCAATTGCCCGACGATTTTTTCACCGGCGTGAGCCTGTGGTCGTATCTCGAGCACGAGGCGCGGCCGAAAGAGGCGCTGGAACAGACGCGCCGCGTGCTGAGGAAAGATGGGATCGCGCTGGTCAAGGTGCCGAATTTCGACAGCTGGAATCGCTGGATTCTGGGCGCCAAATGGCCGGGCTTCCGCCATCCCGATCATGTGCAGTATTTCACGCCGAGCACGCTGGCGCGCCTGGCGCGCGACTGCTGCTTTTCCGCAAAATTCCGGCTCTACGGCAAGATGCCCGGCAACGACAACATGTACGCGATGCTGCGCCCGGTGTGACAAGCGCCGCGTTGGTCCGCCGCTCTGCTCCATGCCATAGTCGCGCCATGGAACGGAAAATGGCAATCTGGTTCGTGGCGGTGATGGCGATTTTCGCCGCCGCTGACGCGGTCTATGTGGCGGTTCTGGTCATGCGTGGGACGACGGGCGCGATCGTGCCCTATGGCGCCGCCATCGCGGTCGCCGCGATTGCGGGCTGGCTGGCTTATCAGCGGAACATCAAGCCCAGCGGTACGCCGCCGCAGGATTGAGCGCCACTGGCCGGAGCGGAAACATCCGCCTATATAACGGCTGATGACCGCGTTCCTGAAAATGCACGGGCTGGGCAATGATTTCGCCGTCTTCGACGCGCGGAAACAGAAGATCGCGCTCGACCGCGCCACGGCACGCGCGCTCGCCGACCGGCGCTTCGGCATCGGCTGCGACCAGGTCATCGTGATCGAGCCCTTCGCCGGCAGGGCGCATGCGGGCATGCGGATTTACAATGCCGATGGCGGCGAGGTGGAACAGTGCGGCAACGCCGCGCGCTGCGTGGCGCGTTTGCTGATGACGGAATTGGACCGCGACCGCATCAATTTGGACACGCCGGGCGGGTTGCTCGTCTGCAGCGACGCCGGCCGCGGCGATGTCACGGTGGATATGGGCGCGCCGTGCCTTCTGTGGAACGAAATTCCGTTGGCGCGGCAAGTCGATACCAATGCGTTCGCGCTGGACGTCGACGGCAAATCCTACGACGTGGCTGCGGTCTCCACCGGCAATCCGCATTGCGTCTTGTTCGTGGCGGATGCCGAGACGGCAGAGGTGGCTGCGCTGGGCCTGCGCATCGAACTCCACCCCATGTTCCCCAAGCGCACGAATGTGGAGTTCGTCAGCGTGCGCGACCGCGAACATCTGCGCATGCGCGTGTGGGAGCGCGGCGCCGGCATCACCAGCGCCTGCGGCACGGGTGCTTGCGCCTCGGCCGTCGCCGCGCATCGCCGCGGTCTCACGGGGCGCAAGGTGGAGGTCATGCTCGACGGCGGGCCGCTCGCCATCGAATTGCGCGAGGGCGACGGGCACATGCTGATGACGGGACCGGCGAGCCTCGCCTTCAAGGGCGAGATCGATTTGGAAGCGTACGTATGAGCAGGCTAGAAGTCGTCACCTTCGGTTGCCGGCTCAACGCCTATGAGTCCGAAGCCGTACGGGCACGCGCCAACGAGGCGGGGCTCGAGAATGCGATCATCTTCAACACCTGCGCGGTGACGGCGGAAGCCGTGCGTCAGTCCCGGCAGGCCATTCGCCGCGCGCGCCGCGCCCATCCGGGAGCCAGGATCATCGTTACCGGCTGCGCCGCGCAGAGCGAGCCCGAAACCTATGCCCAGATGGCGGAAGTCGACGCCGTGCTCGGCAATGAGGAGAAGCTCGCACGCGCGAGTTATGCGGATTTCGGCGTCGGCAGCGCCGAACGCGTGCGGGTCAACGACATCATGAGCGTCAAGGAAACCGCAGCGCAGTTCGTGGACTCTTTCGAGGGCCAGACGCGCGCCTTCCTGCAGGTGCAGAACGGCTGCGATCATCGCTGCACCTTTTGCATTATTCCCTTTGGCCGCGGGAATTCGCGCAGCGTACCGATGGGCGCGGTCGTCGCCGAGGCGCGGCGGCTGACAGAGGCCGGCTTCGCCGAACTCGTGTTGACCGGCGTCGACATGACCGCCTATGGCGCGGACCTGCCGGGCGGCCCAAGTCTCGGCCAATTGGTGGCCAAGCTTTTGAAGATGGTGCCGGAGATCAGGCGCTTGCGGCTGTCTTCCCTCGACACCATCGAAGTCGACGGCGACCTCATGCGCGCCATCGTTGAGGAAGAGCGGCTGATGCCGCATTTCCATCTCTCGGTACAATCCGGCGACGATCTGATCCTGAGACGCATGAAGAGGCGTCATGGGCGCGCCGACACCATCAAATTCTGTGATGAAGTGCGCGCTGCCCGCCCCGAGGCGTCGTTCGGTGCCGATCTGATCGCCGGCTTTCCGACCGAAAGCGAGGAGATGTTCGAAAATACTCTGCGCCTGGTCGACGAGGCCGGGCTTTCGACACTGCACGTCTTTCCCTTTAGCGCGCGCAAAGGCACGCCGGCGGCGCGCATGCCGCAGCTGGAGCGCAAACTGGTCAAGGAACGCGCGGCGCGGCTGCGCGCCAAGGGCGAGGCGGCGCTGGCGGCGCGGCTTGGCTCGCTCATCGGCACGACGCAAACGCTGCTGATCGAAAGAGGGAATGTCGGGCGCACGCCTTGCTTCGCGCCAGTCAGGTTCGAAGATGACGTAGCGGCAGGTTCGTTCCTGCGTGCGCGGATTGTGGGTGCGGCGCAAGATCATTTGCGCGCCGAAGTCGCTGCATGAAAACCTTCGGCCAAGCACCGCCGCCGCTGACGCTGTTCGAGCGGCTGAAGGAAGGATTGGCGAAAAGCACGGGTGGCTTGAGCCAAGAACTGACGGGCATCTTCAGCAAGGAAAAGCTCGATGCGGCGACGCTCAAGGACCTCGAAGAAGCGCTGATCCGCGTCGACATGGGCCCGGCACAGGCCGCCGCGATCACCGAGGCCGTGGGAAAGAACCGCTACGACTGGATGATCTCGCCCTACGATCTGCGCCAGATCCTGGCGGGCGAAATCGCCAAGATACTGAAGCCGGTGCAAAAGCCGCTGACCGTTGACCGCGCGAAAAGGCCATTCGTGATCCTGGTCGCAGGCGTCAACGGCACCGGCAAGACCACGACCATCGGCAAGATTGTAAAATATCTGACGAAGGACGGATTGAAGGTCGTGCTCGCCGCGGGCGACACGTTCCGCGCCGCGGCGATCGAGCAGTTGCAAGTATGGGGTGAGCGCACAGGCGCCGAGGTCGTCGCAGGTGCCCAAGGCGCCGATGCCGCGGGCCTGGCCTATAGCGCGCTGGAGCGCGCACGCGCGAGCCATGCCGATGTCCTGCTCATCGACACGGCCGGACGTTTGCAGAACAAAGCGGGGCTGATGGCCGAGTTGGAGAAAATAGTGCGCGTGGTGGCCAAGCTCGACTCCAGTGCGCCGCATGCGATCCTGCTGGTGCTCGACGCCACGACCGGGCAGAACGCCATCTCCCAGGTCGAGGCGTTCAAGCAGACGGTCGGGTTGACGGGGCTGGTGATGACCAAGCTGGACGGAACGGCCAAGGGCGGCATCCTGGTGGCGCTGGCCGCGAAATTCGCGCTGCCGGTCCACTTCATCGGTGTCGGCGAGGGCGCGGACGATTTGCAGGTTTTCGACGCCGAGGCCTTCGCCAAAGCGCTGACGGGGGCGGCATGAATGCGCAATTGAGACGCTTGGCGCTGGATCTGGGCCCGCTGATCGTGTTTTTCGCGGCTTTCCAGTTCTTCGGCATCTTTCCCGCCACGGCCGTGTTCATGGTGGCGATCCTGTCGTCCTTGGGGATCGGCTACACGCTGGAGCGGCGGCTGTCTCCCATGGCGATCGTCACCGCCGTGCTGGTGCTGGTATTCGGAGGGCTGACGCTTTATCTAAAGAACGACACCTTCATCAAGATGAAGCCGACGGCGATCTACGTCATGATCGCGGCGCTGCTCGTGGGCGGGCTGGCATTCAACCGCCTGTTCATTAAATATGTGCTCGCCTTTGAATTCAAACTTCCCGACGCCGCCTGGCGAAACCTTACGCTGCGCTGGGTCTTTTTCTTTCTCGCGCTCGCGGTCCTCAACGAAATCGTCTGGCGCAATTTCTCGACCGCGCAGTGGGTTACGTTCAAGGTCTGGATTATCTTCCCGCTCGGACTGATCTTCGGGGCGCTACAGGCGCCGTTCCTGTCGCGGCACATGATCGAACCAGAGAAAACGGATACGCTTTAGAAAGCGTTCCCGTGGACGCGAAAGATTGTTCTTTTTTCTCAAGGCGATGATCGCGCCGCAACACCGGAATGCAATCTCCGCGCACGGACTATCCTCCCAAGATAGCGCGGCGCTGCGATCCGGCCACAATAGATATGGCACGGAAACGCGCGCAAGTGCCGCTCCTTTGTGTTTCGCCGCGACACAGCGCACGCCACGCGGAACGGATGCGAACCGATGTCGAACACGCGCGAATTGCAACACAGCCGATCACACAACAAGCGACCGCATGTCCTTTCACGCATTGCCATTGCGCAGAGAAACGCGATAGAGAATAGTTGTCGCCGAGGGCGCACACGTCTAGTCTGAGCGAGCGTATCCGAGCACACCCGGCGTTTCGCGGGACGAGTTTAAAAAAACAGAGCGGGCGGTCCCAAAAAACGCCGGCCATTTTATTTTCATCTGCAGGGGTGTTTCATGAAGGTACAGCGCAGACCGAACGGCGGCTTCGATCTCGCAGAAGCGCCGTCGCATCTGCTGCGGCGCTGCCAACAATATTTCGGCGATCTCTATGCCCGCGAAGCCGGCGCGCGCGAATTGACCAAACAGCAATTCACGGTGCTCGCTGCGCTCGAACACAATGAAGGCGTGAGCCAGACCGCGCTCGTTGAGATGACGGGCATCGATCGCTCGACGCTGGCGGAGATGGCGCGGCGCATGCTGGAGAAGGGTCTCTTGTCGCGCGAACGCACGGAAGAGGACCAGCGCGCCAACGCGGTGGCGATCACCGCCAGCGGCCGCAAGGCCCTGCGTTCGGCCCGCAATGCCGCCGACCGGGCCGAACGCGCCCTGCTCGACGCGCTGCCGCCCGCGGAGCGGGCCAAATTTGTCAAAGCCCTGTCCCAGATCGCCTCGGCCGCGGACGCCTATCTGCTGAACGGCGGGGCCAAACACGCACGCAAGGGCGGCCGCCGCCGGCGCGGCTAACCTCTTACAAACCAAGCGCTATTGCCAGGATCAGGGCGCGGCCTGAGCGCGCGCGATAGCAGGCATGATGTCGCTCGCCAGCGCCTCAGGCGTAATCGGGCCGACGAAGCGCTCACGCACGATGCCCCGGCCGTCGAGGATGTAGGTTTCGGGCACGCCATAGACGCCCCATTCGATCCCCGCGCGGCCGTCGGCATCGAGGCCGATGCGCGCAAACGGATTTCCAACCTCGTCCAGGAAAGCGCGCGCGCGGGCGGCCGTGTCCTTCTGCACCATGCCGTAGAGAACGAAGCCCTTGGCGTGCGCGAGTTGGGCGAGCTGCGGCGCCTCGATCCGGCAGGGCGCGCACCAGGAAGCAAAGACATTCACCACCGTGACGTGGCCGGCGGACAGTTGCTCAGGCCCGAAGCCCTGCGTGGCGGCGTCGAGCGGAGGAAGAATAATTCGCGGCGCCGGCTTGCCGATCAGCGCCGACGGCAAATTATCGGGCGGGCCTTGCAGCAAGGAGCGGAAAAGAAAAAACGCCAGCACCAAAAATCCGAGCGCCGGCAGGATGTAAATCAGACGCTTCACGGCTTGCGGCCTTCGAGCCCGGCCAGAAGCGATTTGGCGCGGGCGTAGGCGCGCAGGGTCAGCGCGACGGCGCCTGTCAATCCCAGCAGCGTGACCGCGTAGGCCGGCCAGACGTATGCGGCATAGCCGCCCATCGAAAAAAATTCGCTCATGCATCACCCGAAAGCGTCAGGCTTCGTGCCCTGCGAACGATGATCTCTGTGCGGATGCACACCAGCCAGAGCGTGAAAAACAGGAAGCTGTAGCCCAAGGCCATGGCAAAAAGTGGCCAGAGATAGACCGGCGCGATCAGAGAGCCGCCGGAACGCAGGATGCTCTCGCCCTGGTGCAGCGTGCTCCACCACTGGACCGAGAATTCTATGATCGGCAGATTGACCGCGCCCACCAGCGCCAGAACGGCCGTGGCGCGCGCGGCGCGGGTCTCGTCCTCGATCGCGTTCCACAGCGCGATATAGCCGAGATAGAGAAACAGCAGCAGCAGAAACGAGGTCAGCCGCGCGTCCCATACCCACCACGCGCCCCACATCGGCCGGCCCCACAGCGAGCCCGTGATCAGGCCAAGCGCGGTGAACAGCGCACCCAGGGGCGCGGCGGATTTGGCCGCGACATCGGCCAAGGGATGGCGGTTGACCAGGCTGACGAGCGAGGCCGCGGCCATCAACCCATAAGCCATCATCGCGGTCCACACGGCGGGAACATGCACGAACATGATGCGCACCGTGTCGCCCTGCTGATAGTCGGGCGGGGCGACGAACAGACCGAGATAGAGGCCGGCCAGCAGCAGAATCGCTGACGCCACGGCCAGCCAAGGCAGCAACGTGCCGCTCAAAGCCATGAAGCGCGTGGGGTTGGCGTAGCGAAACATTCAGGCTCCGAGGTTGAGACGCAAAGCGGCGGCGGTCGCGAAGGGAGACAGTAGCACCGCCGCGAGAGAAAATGCGGCCAGGAGCGGCAGCGCCGCGCTGCTCAAACCATCGAGCGCTGCGAGCACCGCGCCGGCGCCGAAAATAACCGCCGGAGCGAGCAGCGGCAGGACGATCAAAGGGAGAATGAGACCGCCGCGACGGATGGAAAGCGTCAGGCCGGCGCCGATCGCGCCGATGGCGCTGACGCAAGGCGTGCCGATCAGCAGTGAGGCGACCAGCGGCACTGTTCCAACCACAGGAAGGCCGAACAGCAGCGCCAGGAGCGGCGAGAGCAGCGTCAGCGGCAGGCCAGTGGTCAGAAAATGCGCCGCAATCTTCGTCAGCGACACGGCTTCGAGCGAGAGAGGGCCGAGCGCGATGATGTCGAGGCTGCCATCCTCGAAGTCAGCCTGGAACAGCCGGTCGAGCGAGAGCAGCGCGGCCAGAACCGCAGCCACCCAGAGCACGCCGCCGGCGATGCGCGCGAGCAAAGCGAGGTCCGCGCCGACGCCAAGCGGCACCAGCGTCGCCACGGCGGCGAAGAACGCCGGCGCCAGCGCCGCACCGCCGCCCGCGCGCGCGGCGAGACGGATGTCGCGCAGGAGAAGAGCAATGAACGCGCTCATGTGCCGTTCCCCAACACCAATGTCGCGCATTTAATGCCAAGCGGCTCATGCGTCGCGGCGACGGCGATGCCGCCGGCCGCGCAATGCGCGGCAATGAGTTCGGCGGCGATCGTCTTGCCTGCACTGTCGAGCGCCGCCAGCGGTTCATCCATCAGCCACAGCGGACGCCCGCTTAGTTTCAGACGCGCCAGCGCCAGGCGCTTCCTTTGGCCTGCGGAGAGATATTGCCCCGGCACATCGGCCAGACGCGCCAACCCGACCGCGGCAAGCGCTTCGGTGACGGCGGCGGGGCGGCCATAGAGCCGCGCGAAAAAAGAAAGTTGTTCCATCACTGTCATCTGAGATTTGACGGCGTCCTGATGGCCGAGGAAGCCTGCGAATTTTCCGCGTTCCTCTCCGTCCACGATCTCGTCGTCTTTTGTCCGTAGACGAATGGTGCCTTCGGCGGGTGTCAGAAACCCCGCAATCAGGCGCAGCAGCGAGGATTTACCGGCGCCGTTGGCGCCTTCGACGCACAAGAACTCACCTGCGCCGACGGAGAACGACAACGCGCGAAACACCGTCCGCCCGCCGCGCGCGCAGATAAGGTTGGAGGCTTCGAGCGTGATCGACATGTGAGGATATTGCCCCACCCTCACCCTTCGACAAGCTCAGGGTGAGGGATATTTCCAATCCTCATGCTGAGCCTGTCGAAGCATGAGGGCAAAAGGCGCATTCAATACATATGCTGGCCGCCATTGATCGACATGGTCGAGCCGGTGACGAAGCCCGCCTCGTCTGCGACGAGGAACAGCACGCCGCGCGCGATCTCCTCGGCCTTGCCCAGACGGCCGACCGGGATCCTGGCGACGATCTTTTCCAGCACGTTTGCCGGCACGGCGGCGACCATGTCGGTATCAATATAGCCGGGCGCGATGGCGTTGACGGTGATGCCCTTGGATGCGCCTTCCTGGCTGAGCGCCTTGGTGAAGCCGTGGATGCCGGATTTGGCGGCGGCGTAGTTGACCTGGCCATACTGGCCGGCCTGGCCGTTGATCGAACCGATATTGACGACGCGGCCGAAGCCGCGCTCCAGCATGCCGTCCCACGCCGCCTTGCACATGTTGAAGCAGCCGCCGAGATTGGTGTCGACGACTTCGTCCCAGCCGGCGCGCGCCATCTTCTTCATCGTCGCGTCGCGGGTGATGCCGGCATTGTTGACGATCACCTCGACCGGGCCGAGTTCGGCGGTCACCTTGGCGACGCCCGCGACGCAGGCATCGAAATCCGCCACGTCCCATTTGTAGGCGGCAATGCCGGTCTTGGCGGTGAAACCCTTGGCGCGCTCGTCATTGCCGGCGTAAGTGGCCGCGACCTTGTAGCCCGCCTTCTTCAGCGCGACGGAGATCGCCTCGCCGATGCCGCGCGTTCCGCCCGTGACGATCGCTACCCGTGCCATGTTCTTTTCCTAATTTTTTCGATCAACGTTCTACACACATCGCAATACCCATGCCGCCGCCGATGCACAGCGTGGCGAGGCCTTTGTGGGCGCCGCGTTTGCCCATCTCGTAGAGCAAGGTGGTGAGAACGCGCGCGCCCGAGGCGCCGATCGGATGGCCGATGGCGATGGCGCCGCCATTGACGTTCACCTTCGCGGTGTCCCAGCCCATGTCCTTGTTGACGGCGCAGGCCTGCGCCGCGAAGGCCTCGTTGGCTTCGACCAGATCGAGATCGGCTGCTTTCCAGCCGGCGTTTTCGAGCGCCTTGCGCGAGGCTGGAATGGGACCGGAGCCCATCACCTTGGGATCGACGCCCGCCTGCGCCCAGGACGCAATGCGCGCCAACGGTGTCAACCCGCGCTTGTCGGCGTCCTTGGCGCTCATCAGCACCAGCGCGGCGGCGCCGTCATTGATGCCGCTGGCATTGGCCGCGGTGACCGTGCCGTCCTTCTGGAAGGCGGGTTTCAGCGCGGCCACGGAATCGTAGGTGACGCCGTCGCGGATATATTCGTCGGTGTCGACGATGGTGTCGCCCTTACGGCCCTTGATCGTCACGGGCGCGATCTCATCCTTGAAGCGGCCGGATTTGCGCGCGGCCTCCGCCTTGTTCTGCGAGGCGACAGCGAAACGGTCCTGCTGCTCGCGCGGGATCTGCCATTCGCGCGCGACATTCTCGGCGGTCGTGCCCATGTGATAGCCGTTGAAAGCGTCCCACAGCCCGTCCCTGATCATCGTGTCGATGAGTTCGAGATTTCCCATCTTCTGTCCGGCGCGCAGATAGGCGGCATGCGTTGCCTGACTCATCGATTCCTGACCGCCGGCGAGGACGATTTTGGAATCTCCGTTCCGGATCGCCTGAGCGCCGAGCGCGACCGAGCGCAAGCCCGAACCGCAGACCATATTGACCAGCCAGGCCGGCACGGCGACGGGAAGACCGGCGGCGATCGATGTCTGGCGCGCGGGGTTCTGTCCCTGCGCCGCGGTCAGGATCTGGCCGAGGATGACTTCGGAAACCTCGTTCGCGTCCACCTTGGCGCGTGCGAGCGCGGCGAGGATCGCGGTCTTGCCCAACTCATGCGCGGGGACAGAGGCAAAGGCGCCGTTGAAGGAGCCCACGGGCGTGCGCGCGGCCGATACGATGACGACATCTTCCACCGTTTACCTCCATTCGTTTCGCGTCCCGGCTACTTGGGCGCAAATTGCCGCGAATGCGAGCGCGGGTAAACCGCGCAAAATAACTCAATCAATTCATGATGTTACGCAGTGAATGGCAGTCTACCTTTTGCTGCAACCGCGCAAAACACTAGACAGGGTGGAAAAGGTGATGCTTTTGTAACTGCGATACGGCGTCCGCGAAGAGACGCGAAACACTCAGGACACGAACGGATAAGCGCGTGGCGGAAGAAGCAAAGGCCGAAAGCCCGGTCATCATCAAGAAATACGCGAACCGGCGGCTCTACAACACGCAGACTTCCTCGTATGTGACGCTCGACCATCTGGCGCTGATGGTCAAAGAGGGCACCGAGTTCGAGGTGCGCGACGCGCGCAGCGGGGAAGACATCACCCGCTCGGTCCTGACCCAGATCATCTTCGAGGAAGAGGCCAAGGGCCAAAGCCTTCTGCCGATCAAGTTCCTGCGCCAGCTGATCCGCTTCTACGGCGACAGCTTGCAGTCCTTTGTGCCGGGCTATCTCGACATGTCGATGGACGGTTTCACCAAAAATCAAGAGCAGATGCGCAACCGCATCGCCGAGGCTTTCGGCGGCGGCAGCCAGGTGATCGAGAACCTGACGCGCCAGAACCTCGCCATGTTCGAGCGCGCCATGCAGATGTTCACGCCGTTCGTGCCGAAGACGCGGGGCGAAGACGACGCCAAGCCGAACGGCACGGGCGAGGCCAAGGCCAAGCCGTCTGAGGAAATCAGCGAACTCAAAAGCGAGATCGAGGCGATGCGCCGCCAGCTGGCCGAGCTGAGCCAGCGGAAGTAAGCGGCCGCGCGGGCGTGCGCAATCCAATCCCGTTTATCCCATTCTGCCAGCCGGTTTATTGACCGCGGCCGTGAGCAACGATTCATGCAGGTGCAAGGCGTGTTCGGCGAGCGCGGGCGGAAACTGCGCCTGCGCATGCGGATAGGTGATGGCGGGTTGAATTTCGCACTCGACGCCATCGGGAATATTTACTGACAAACACGCGCCCAAGCTGCGCAAGCTGTCCCTGGGGCGCTCGCACAGTGCCTCATAACTCAAGAAAACCAGGCCATCCTTGCGGCGCAGCAAATGCTGGAATGCGGCGACCCAATAGGCGAGCCAGAACTCGAGCGACGGGGACGGCTCGATACCTTCGAACGCAATGGGTTTGAAGAGCTGCCCGAATTCGAGATGCCCGACCCAATCCATGTACTGGCGGACGAACGGAGACTCGGCATGCAACTTGAGAAAAAGCAGATGCTGGCGGTGCAGAGAAATCGCCTGGTCGATGGGGTTGCGAAACGGAATGACGATCGTGCAATCCGGGAATAAGTCCCGCAGCAACTCAGTGCGCGCGATATTCGCGTTGTTCTTCGAGAGATAGCGCCCCTGCACGCGTCCGGCCTTCACGCGCAAGGCGATGATTTTGCGCATATGACGGCCGAAGAATTTTTTGAATTCTTCCTTCGCGTCCCCGGCGCTCCACAGAGCGATCTGAGTGCCGCGATAGTGCTCGGGATAGAAGGCACGCCAAAGAATTTCCTCGAAGGCTTCGACGCTGTCGTAGCTTATCGTCATCCTGTCGCCTTGCGTGCGCGGGCGTTGAACACTGTCCCGGCGAAAGCCTCGGGAGACGCGGTCCCACAAAAGCGGGCAGAGAACGAAGGGCATGTCACGGTAGG
>FTGI01001880.1_pt1 | contig 13541 bp, 10 predicted proteins | sample 1640611 | NCBI WGS metagenome assembly FTGI01 (sample SAMEA3914789, study PRJEB12502) | metagenome | biome: forest; material: soil | place: Canada | collected 2011-07-03 | depth 0.3 m
CCCTCGGCGGCCGCACCGCTTGCTCCGCCAGCGGCCCTGGCGCCCGCGGCAAACTTCATCCCGCCCACCATGCAGTCGTCGTTGACGGCGCTCGACTACATCGAGATCGCGCAGCTGGTTTCGAGCTACGGGCACGCGCTCGATTCAGGCTACGGCAAAGGCGAGAACGGCGAGGCGTACGCGAATCTGTACCCCGCCGATGCCGCGTTTGCCGGGGCCGTGGGCCATGACCAGCTCGTGACTCTTGCGCAGATTCAGCCGCGCGGCCCGGACTACGTCCGCCACTACCTGACGAATCATGTCATCGAGCCGACACCCGAGGGCGCCCGCGGCAAGGAGTTTCTCGTCGTCATCGACAACGGCGAAAACGGGAAGGCCAGCTCGCTCTTTCTCGGCGGCCACTACGAAGACACCTACGTCAAGACGGCGGACGGCTGGCGCTTCAAGACGCGCCGGTTGTTCCCGCCGCGCTCAGGCCCGCCGGCGCAGCCGCCGCAGGGGCAATAGGGCGCGCCGGACATTCGTCATTGAAGGAGATGTGAGATGTCGAATTGGAACAAGCCGGCCGTCCTCGCGCTCACCGCTGCGTTGATGGTTTCAGTGTCTGCCGGCGCGGCGCAGAAGCTGAAGAACGCCGCGCCGTTGACGGCGATGGACTACATCGAGATTCAGCAGCTCGTCGCCCGCTATGCGTACGCCCTCGACACGGCGGCCGACCGCGGCGACGCGTACGCCCAGCTGTTCACGCCGGATGGTGCGTTCGTCGCGCGGACGGGGCATCCGTACGAAATCAAAGGCCGCGCGCAGCTTGCCGCGTACGCGGCCGGCGACCTGACGCACCGTGGACCGGCCTACGTGCGCGACTACGCCACGAACTACATCGTTCATCCCTCGGCCGAAGGCGCAACCGGCCGCGTGTACGTGGTGTGGGTTGAGGTGGCCGAAAACGGCAACCCCGGCGTCGTGCAAAGCGGCGGCCACTACGACGACGTCTACGTAAAGACGCGCGACGGCTGGCGAATCAAGACGCGGACGTTCGTGCCCTCGAAGCTCGGAGCCCGCGACACATACGACCCGAAACGCACGCAGTAGAACGGATCGAAGAAAGGAAAACGATGCTGAAGCGGATAGGAATCGTGATGACGATGGCGGGCGTCGCGCTGTTGGCGCTGGCGGTCGAGGCGCGGCCGAAAGACACGACGAAGGCCGCGGCGCCGACGCTGACGCCGATGGACTACATCGAGATTCAGCAGCTGGTGCGGAAGTACGGGTGGGCGCTCGATAGCGGCGACAACTATGGCTACGCCTACGCCGATCTCTATACGCCCGACGGCATCTTCGTGGGCACCAATCAGGGACCGAACGGCCGCTCGTATCAGGGTCGCGACGTGCTGGCGGCGCTGGCGCGCGGCGGACCGCGGGGGCCGCTCTACATCAGCCACTTTGGCATGAACCACGTGATCACGCCGACCGCCGCCGGCGGCGCCACCGGGCGGGCGTACGTGGCCATTCTCGACGTGGGCCTCGTCGGACGTCCGAACGGTGTCAGCCACGGCGGACGCTACGACGATGTCTACGAGAAGACCGCAGTCGGCTGGCGCTTCAAGAAGCGCACCTATTACGAGTCAAAAGTCGACGTGTGGCCACCGCAGGCTGCCCCTGCACGCTAATTGGAGACCTCATGATATTCAACGGACATCTTTCCAAGCCGCTCGCGATCGTTGTCGTCGGCGCAGGTGTGTTCGCCGCTGCCGCCGTGCAGGCGCAGCAACGAAGCAGCGGCGCGGCGTCGGCCAGGACGCCGACGCTGACGCCGCAGGACTACATCGAGATTCAGCAGCTGGTGTCGAGCTATCCCTATGGCCTCGACGAGAACACGGACAACGGCGAGACTTACGCCAGTCTCTTCGCACCGGGAGCGGTGTTCGGCCGGCCACGCACGCAGGGACACGACAACCTCGCGGCCCTCGCGAACACGCAGCCCCGTGGCGCGCAGTACACCAGGCACTTCATCACCAACCACGTGATTGAGCCGGCGCCGGGCGGCGCGAAAGGCAAGGAGTACGCGGTCATTATCGACATCGGCGAGAACGGCAAGCCCGGAGGCATCGCGCTCGGTGGCCGGTACGACGACGAGTACGTGAAGACGGCGAAGGGATGGCGCTTCAAGACGCGCACGTTCACGCCGTCACGCGCTGAAGTGCCGCCGCCGGCTCCGGCGCGAGGCGGTGGAGGTGATGGTCGATGATCATTTGGAAAACGACCGGTGGCCGAACCCTGACGGCGCTGGTTCTGACGGCGAGCATTTTCGTGCCCGTGACCTCTCGCGCGCAGGACAGACACGCGAAGAGCGCCAAGCCGACGGAACTGACCGCGCTCGACTACATCCAGATTCAGCAGCTGGTGGCCAAGTACGCGCAGTACATCGATACGTGTTCGAACAACGGCTACGACTACGCCGATCTGTTTGCCGCCGATGGCTTTTTCGCGCCGTTCCAGAACGGTGAAATCGGCCGCAAGGCCCAGGGCCGCGAGGCGCTGGCGAAGGTCTCCGGGGGCGGGCCCGATGGCTGCACCGGCGCGGGCTGGATCCGTCAAGGCGTGCATCACATGTACGTCAACCACATCATCAACCCGGCGCCCGGCGGCGCGACCGGCCAGGTCAACATGCTGATGATCGGCCTGGGCGGCGACAAGAACAAGATCGAGCACGACGGATACTACGAGGACACATACGTCAAGACGTCTCAGGGCTGGCGGTTTGCATCGCGGGTTCACCACGCGACCTATAACGCCGCAGGACAGGGGCGAGGCTCCGGTCAGCGCGGCGCCGCGCCGGCGACGCCGGCGCCCCAGCCAGCGCCAGGGAAGTAGAGAAGTTGCCGCGGGTGACCAAAATCGTTGTGGCGACGTCGATCGCCGTTGCATGCGTGACCGTGGCGTCGCAGAGGCTGGCGCCAACGGTCAGCGCGCAGCGTGCGACGACAGTCACAACCGCGACGCGGCCGGACGAATTCCGTCCGGTCCTGACCAAGTACTGCGTGACGTGTCATAGCGAACGGCTCAAAACGGCTGGGTTCAGCCTCGAAGCCGCGATGGCCGGCGGCGTGGCCGATCACGCCGAGCTCTGGGAGAAGGTGATCGTGAAGCTGCGCAGCGGCACGATGCCTCCCGCCGGCCGTCCCCGGCCGGATGCTTCTTCGTATGACGCGATCGCGGCATCACTCGAAAGCACGCTCGATCAGGCGGAGAGGGCGCATCCAAATCCCGGCGGACCGCTCCTGCATCGGATGAATCGCGCGGAATACGCGAATGCGATTCGCGATCTGCTCGCGATCGACGTCGATGCGGCGACGCTGCTGCCCCCAGACGACTCGAGCGCAGGCTTCGACAACGTCGCGGACGTTCTCGGCGTCTCGCCGGCGTTGATGGAACGGTATCTGTCGGCTGCCGGCGAGGTCAGTGCGCTCGCCGTCGGCGATCCTTCGATCCTGCCGAGCTCCCGCACCTACCACGTCACCCCCGACACCTCGCAGGCCGATCATCTCGAAGGCTTTCCACTCGGCACGCGCGGCGGGCTGCTCGCGCGCCCGACGCTGCCGCTCGATGGTGAATACCTGATCAAGGTGAAGCTGCTCCAGACCAATCTCGGTTCGGTGCGCGGCCTGGAGTATCCGCAGCAGCTCGAGATCGCCATCGACGGCGGCCGGGTGCACCTGGTGCCGATGGGCGGGCCGGCCGACTTCGCGATCCTTCCCGAGAACGCCGAAGAAATCGCCGAAGCGCTGGACGCCCGGCTGCGTCTGCGTGTGCCGATTGCCGCCGGCCGTCACACGATCGTCGCGACGTTCGTACAGAAGACTGCCGCCGTTGGCGGCAACCGTCTGCAGCCGTTTCTCCGGAGCAACGTCGACGCGACCGATCACACCGGCCTGCCGCACGTCGAGAGCATGACGATCGAAGGGCCGTTCGGCACCACGGCGTCGGGCGACACGCCGAGCCGACGCGCCGTGTTCACGTGCCGGCCGTCGAACCACGCTGGTGAAAAGCCGTGCGCGACCACGATCATCTCGTCCCTGGCGCGTCGCGCCTACCGGCGGCCGGTGACGACTGCGGAGATGTCGCGTCTTCTCGCCCTTTACGATCAGGGCCGGTTGGATGGCACGTTCGAATCCGGCGTTGAGTTCACGCTGCGCGGCATCCTGGCAAGCGCGAAGTTCGTCTTCCGGGGCGAGCGCGACCCCGAGAATCTGGCACCGGGGACGGTGTATCGCGTCAGCGATCTCGAGCTCGCCTCGCGGTTGTCGTTCTTCCTGTGGAGCTCGATTCCGGACGATGAGTTGATCCGGGTCGCGGTGCAGGGCCGCTTGAAAGAGCCTGCGGTACTCGATGCGCAGGTGCGCCGGATGCTGATCGATCCGAGGTCACACTCGCTGGTCGACAACTTTGCCGGCCAGTGGCTGTACCTGCGAAACCTGAAAAGCACCGCGCCCGATCAGAACGAGTTCCCGGATTTCGACGACAACCTCCGCCAGTCGTTCCGTCGCGAGACCGAGCTCTTCTTCGAGAGCGTGATGCGGGAGGACCGCAGTGTCCTTGATCTCCTCACGGCCGACTATACGTTCGTCAACGAGCGGCTCGCGCGCCATTACGGCATCCCGAACGTGTACGGTAGCCGCTTTCGCCGCGTCACGCTGACTGACGATTCGCGCCGCGGATTGCTCGGCAAGGGCAGCATCCTGCTGGTCACCTCGCACGCCGGACGCACCTCGCCGGTCGTCCGCGGCAAGTGGGTGCTCGACAACCTGCTCGGCACGCCGCCTCCGCCGCCGCCACCGAACGTGCCGGCGCTCGAGGAAACGGGCAACTCACTCCAGCCGCATTCGGTCCGTGAGCGTCTCGAGCAGCATCGCGCGAATCCGAACTGCGCCACCTGCCACAGGCTGATCGATCCGCTGGGATTCGCGCTCGAAAACTTCGATGCGGTCGGCGCCTGGCGCACGACGGACGAAGGGCTGCCGATCGATGCGTCGGGCGAGCTCATCGACGGCACGAAGATCAACGGCGTCGCCGCGCTCCGTCAGGCCGTCACCAGCCGTCCTGACGCCTTCGTCCGCACACTGAGCGAAAAGCTGCTGGTGTACGCGCTGGGGCGAAGCCTCAGCTACCATGACATGCCGGTCGTGCGCGCCGTCGCGCACGACGCCGCGAGTCACGACTACCGGTTTTCGTCCTTGATCGCCGGCATCGTGCACAGCGCACCGTTTCAGATGCGGACGGCGGCCCAGAAGTAGTGCGGGCCTTCCGCCGCCGCTAAAGCTTCGGCGGACCGCCGTAGCCTTGGCGAAGGCTGGTTAGGCCCGCCGTGACACGAATTCGGGGGATTGTTGATGTTCATCAGGAAAATGTCGCTGCCGCGCCGCACGTTTCTGCGAGGCGTTGGCGTCGCGATGGGCCTGCCGCTGCTCGAGGCGATGGTGCCCGCGCTGACCGCGATCGCGAAGACGGCGGCGGCGCCGCGAAGCCGGCTCGGATTCATCTACGTACCGCACGGCGTCATCATGGAGCAGTGGACGCCCGACACGGCCGGCGCCAACTTTGGCTTCACGCCCATCCTCCGGCCGCTCGAACGCTTCCGTGACTCGCTCGTCGTCGTCAGCAACCTTGCACGGCCTGAGTCGAACTTCGAAACGCAGCACGCCGGCGCCGCCGCTTCCTGGCTGGCGGGCGTGCCGCCCAAGCGCACCGAGGGGCCGGACTTCGAGGTCGGGACCACCATCGATCAGGTTGTTGCCAAGGCGATTGGACAGGACACGACGTTTCCATCGCTCGAAGTCGCCACGGAAGACTTCACGGGCCTGGTGGGGGCGTGTTCGCCGGGCTACAGCTGCGCATACGTCAACACGCTCAACTGGCAGGCGCCGACGACGCCGCTGCCGATGGAGATCAATCCGCGCGTCGTCTTCGAGCGCATGTTCGGCAAGGCGGGCACCAAGGCGCAGCGACTGATGCGGATGCAGAAGGACCGAAGCATCCTCGACTTCGTCAGCGACGATCTGGCGGATCTCAAAGGCGACCTCGGCGCGCGCGATCGCGTGCGACTGGGGGAGTACCTCGACGACATCCGCGAGATCGAGCGTCGCATTCAGCGTGCCGAGCAGCAGACCACCGAATTGACCGTGCCCGACGCGCCGGTGGGCGTCCCCGATTCTTTCGAGGAGCACGTCGCGCTGATGTTCGATTTGCTCGCACTGGCCTACCAGGCCGACCTGACGCGCGTCTTCACGTTCATGGTGGCCCGCGAGTTCAGCCAGCGCACGTATCCACAGATCGGCGTCCCCGAGCCACACCACACGATCTCTCATCACGGCAACGATGCCGCGCGCATCGAAGAGCACGCCAAGGTGAACGCGTATCACACAGCGCTCTTCGCGAAGTTTCTCGACCGGCTGAAGTCGGTGCCCGACGGCGACGGCTCGCTACTCGATCATTCGCTGCTTGTTTACGGCAGCGGCATGAGCAACGGTAACGGGCACACGCCATATCCTCTGCCGCACCTCATCGCCGGCGGCGCATCGGGCACGATCAAGGGCAACCGGCACCTGGTCGCGGCGGAGCACTCGCCGAACGCCAATCTCATGCTGTCGATTGCGGAAAAATTCGGCATTGAGCTCGAGTCGTTCGGCGTGAGTACCGGGCGACTGGACCTCTAGCGTGTCGATCAAACCAGGCGTCGTGCTCATCGCGGCCTGCGCCGTCGCATCGCTGGCGGCCGTGGGCGCGGATACGCCGCTCATCGAGGCGGCGAAGAACGGCCGGCCCGCTGAGGTTCGCGCGCTCGTTCGCCAGCACGTGGATGTGAACGCGCGCGAAACCGACGGCACCACTGCGCTGCACTGGGCGGTGCGTGCCGACGATCTCGAAAGCGCCACGCTGTTGATTCATGCCGGCGCCCGTATCGACGCCGTCAATCGCTACGGCGTCGCACCGCTCTCACTGGCCGCCGTCAACGGCAACGCCGCCATCGTCTCGCTGCTGCTGAACTCGGGCGCCGACCCGGACACCGCGTCGCCGGAGGGCGAGACGGCGCTGATGACGGCTGCCAGGACCGGCACTCCGGCGCCGGTGATCGCGCTGCTCAATGCCGGAGCGGATGTGAATGCCCGCGAGCACTGGTTGAGCGAAACCGCTCTGATGTGGGCCGCGGCCGAGAACCATGCGGAGGTGGCGCGCATCCTGCTCGATTACGGAGCTGAGATCGACGCGCGATCACTCCAACAGGAGTTTGCTCCGTTCCGCTTCAACCTCGCGACCATGGTGAACACCGTGCTGCCGCGCGGGGGCCTGACGGCCCTGATGATCGCGGCGCGCCAAGGCGCCGTGCAGGCCGGGCGCGTGCTCATCTCCCGCCATGCCGACCTGAACATGACCGATCCCGACGGAGCGTCGGCGCTCGTGATGGCGATTCTCAACGGGCACTACGCCGCCGCCGCGCTGCTGGTGGACAGCGGCGCCGATCCGAATATCGGGGATACCGCAGGCATGGCGGCGGTGTACGCCGCCGTGGACATGCACACGCAGCCGCTGATGATCAACCGCCCGACCCGGAAGCCGACGGGCGCCGTCGACAACCTCGACGTGTTGAAGCAGTTGCTCACACACGGTGCAGATCCGAACGCGCGGCTCAAGACCGTGCTGCTCGCGCGCTATCACAACACGGGAGACGGCCAGCTCGGGCCGGGGTCCACGCCCCTGATGCGGGCGGCGAAATCGATTGATCTTCCGGCGATGCATCTCCTCATCGAGGCGGGCGCCGATCCGCGGCTGCAGAACCGGAACAATGCGACGGCGCTGATGTTTGCGGCAGGGCTGGGAAGAAGCGGCCTCGCGGGTCGGCCCGAACACGAGGCGCTCGACGCCGTTGCGCTGTGCCTGGATCACGGCGCCGACGTCAACGCCGCCAACGCAGCGGGCCAGACCGTGCTGCACATCGCGGTCGAGCAGTCGGATGCGCTCGTGAAACTGCTGGTCACGCGTGGCGCGAGGCTCGACGCGAAGGATCGGCAGGGGAAGACCCCGCTCGATCTCGTACTCGGCGACGCCCCTGCCGGGCGCGGCGCACGTCCGCGAGACGCGGCCGCTCGCGACGCGACCGCAGCGCTCCTGCGTCAGCTGATGGCGGACGGCGCAGTCTCGCCCGGGCGTTAGATATCGGGGCCGGTCTTCGACATCTGCTCCAGCGCCAGCATCAGGGCCTGCGTGCCGCGCCGGCCGTGTCCCTGCGCGCGCACGACAGCATACAGCTGGTGGGCGAGCGCGAGACCGGGCAGCGCGATGTTCATGCGATCGGCTTCGGCCAGCGCAATGGCCATGTCTTTGATGAAGTGCTCGACGATGAAGCCCGGCGCAAAGTCGCGCTTGATGATGCGCGGGGCGAGGTTGTCGAGCGCCCAGCACGCCGCCGCGCCGCCGCGGATGCACTCGACCATCGTCTCGAGCGACAGCCCCGCTTTGTAGGCGTACAGCAGGCTCTCGCAGACGCCAACCATCGTGCCGGCGATGACGATCTGGTTGCTCATCTTCGTGTGCTGGCCGGCGCCGGGTCCGCCCTGAACCATGATGCGCTTGCCCATCGCTTCGAACAGCGGCATGACGGTATCGATCGCCGACGGTTCGCCGCCGATCATGATGGACAACGTCGCGTTGCGTGCGCCGACATCCCCGCCGGACACGGGCGCGTCGACGCTGGCCGCGCCCTTCTTGCGCGCAGCCTCGTAGATGTCCTTCGCGATCTGGGGCTCGGTCGTCGTCATGTCCACGAAGATCTGTCCCTGCCGGGCGCTGGCGAGCAAGCCAGCCTCGCCGAAATAGACCTCGCGCACATCGCTCGGGAAGCCGACGATCGTGAAAACGATGTCGGAGGCGGCGCCGACGCCACCGGGTGTATCCGCCCACGAGGCGCCGCCGTCGAGCAGGGACTGCGCCCGCGCTTTCGTTCGCGTGCTCACCGCGACGGGGTAGCCTTTGGCGAGGAGATGGCCGCACATGGACAGTCCCATCACGCCGGTGCCGATCCAGCCAATCCGCGGTTTTTGCTGAGAGTTGGATGTCGTTGTCATAGATTGTCGAAGTCGGCGGGATGCCTTTCGGATTTCCTCAATGGTTCGTATAATATAGCCTGCTTGACGAAGACCGTCTTGATGCTCGGGCTCTCAGCCATCTCGCTAGCGGTCACCGTGACGGCGGCACAGACGCCTGTACCGACAACGGCGACGTCACTCGCGCCGGCTGTGCACACGGGCTCGCCGGATCTTCCCACAATTCGCGCGACGCTGAATCAGTACTGCGTCACATGCCACAACAACCGGTTGAAGACCGGCGATCTGACCCTTGAATCGCTGGACGTCGAACGGCTCGGCGATCACGCCGACATCTGGGAGAGGGTCGTGCGCAAGTTGCGGACCGGCTCGATGCCGCCGCCAACGGCCCGCCGTCCCGATCAGGCCGGCTACGATCGCCTCGTCGCCGCGCTCGAATCGGGACTCGACCGCGCCGCCGCCGTCCATCCCAATCCCGGCCGCCCGCTGATCCATCGCATGAACCGGTCCGAGTACAAGAACGCGATCCGCGATCTGCTGGCGCTCGACGTGAACGTGGCGTCACTGCTTCCGCCGGACGACTCGGCGTTCGGCTTCGACAACATCGCCGACATGCTGGGCGTGTCGCCCGTGCTGCTCGAGCGTTATCTGAATGCCGCGGAAGAAATCAGCGCGCTCGCCGTTGGCGACCGCGACATCAGCCCCGGCTCCGACAGTTTTCGCATCCGCCAGGATCTGTCGCAGGACCAGCACATCGACGGCCTGCCGCTCGGTACCGTCGGCGGCACGCTGATCCACTACACGTTCCCGCTCGACGGCGAATACGTCATCTCCGGAAAGCTCTTTCGGACCAACCTCAACGCGATCCGCGGCCTCGAGTACGAACAGCAGCTCGAAATCACGATTGACGGTCGGCGCGTCCACCTCGCTCCGGTCGGGGGCGCGGCGGATGTGCTGATGACCGGGCAGAATCCAACCGATGCCAGCGACGTCATCGACAGCCGGCTTCAAGCGCGCGTGGCGGTGAAGGCCGGCCCGCACACCGTCGGTGTGACCTTCCTGCAGAAGTCTCCGGCGCTCACGACGGTGCGGCTGCAACCGTACCTCCGGAGCTCGGCCGACACGTTCGATTCGACGGGCCGTCCTCATCTGCAGACGGTGACCATCGCCGGCCCGTACAAGGCCGGCGGGCCCGGCGACACGCCGAGCCGGCGCAGGATCTTCGTCTGCCGGCCGGCAAGCCGCAGCCAGGAGTTACCGTGCGCGAAGACGATTCTGACGACGATCGCGCGGCGCGCCTATCGCCGGCCGCTGACAGCCGAGGATATCCAGCCGCTGATGAAGTTCTTTCAGGAAGGCCGGAAGGGTGGGACCTTCGACACGGGGATTCAGGCAGGGCTCCAGCGGATTGTCGCCACGCCGAAGTTCGTCTTCCGCGTCGAGCGCGATCCGGCCGGTGCGGTCCCCGGCGTGCCGTACCGGATCAGCGACATCGACCTCGCATCGCGCCTGTCGTTCTTTCTCTGGAGCAGCATTCCCGACGATGAGCTCCTGACACTTGCCGGGCAGGGCCGGCTGCACACGCGGCCGGTGCTCGAGCAGCAGGTGCGACGGATGCTCGCGGATTCGAAGTCCGCGGCGCTCGTCACCAACTTCGCGGGCCAATGGCTGCAGGTCCGCAACCTGCGCAACATGGCGCCGAACGCCAACGAGTTTCCCGACTTCGACGACAACCTGCGTCAGGCGTTTCAGACGGAGATGGAGCTCTTCTTCGAGAGCATCGTCCGCGAGGATCGTAACGTCGTCGATCTGATGACGGCAGACTACACGTTCGTCAACGAGCGGCTCGCGCAGCACTACGGGATTCCCAACGTCCACGGCGAGCAGTTCCGCCGCGTGACCCTGACCGACGAGTCGCGCCGTGGGCTGCTCGGCAAGGGCAGCACGCTGCTCGTGACATCGCACGCCGACCGCACGTCGCCGGTCGTGCGCGGCAAGTGGATTCTCGAGAATCTTCTCGGCACGCCTCCGCCGGCGCCGCCGGCGGTCGTTCCTCCGCTCAAAGAGAACGAGGATGGCAAGAAGCCGGAGACGCTTCGCGCCAAAATGCAACAACACCGCGCCGACCCTGTCTGCGCCGGCTGTCACAAGGTGATGGATCCGATCGGCTTCACGCTCGAGAATTTCGACGCCGTCGGGTCGTATCGCGCGCGCGAGGCGGGTGCGCCGGTCGACGCGTCAGGGCAGTGGGTGGATGGCACGAAGGTGGATAGCATCGTGACGCTCCGCCAGGCGATCATGAAGCGGCCCGACGTGTTCGTCCGGACCATGACCCAGAAGCTGCTGACTTATGCGCTCGGACGCGGGTTGGAAGCCTCCGATATGCCGGCGGTTCGCGCCATCGTCCGGAGCGCGGACGGCCAGGGCGACCGGATGTCATCGCTCGTGATGGGAGTCGTCAACAGCGAGCCGTTTCAGAAGAGAATGAAGTTAGCGGAGCTTGATTGATCGTCGGTCTGTCGTGACGACTGAAGTAGTGCAGACCTCTACGTCTGCCGTAAAACGAAGAAACCATATGTTCATCAGCAAGCTTTCGTTGCACCGCCGAACGTTCCTGCGCGGTGTCGGCGCGACCCTGGCGCTGCCGTTCCTCGAGGCGATGGTGCCGGCGATGACCGCGACGGCCAGGACGGCCGCTAATCCGGCGAAGCGTCTCGGGTTCGTGTACTTCCCGAATGGCGCCGTGATGGATCAGTGGATACCGTCCGCGTCCGGGAAAGGCTTCGAGTTCACGCCGATCCTCAAGTGTCTCGAGGCCTACAAGGAGCAGACGGTCGTCATCGGCAACTTGACGCGCGCCGGCACCACCATCGGCGATCACGCGGTCGCTGCCGCCGGATGGCTGACGGGTGTCTACGCCAAGCAGACCGAAGCGCAGGACGTCCGCGCCGGCGTGACCATCGACCAGGTCATCGCGAAGCAGGTCGGCCAGGAGACGCCGTTCCCTTCGGTTGAAGTCGCGACAGAAGACTTCACGGGCTACATTGGCGGCTGCACGCCGGGATTCAGCTGCGCCTACATGGACACGATCTCGTGGGCCACGCCGACGACGCCGCTGCCGATGGAAATCAATCCGCGTGTCCTGTTCGAGCGGATGTTCGGCCGGCCGGGCACGGCCGCACAGCGGCGCACGCGGATGCGCCGGAACCAGAGCGTGCTCGACTCGATTGCCGACGATGCCAGCGCGCTGCAGCGGGATCTCGGGCCGCGCGATCGCGAGCGGCTCAGCGAGTACCTCGATTACGTCCGCGAGATCGAGCGCCGCATTCAGAAGACGGAAACGCAGAACGCGTCGGAAGTGACAAAGATCGACGCGCCGCTCGGCATTCCGGAAGCGTTCGAGGATCATGTCGCGCTCATGTTCGATCTGCTGGCGGTCGCGTATCAGGCCGACATCACACGCGTGTTCACGTTCATGATGTCGCGGGAGGCGAGCCAGCGAACGTATCCGCAGGTGGACGTCAGCGAGCCGCATCACACGATCTCCCATCACGGCAACGATCCCGAGAAGATGCGGGCGAACACTCGAATCAACATCTACCACGCCGAACGCTTCGCCAAGTTCGTCGAGAAGCTCCGCACCACCTCGGACGGCGACGGCTCGCTGCTCGATCACTCGCTGATCTTCTATGGCGCTGGCATGGGCAACGGCAACGCACACGCCACCGATCCGCTTCCGCTCGTCGCCGTCGGCGGCGGCGTCGGCGAAGGGCACCGCCACCTCCTGCCCGCGCCGCGGACTCCGGTCGGCAACTTGTGGGTGGACGTCGCCGACAAGTTCGGCGTGCAGGTGGCGAGTCTCGGCGAGAGCACCGGCCGGCTCGAGCTCTGATGCCGACTTCACGCACGCTCATCGTGTGTTGTGCCGCCGCGCTGGCCCTCCTGCCCGGCGCGATGGCGCGCGCCGCCGCCAGCGAGCCGCGCCTTGTCACCGCGGTCAAAGCCGGCGACCACGAGACGTTGCGGACCACGCTGAAGCGGCCGGGCGTGGACGCGAACGTCCGCGAGGTGGACGGCACGACGCCGCTGCACTGGGCGGCGCGCGGCGACGATGGGGAAGCCGTGCGCCTGCTGCTCAAGGCGGGCGCCCGCGCCGACGTCGTCAATCGCTACGGCGTGACACCGATTGGCCTGGCGGCCGCGAATGGCAATGCCGCCATTGTCGACGCCCTGATCGTGGCGGGCGCCGATCCGAACACGACGCCTCCCGCCGGCGAGCCCGTGCTGATGACCGCCGCACGGGCAGGGAGCGTCGACACTGTCAACTGCCTGATCGATCGCGGCGCCGACGTCAACGCACGCGAGCGCTGGCTGGGCGAAACTGCGCTGATGTGGGCGGCGGCCGGCAACCACGCGGACGTTGCGAAAGCGCTCATCCAACAC
>FTGI01002454.1_pt1 | contig 13305 bp, 12 predicted proteins | sample 1640611 | NCBI WGS metagenome assembly FTGI01 (sample SAMEA3914789, study PRJEB12502) | metagenome | biome: forest; material: soil | place: Canada | collected 2011-07-03 | depth 0.3 m
GATCCGGTCGAAGAGCCGCGCGCCGCGCGTGATGATGTCCACGTGACCGTTGGTCAGCGGATCGAACGACCCCGGATAAACGGCTAACGTGGACATGCGTAGAAAGTCAGCGCGCTGTCGCCTGAGACGAGCTCCCGCGATCGTACCAGCGGGCCGGCAGCTTCGGGCGTTGGACGTTTTGTCGCATGCTCGAGGACCACGACACCATCGGCCTTGACGATTGCGCCCACGATTTGGAGCGCGTCATGAATGTCATCGTCGCTGATTTCACTGAACTTTCCGCTCGGGGCCCGGAAACCTGCATACGGAGGATCGAGCAAGACGATATCGAACGACGGCTCTTCGCGGAGCGTTTCGATCGCCTGAAGAACGGTTGAGGCGATAATAACATAGCCGTCCGCGATCCCGCACCGAGCGATATTGCGGGCGATGAGCCGCTGTGCGCGGCGATCGCGTTCCACGAACGTCACATGCGAGGCGCCGCGGCTGACCGCCTCGAGGCCCAGCGCGCCCGTGCCAGCGTAGCCGTCGAGCACGCGCGCGCCCCTGATGCGCGGCGCGAGCACATTGAACAGCGTCTCTCGAAGCCTGTCGGAGGTCGGCCGCAGCCCCTCCCAGGCCGGCGGCTCGAGTCGGCGCCCCTTCAGCGTCCCTGCGATGATGCGCATGCGGATCGAGTTGTCCCCTTGGTCACCGTGCCCGCCGCCAGCTTGCCGAACCGCAACCCCACCCGCCAATGGCGAGCGCCTGCTTGCACCACGTTACGCTGTAAGCCTCGTCGGATTTGTTCTGGTACGCGTCGAAGATGAACTCGAATGCGAGGAGATCAGCCTGCGGCCAGCCATGACGATCGCCAGCCGCCGTGGCGATAGATTGGGGGTCGTTCCCAAGCCGAACGACGATCTCCCAATATCGCCCGAGCGCGCCCGGAAACTTCGTGTAGTTCGGATGAGCCTCAGGCCTCAAGTACGGCTGGCCGGCCGCGAACTCGAAGAGCAACCCATCGCACCAGCCGGCGCGAAGGCATCGGTTCCAGGCCACCGGTCCGCTGCCGCGGTTCGGGTCGTCGCCTTCCATCCCGGAATTCTCCTGGGTGCAGGCCGGATCTCCGCCTGCTGGATCGCACTTCCACGATGACCACGAACTCGTGTTCTCGCTGAGGTGCTGGCCGTGCCAGGCTTTCGGAAAGAGCGCGGCGATGAGCTGACCATTGCGCTCGTAGGTGCCTGGCGTCATGTAATTACGCTGACTCCGGCATTCCCAGCAGACTGCCGTCGCGTCGATCTCGTCCGCGGCTGACTCGGCGAGCGCGCGCACGTCCCGCGCGAAATGCGCTTCGGCTTCCGGATCCGGAACGCCTTCCTGCCTGTTCTTCAGGAACGATCCGATGTGTCCATCAGCCGCCATGAAGACCAGCACCTTGAAATGCTCGCCCCGGTTGTTGACACGGGCGCGGATGTCTTTCAGAAACCGCGCGAATGTCGCCAGGTCGTGCCAGAGATCGATCGGCCCACCGCCTTGCCCGCCGTGATAATCCGCCCGCGGGTCGACGACGACGCGGTTGTCGCCGCGGTCGGCGTGCGCGCGCATCGCCTTCTCGAAGCACGGCCGGTTGTTCGTCCACGTCACCATCAGGCTGACGGGATCGAACATGACGTCGTTGTAAAACCCGCAATCCGGTACTTTGATCCCGCCGAAGTTGCCCTGATAATTCCGGATGAACTCCGCTTTGGTGCCGAGCGGCGGCCCTTGCCCGTACAAGGGCGCACTCCATGCGAACACAACCATGCAGGTTGCACGGAAGGTGCCGCTTACAAAAGCGTGATTCAGCCGTGATTTACCTCCAGACATAACGTGGTAGTCTTTCGTGATTCCCATGGTCAAACGTCGGCGAAAAAAGCGGCACGCGGCCGGGAAGCGCCCGCGCGCTCGCGCCGTTCCCGAAGCACGGTGCCCCCGCTGCGACGGACTCGACCGCGTACCGATCGCGACGCCGAAGTTCATCATGGCCGGCTGGTTTGCGTGCCCTCACTGCAACCACGTGTGGGGCGTTCCGAAGTCGGATAGCTAGCGGTGCTTCATTGTTCAATGACCCGATTACTCGATCATCCAATTTGTACGAGCCTGAAGCGCTGCTCCCACTGGTCGAGCAGCGCCTTCAGCGCGGCCGGCGTCGGCGCGGCCGATGCGAGCCACGCGATGGCTTCCCTCTTGGCGGTGTCCAGCGCCTCTTGATCGCGGACCAGATCGATCGACCGGAACGTCGGCAGGCCCGCTTGCCTCGTGCCGAAGAAGTCGCCCGGCCCGCGCAGCGCCAGATCGCGTTCGGCAATCACAAAGCCGTCGGTCGTTTCGGCCATCGCCTGCAGCCGCGCGCGCGCCTCGGCCGACAGCGGCGACTGGTACAGGAGAAAACAAAACGATTGATGGCGGTCGCGGCCGACCCGACCGCGCAGCTGGTGCAGCTGCGAGAGGCCGAAGCGTTCGGCGTGCTCGACAAGCATCACGCTCGCGTTCGCGACGTCCACGCCGACCTCGACCACCGTGGTCGCGACCAGCATCTGCAACTCGCCCGCCGCAAACGCCTTCATCACGCGATCCTTCGCGTCGGCCTTCATACGGCCGTGAAGCAGCCCCAACCGGTACTGCGGAAAGACGTCCTGCGCCAGATGATCGGCCATCTCCGTCGCGGCTTTGAGATCGATCTTATCGGACTCCTCCACGAGGGGGTACACGACGTACGCCTGACGGCCGGCATCGAGTTGTTCGCGCATGAAGGCATAGACATCCTCGCGGCGCGATTCCGGCTTGGCCACCGTCCTGGTCGGCAGCCGTCCTGGCGGCGTGTCCCTGATCACCGACACGTCGAGATCGCCGTACAGCGTCAACGCGAGCGTGCGTGGGATCGGCGTCGCGGTCATGACGAGCACGTCGGGCCGGTAGCCTTTTGTCCTCAGGCTCGCACGCTGCAGGACGCCGAAGCGATGCTGCTCGTCGATGATCACCAGACCGAGCTGCTTGAACCGGACGTCGCCTTCAACCAACGCGTGCGTGCCGATCACCAGTTGAATCGAGCCGGCTTCAACTTCGGCCAGATCGTCGCGGCGCGCGGCGCGAGCGGTCGCGCCCGTGAGCAGGGCGAGGCGGAACCGCGACGACACGAGCAGCCGCGAGATGTTGACGAAATGCTGCTCGGCCAGAATTTCCGTGGGCGCCATGAACGCGACTTGCAGCCCGTTTTCCATCGCGACCAGCGCCGAGAGCAGCGCGACGATGGTCTTGCCGGCGCCGACGTCGCCCTGGAGCAGCCGGTTCATCGGGTGCGGCTTCTGCAGATCTTCGACGATTTCCTTGAGCGCCTGCTTCTGTCCCGCCGTCAATTTGAAGGGCAGCACTCGTCGCGCCGACTCGCGAATACGATCGTCAACCTGCGGCACGACAGGCTTGCACTCGGCCGCTACCGTCTGTCGCCGCGCGGCCACTCCCGTCTGAAACAGAAACGCCTCTTCGAAGATCAGGCGCTGCTGGGCCGGCGTCGCAAAGCGGTTCAGATCATCGATTGGCACGTCTGCCGGCGGGAAGTGCGCGCCGAGGAGCGCCGCCTGGCGCGACGGCAGGCCGAGCCGCCCGCGAACATCTTCCGGCAACAGGTCCGGGAGATCCGGCGGCAGCCGCTGCAGCGCGTCATACACCAGCCGCCGCTGCATCTTCGGCGTGACGCTGCCCACTTTCTCGTAGACGGGCACGATGCGGCCGGTGTGAATCGTCTCAGTGTCCTCGTCGTCCAGGATCTCGTACTGCGGGTTCGTCAACTGCAGGCCGCCGCTGCCCCGCATCTCGACGGCCCCGAACAGAACGACCTGTTGGCCCCTCGCGAACACATCCCGGAGGAAGGCCTGGTTGAGCCACGACACGCGAATCGATCCCGTGCCATCGTCAACCACCGCATCGAAGATCTTGAAGCCTGGGCGACGGGTCGATCGAAGGCCGCAGCTGAGCAGGCGCCCCGCCACCGCCACGGTGGCGCCGGGCTTCAGCGACGCGATCGACTGAAGATGGCTCCGGTCTTCGTAGCGGATTGGAAAGCGGTAGAGCAGGTCTTCGAGGGTGAGGAGTCCGGCGTGCTCGAAATCCGCCGCACGCCGAGGCCCGACCCCCTTCAGGAACTGAAGGGGCGTCGCAAGCACCTCGTCGGGCGAGCTCATTGAATAATGATGGCCTGACCGCGGTCCACTTGAATTTCGCGGATGTTCGACGGCAGATCGAACGGGCCGTCGAGGCTGATGCCGTCCGGCTTTTCCGGCGTGCGTGAGTAGTAGCTGAGAATTTCCTGCAGCACGATCTTCGGCATCGGGAACCCACCGATGGCCGCGGATTCGAGAGAAAAACGGGCGACGCCGTTCCCGGTCGTCAGCACGCCCGTGGCCGTGACCGGCAGCCGTCCGATGAGCAGGTTCCGCGGATCCAGGAGACTGCGCGGAGGCGATTGCTTTCGCACGGCGTCGAGATCAACGACGGCGCGGCCTGACAGCCGGCCGGGTCCGAGAATCGTCACCGACGGTTCCAGCACGCCGACGGGCAGATCGTTGGGCGCGTCGAGCGCGAGGTACGCATTGACTTCGTTCTCGGTCACGGTCGTCCGCTGCGGCGCCTTGCTTGGTCTCGCGGCAAACTGGTTGATGGCGACGACCTTCTGCTTCAACAAATCCGCGTCACGCCTCGATGCGCGAACGTCCGCGTCAGCGTGAGACGTGGCGGCGAGGACCGCGGTAATCGCCGCGAGGGTTGCGGTTCGACGTAAGTGCTGCAGGTACATATACTTCGACCCTAATAGCCAGAGGAGAAGTGTACCACACGGCGCGGCCAGGCCCGGCAGGATTCAGGGCAGGTTGTTGGGTTGGCGCTGCAGCGGCCGCGCATTGGCTCGATTGGCCTGCCGCGCGCGGGTGACGAGCTCGAGCTTTCGCCGCTCCATCTGCTCTTCGAACACGCGGAACTGCGCCTGCTGACGAATATCGAGCACCTGATCGATCGCCTCATACGCCTTCCGGACGTCGGCGTCACCGCGGCCTTCGATGTCTTGAAGCTGCTTGAGCCGATCCTTGAGCAGGCCATCATCCGAGGGCGACTCGGCCAGCAGGCGGCGCACCTCATTCAGCACGCGCGTGCGTTGCTGCAAGGTTTGACGCCTCGTATCCTGAAGCGCTTTGAAGCGCGGCAGAAACTTCGTGTACTGCTCGTCGCTGATCTTGAGCTGCTCCTGCGCCTGCAGCAGCGCATACGAGTCGAAGAGCCGCTGCAGCTCGAATGGCGTCACCGTCGGCTCGTCGGTCCCTCCGCTGCGTGCCTGACCGAGCGCAGCCAGACGAAACGCGGAAGCCGCTGCGCCAAGATCGACAGCCCCGGCGATGAGTGCGGCCGACATCGTCAGCACGATCATGAGTCGTTGCATGGTCAATCGTTTCACGAGCGATCCGTTCGCGCAGCCCGCCGCGCCAATTCCTCGGTCAGCAGCCGGTGAAGTTCCTGCCGCTCTTCCGCGTTCAACTCGTCCACGGTCGCGTCCATGCCGCCAGTGTGCGCCGACATGGACATCTCCTCGCGCAGTTCGTCCCAGTCGAGCGTCTTCCCGTAATCGGCGACCAGACTGAGCGATGGATCGTCGACCGAACCGAGCGGCGCAGCCGTCGTGACCTGGGTGTTGTGAGCACTCTCGACCGTCTCAGTCACTACAGACGCGATCGGTGGCTCCGGTCGCGGTGCGATCAGACGCGAGCCGAACGCCACCCCGATCGCGATCACGACCACGCACCAGACTGCGGCAACGGCGAGACGTGGTGCCGACACGAACGAACCAAGATAGGACCCGCGAGCCGGCACGTCCTCGTTCCGAACGCCGTCGCGCACACGCGCGGACAAGTGATCCCAGAAAAGCGGCGACGGCTCTGGAATGTGTCCTCCACTGCCGATGCCGTCCATCGCCGCGCGCAGATCGGCGAGCTGGTGCCGGCACGCATCGCATGCGGCCAGATGCGGCACCGACTGGGCGTCGCGCGCCCCCTCAGCCAAATCGATAAACTCACCGGGTGTCAGATGACTCATGCCGCTAGACCGTTCCTTCGCCGAGCTGTTTCCGCAAGTTGCCGAGCGCGTGAAAGAAGTTCGCCTTGACCGCGCCCACCGAGCTTCCGAGCACCCCGGCAATCTCTTCGTGCGACAGCTCGTGATACATCCGCAGGATCAGCGTCGCCCGCTGTTTGGGTGGCAGCATGGCGATGGCCTTTCGCACCTGCGCGCCGCGTTCCTCTCGGAGCAGACGATCCGGTGCCGATTCGCTGTGCGTATCGATATGCTGCTGGTCGTCGATCGATTCGAGGGGGGACGTTTTGCGGCTCACGCGATTCAGGCACAAGTTGATGCCAATCCGGTAGAGCCAGGTCGAGAGCGCGGATCCGCCGCGAAACTTGCCCAGCCCGCGATACGCGCGCAGGAAGATATCCTGCGACAAGTCGCGGGCGTCCTCGTGATTGCCAACGAATCGGTAACAGAGCTGGTAGATCGAGCGGCGATGCCGCTCGACGATCACGTCGAAGGCGCCCGGCTGCCCTGCCAGGCATGCCTCAACCAGACCGGCCTCGTCCAGCTCGGCGAGCGCGGGCGCACTGGCTGCCTCCGTGACGCGCCTGGCATCGCCAACCGCCCGCCTCACCGCGGGCCCTGGCAACGTCCAGATGAGAGATGAAGCCACAAAACCTTTGACCTGCTGAGCGGCGAAAAGGTTACATCCGCGGCCGCGCCCACAGAAGATCGTCGACTTCCTGCGGCGTGGGCATCCCTCCGCGCGCGCCAAGGGCGCGGCAGTTCAGGGCCGCCACGGCATTGGCGTACGTCAGCACATCCTCGATGTCGGCGTCGGGCGATTTCAGGCAGGCGGCAACAAACCCGCCGCGAAACACGTCGCCGGCCCCAGTCGTGTCCACGCAGTCGACCTGAAAGCCCGGTGTTCGAATCTCACGTCCTCCGCACCGGGCGAGGCTCCCCTGCTCTCCCAGCGTCGTGCACACGACCCGCGCGGGAAACTCCTCCGCCATTGAGGCGAGGGCCCGGCCGAGATCCTCATGGCCGGTCAGCGCCGTGGGAAAATCCTGCGCCGTGATGATGACGTCGATCTGCTGAAGCAGCTCCGCGATCCCGGGCCGCACTTTTTCGACGTCGACCACCGTGGGCACGCCGGCCTCGCGCGCGTAGCGTGCGGCCTGGGCCGCCGCCGCCGTCTCGTGGCAGTCCACGATCAACATACGGCCTGCGGTGACGGCCTGCCGCGGAACCTCGCCTGGGTCCCACGCCAGATCGGGATGACGATCCCAGAGCACCGTGCGGGCCCCCGATTGCGCGTCGACCAGAATGATGGCGAACTGATTCGTGGCGCCGGCCACCGTCCGGCTGGCGCTGACGTCAACGCCGGCGGCCGTCAGGCTCTCGCGCGACAACGTGCCGAGGTCGTCACTCCCGAAGCTGCCGACGTACGACGCGCGCCATCCAAGCCTCGCGCACGTCGCCATGGCGGTGGCGATCTCCCCGCCGGGGAGGCGGGTCACGCGTTGAAGACGTTGCTTCGAGTTCAACGCGGGATGTTCCGCGACAACGGCGAGAAGGTCCACGCTATTGAGACCGAACCCCGCGACGTCGAAGGGTCGATCGCGGGCCAGCGGAATGTTCAACGAAAGGCGCACCCTCCGCATCCTATCGCATCCGGTCCGGGAGGACTGTCACGCTGACGTGCCCGGCAGTTTCGCCGCGGGGACGGATTCATTCAATAGATCTGGCAGGTCACGAACTGGAGCTGGCCATTGCGCTCGATCTGCAGCACGAGCTCCGTGCTGGCCTTGGCATCGTCGACGAGCACGCGCAGTCCATCGATGCTCCTCACGGCGAAGCCGTTCACGGCGTGAATCACGTCGCCGGCGAGCAGCGGCACGTCGTTGTCCGACGATACATGGCTGCGCGCCGCCACGAAGACACCCGATGAAATACGCAGCGCCGGCAAGAAGGCCGCCGTCTCGTCTGCGACGTCGATGCCGATGATTCCGAGCTTGAGGACCGTGCTCTTCTCCGGATCCGCCAGTCCGGCCAACTCGTCGATTGGGTGCGGCCGTTCCCTCACTGTGACCGTCGCCGACACAGTCTCTGTGCCTCGGAGCAGTCCCAGGTTCACCGTATCGCCCGCCGCATACAGGCTCAACTCGAGGGACAGCATGGGCACACTTTCGACCGGCTTGCCGTTCACCGTCGCGACGACGTCCTTGATTCCGAGGCCCGCCTCTTCGGCCGCGCTGTCAGGCAACACGTCGGACACGACGACGCCCGACGTCCGCGGCAAGCCGAGCGCGGCGGCCAGCACGGGAGTGATCGCCTGCATGCCGAAGCCAATCAACCCGCGGTGCAGGTGTCCGTACTTTCGCAACTGCGGGTAGGCCGAAGCGACGATCGCACTCGGAATCGCGAAGCCCAGCCCCTGACTCCCGCCCGACTCGGTGAGGATCAAGGTGTTCAATCCAACGAGCTCGCCGTCCACGTTGACCAGCGGCCCGCCGCTGTTGCCCGGATTGATCGGCGCGTCCGTCTGGATGAAGATCGTCGGGCTGTCGGGATCCGGCTGCCGCGCGACCGAGCTGACGACGCCCATCGTGACCGAGTTGCGCAGTCCCTCGGGACTGCCGAACGCGAAGACCAGTTCGCCCTGCCTGATCGCGTCGTAGTCCGCCAGGGGCAGCGCGCGCAGCCCTTCGACGTCGACCTTGAGGAGCGCGAGATCGATGTCGCTCGCGGTGCCGACGAGGCGCGCGTCCACGGTCTGGCTGGCCTCCCCCGCCAGCGAGCGCACCGGGCCAGTCGCTAACGCGCCGCGGTGCAACACGACCTGGATGTGCTTGGCGCCCGCGACCACGTGTGCGTTGGTGATGATATAGCCGTCGGGATCGACAATCACACCCGAGCCGATGCTGCGCTGCCGGCCAATCACCAGGCCTGTGTCGCCGTTGCGCGTTCGCTCGTCGACGGGACCGTAACCCGTGACCATCACCTGCACGACGCTCAGCGACACACGCGTCGTGAGCTCTTCGACGGACGCATTGAGATCCCGCAGGATGTTGAGGTCGGGTGCGTGCGCCGGCCTCTGCGCGACGGCAGGCGCCGCGCACAGCATCCCGACGGCACACAGCCTGACGATGGCAAAGGGCCGATTCATGACTGTCTCCCGACGGCTGCGTCTATTGCACCAGGCCGTCCGGGTTGAACCGGTACCCCACCCACGGTTCGGTGACGAGGTAACGCGGTTTCGACGGGTTCGACTCCAGCTTCTTGCGCAGCTGCCCCACGAAGACCCGCAGGTATTCAGACTGGTCTTCGGACGCCTCACCCCAGACCGCACCGAGCAACGTCCGATGCGGGAGGACTCGGTTCGGGTGTCTGGCCATGTAGACAAACAGCTCGAACTCTTTCGGCGTGAGACGGACGGGATGGCCGTGGACGCGGACGCGGCGATCGTGGAAGTCGATGTGAAATTCTCCAACGCCGAGCGCCGATGCCTCCGGCGTCTCTCCGCTCCGCCGGACCGCCACACGCACCCGGGCCAGCAGCGTGTCCATACTAAACGGCTTGACGATGTAGTCGTCAGCCCCTGCGTCGAGCGCAGCGATTTCCGACCGTCCGTCGTTACTGCCGGACACCACGATGATCGGGACGGTCGAGATTTCGCGAATGCGTTCGCACAGTCGAACGCCGCCCGGGAGTGGCAGTGTCGTGTCGGCGATGACGGCGGCCGGGCACCAGGCCCGAACAATTGAGACCGCGGAGTCGGCATCGCTCGCGGCCCGGACGTCGTACCCCCGGCTCGCCAGCATACTGGTGATCACTTTCGCCGCGTGGGGATCGTCGTCGACGACGAATAGCACACGTAAACTCATCGCTCTTCCCTCCCGTTTTTGTCGAAGACTCGAATCGATTCAGCGGTTTTCTTGCCTTGGGATTCTGAGTACCGGATGACAGCGCGGAACCCGGCCAGTTTCTGCAGCTCCGACGCGTCAATCTTTTGCGGCCCCTGCCCCATCGGGCCCCGCCCGATGCGCGCGGTCGATGCAACCGGAAGCTGCACCGTCCCGGTCGAAGTCAACAGCGACAACATGCGAGTCGATGCCTCGTACTTATCAATCGTTCCGCCCATCCTCAACGTCGTCGGCGACGGCGGCGTGGATTGGACCGCGTCGGCCGGCACCCTCGATTGGATCGGGCCCGTCCCGTGTGGCGCCTGCGCGAACGCCCGGCCGCCCCAAACCACGACCGCAGACAGCAGCACCACCGAAAGTCGTTTCCTCATGACCGAGCCTCTTGACGGGCGTTCCGACCTGGACGTTTTAGTGCAGTATCAAAGGGCGTGCCGGTGAATACACGTGGACTACAATCCGAGAAACGCCTGGATCTGCAGTGGGTTACATGAAACCGGACACACGAGACTGACGGTGATGGCCCGGCACACTCGCCCCACTGTGGCGAAATGGTTCCAGGACGTCTCGCTCGGGGCGCGACTCTCGTTCTTCGTCGCGCTCATTGTGTTCGGCGTCGTGACGAGCGTGGCTTACCTGGAAGTGCAGTCGTACGAGGACCACATCGAACACGACCTCGTTGATGCGGCCCGGCTCGCGACGCGATCGGCCGCCGAGACCCTCGCGGAACGGGCACTGCCACTGGATCCATTCGACGTTCGAGATTCGCTACATGACCTGATCGAAGCAGACCCGGTCGTCGATGCCATCTCGGTCATCCAGACCGACCAGTCCGGTCACTTGCGTGTGTTCAGCAGTACTTCAACGGAAGAACGCACCGAAGTACTGGAGCTCGCGGGACGAGCCATCGCGACGAAGGCCCTCGCCGGCGATCGCAGCAGCTCGCTGGTGATGTTCGCGTTACCGGTGCCGCGTCGCGGAAACTATGCCGTGGCGGTCACGGTTGGTCTGGAGAGCCTGCTCCAGACGCGTACGCACGAGCTTCGCGTCGCTCTGGGGTTCGCACTCCCGACCATCGTGCTCGTCACGCTGCTGGTTCATCTCACCGTCCGCCAACTGGTGGGTCAACCGCTCAATGCGATTCTTGGCGTCATGAACGACGCGGCCAGAGGCGATTTGCACGCGCGGACGACGATGACACGCCGCGACGAGCTCGGCCTGATCGCCGCGGGACTGAACGAGATGCTGGACCAGCTCGAACGGTTCAACCGATCGCTTCACGACCGGATCGAGGAGGCGACCCACGATCTGTCGCTGCGCAACGCGCAACTGGCCGTCAGTCAGAGCGAGCTCTTCGTCATTCGGGAATCGCTTGCCCGTGCCGAACGTGTCGCGGCATTGGGTCAGGTGGCGGCGAATCTCGCCCATCAGGCCGGTACGCCGCTGAACCTGGTGTCGGGCTATGTCCAGATGATCCGCGACGATCCCACAACCGACGACCGGACCCGCGCGCGAATGCGGACTGTCGATGCGCAGATCCAGCAGGTCACGCGTGTGCTGCGGACCATGCTCGATCACGCGCGGCCGCCGTCGAAGTTCGAGCGGCTGGCACTCGCCGAGATAATCGAACGAGTTCGCGAAGTCGCCCAGCCGCGGCTGTCCCGCTCGGATATTCGACTGCAGATATCCGTCGCTGAGAACCTGCCGGTGATCAGAGCCGACGCGACCCAGCTGGAAATGGCCTTACTCAACTTGATCACCAACGCGCTCGATGCGATGCCCGGTGGCGGCACGCTCTCGATTGCCGCGCGGCCGTGTCCCATGGGCGTCCGCATCGAGGTCGCCGACACCGGTCCCGGGATCCCCGCGGAGCTGATCGACCGCTTGTTCGAGTCGTGGGTCACGACCAAGCCGGCTGGCCAGGGCACCGGGCTCGGTCTGGCCATCGTGCGGGAGGTGGTGCGGTCGCACGGCGGTTCGATCTCCGCCTCCAATCAGTCCACCGGCGCGCTGTTCGTCATCGACTTCCCTCCCGCCACGCCTGACGTGAGCGCCGCTTAGCCATGGCTCGCATCCTTCTCGTCGACGACGATGCGGAGACTTGCACATTCCTCGAGGAGCTGCTTGAAGCCCCGGGCCGGCAATTCGTGTCGGTCTACGACCCCGAGGCGGCGATCGCCAAGATGAGCCACGACTCGTTTGACTTGCTGATTTCCGACATCAACTTGAACGCGCCGCATTCGGGAATCGACCTGCTGCGCCGCTTCAAGTCCGAGCAAGGCAGCCCCGTCGTCTTGATCAGCGGGTTCGGCACGCTCGAGACGGCGATCGAGGCGGTCCGTGCCGGCGCGTTCGACTACATCAGCAAGCCGTTCGATATCGCTGACGTCAAGCGCATCGTCGACCGCGCGCTCGAGCAGCGTGCGCACCGGGGAGAACCGGCCGCCGACATGCCGGCCAGCCCGCTTGGCAGCCTCATCGGGCGTACCGCACCGATGCTGGAGGTCTACAAGCAGGTCGCGCATGCCGCGGACTCGTCGGCTCCGGTGCTCATCATCGGCGAGAGCGGCGTGGGAAAAGAGCTCGTGGCGCGGGCGATCCACGACCATGGCACCCGCGCACGTGAGCCCTTCGTCGCGATCAACTGCGGCGCGATCGCGGACACGCTGCTCGAATCGGAGCTGTTCGGGCACCAGCGCGGGGCGTTCACGGGCGCCGTGACGGATCACAAAGGTGTGTTCGAGCAGGCCGGCAAAGGTACGGTGCTGCTCGATGAGATTGGCGATACGACGCCGGCGTTGCAGGTCCGTCTGTTGCGAGTCCTCGAAGAGGGCGAGGTTCGCCCGGTCGGTGCCAGCCGTTCGCTGAAAGTGTCGCCACGTGTGATCGCCGCGACCAATGTGCCGCTCGAGCAGGCGGTCGCCGAGAGTCATTTTCGACAGGACCTCTACTATCGATTGAGCGTGATCGTCATTCGCGTGCCGCCGCTGCGCGAGCGCCGCGCCGACATCCCCCTGCTCATCGGCAGCTTTTTCGAAGACGCATGCGGACGCGCCGGGAAAAAGCCGGTGCTGTCGGCCGAAGCACTCGAGGCGCTCATGCGGCACACGTGGCCAGGCAACGTTCGCGAACTGCGCAACACGATCGAGCGCCTTGTCGTGTCAAGCCGTGGGCCGGTCATTGAAGCCTTCGACCTGCCCGACACCGAGTCCGCCAGTCTGTCGCGCGCGGAAGATCCGTCGTTTGCGAACCTCACCACGCTCGACGATCTCGAGCGCCGCTACCTGCTTCACGTCCTCGCCGC
>FTGI01003287.1_pt1 | contig 13097 bp, 10 predicted proteins | sample 1640611 | NCBI WGS metagenome assembly FTGI01 (sample SAMEA3914789, study PRJEB12502) | metagenome | biome: forest; material: soil | place: Canada | collected 2011-07-03 | depth 0.3 m
AACAGTTCTATTTGCTCTGGCCGATGATCGTGCTCTTTCAACCGGAGCGACGGATCAAGGCCATCCTCGCGCTCGTGATTGTCGTGGGCCCCCTCTTCCGGTTCGTTGGTGCTTGGAATGCCTGGTCACCGGTCACGATGCTGGTGTTACCGTTTGGCGCGGCCGACAGCCTTGCGCTGGGGGCGCTGCTGGCGTCCGTGTCACGAACCGACGTTCGCGCGCGAGCCGCTCTCACGACAGTCGGATTCTGGGCGGGCCCGGCGGCCTTTGTCCTGACAGCTGTCAGTGCCTTGTCCCTCGTCGCCGCGGGCGGCGCCCTCCGAGCGGCGCTGTCCGTGACGTTGTGGTCGTTGTGGTTCGTGTGGGTGATCGACCGCGTCGCGGTGGGCGTGAAAGGCAGACCGGGAATGCTGCTATCGCTGCCGGCCCTGACGTACCTCGGTCGGATCAGCTACGGCCTGTACCTGTTTCACGCTCTCGCGCCGCGCCTGGTGAACTGGGTCTGGACGATCGCCGGTTTTGCCGGTCGGTTTCCGCCGAACGCGCTGGCCGGCGTTGGCGCGCCCATCGTGGCCACGATTCTCATCGCCAGCCTGTCGTGGAAATTCTACGAGCATCCACTGAACCAGTTGAAAGCGCGCATACCCTACGACGCACGACGCCAGCCGTCCGTGCTCCCTCGCCTCGGCGACGCCGTGCTCGAACAACGATGACTCAATGGTTTCGTCTCATGCGGCGAGGGGCTGGCGCCGCGCACCGTCAGTTGTTTCCCTCGCCCGAGGTCGCCGCGTTGCGCCGCGCGCAGGAGTGTGCGCGGGCGATGCCTCGCTTCACGCCCGGTTCCATTCGCATGCTGGATTACCAGCTGCAGTACGCCGACCTGCTCAGCCTGTGTCCGCAGTGGCACGACATCTTCATCGACGGTGCGCTCGAGTTTCGCAGCGATTCTGACGCGCCGCGAATCCTGGACTGCGGAGGCAATGTCGGCCTGGCCAGCTTGTTCTTCAAGCGCCGCTTTCCGGCCGCGCGCATCACGGCCTATGAAGCCGATCCGGTGCTCTTCGCGATTCTGAACGCGAATCTCGTGACGAACGGCGCCGCCGATGTCGAAGCCGTGCACGCGGCGTTGTGGACGGCGAATGGGCGTGTGGCGTTCCACGCCGAAGGCAGCGATTCGGGCATGATCGGCGCTCTATCGGGCGCCGTCGCCGGAACGGCTGTTGACGTTCCCAGCCTTCGCCTTCGCGATGTCATCGCCAATGAGGCGGGCGGACGGATCGATCTGCTGAAGCTCGACGTCGAGGGTGCCGAAGACGCCGTGCTCGCCGACTGCGAGCCGGTGTTGGCCGGCGTCAGTGCGATCGTGATGGACCTGCACGAGTTCGATCCATCCCACCGTCAGGCGCCGCGCGTGCTCGAGTTGCTGACCCGCAATGGTTTCACCTACGCCGTGGACGAGTTCGTGCCGCAACCCTGGCGTCCTCCCGTATCGCTGCCGACCACGCCGTTTCCCGGCAAGGCGCTCGTCTGGTCAATGACCGTTCGCGCGTGGAGACCATGACGCCACAACCGAGCGTCGTGTACATCGCCCCCGACAAAATGGGCGGGATGATCAACGTCATCTCGAACCTGCTGGCCTATCGGCAGCCGGACGGTCTGACCTATCACGTCGTGCTGACGCACAACCGCCTCAGCCACGACGTCCGGTTCCTTCAGCCCTTGTCGTGCGACAGCCAGACCACGGTTGAGTACACGCTGCCGATCGAAAATCTCCATGCGGTGATGCGCCGTTTGGCCGGCGTCATCCCGGCGGGACCGGGAGTGGTCGTGGCCGGCGACCTGCTCGACCTGGCCATGCTCTCAGTGAACGACGTCGGCCGCGCCGTCGTATTCATTCTGCACGGCGATTACGACTACTACTACGATCTCGCCGTCAAACACGATCGCGTCGTTCACGCCTACATCGCCATCAGCCGGCGGATGTACGAACAACTGCTCGAGCGTCTGCCGCATCGTGCCGAGAGCATCCATTACATTCCGTTCGGCATTCCGCTTCCGCGGCGCGTGCGCCAGGCGGCGGCAGGGCCGCTTCGGCTGATCTTCGTCGGTCGCCTGGATCACGGCAAGGGCGTGCTCGATCTGCCGTCAATCGCAGCAGAGCTGCGCGATCGATCGGTTGATGCCACGTGGACAATTGTCGGCGACGGTCCGGACGGCGCCAGGCTGCGCGCGGCGTGGCCGGAGTCGGAGTCGGTGCGCTATCTCGGCTCGCTGACGAATGCCGACACGATGGACCGCCTCTCCGATCACGACGTGTTCGTGTTGCCCACGCGCGCAGAAGGGCTCCCGGTTGCGCTGATGGAGGCGATGGGCTGTGGCGTCGTGCCCGTCGTGAGCAACATCGACAGCGGCGTGCCCGATGTCGTCACGGCCGGAGCGGACGGCTTGTTGGCCGAGGTTGGCGACGTTGCCGGGTTCGCCGCGGCGATCACGCGCCTCGATGCCGATCGAGCGCTGCTGGAGCGACTGAGCGCGGCCGGCAGGCGGACGGTCGAGCAGCGCTTCGACGTGCGCGATCGGGTCGCGGAGTACCAGGCGCTCTATGCGCGTTACACCGAGCTGTACACGCCACTCGCGGCGGATGCGAAGCTGCAGTACGGCAGCCGCCTCGACCGCTCGTGGATTCCGAATCCCTTCGTTCGCATGCTGCGTTCGGGCCTTCGAGTGAAACCCCGATGAGTCCGCCGCTCGTCAGCGTGTTGCTCACGGCTTACAACCGGGAGCCGTTTCTTGCGTCGGCCATCGAGAGCGTCCTCGGTCAGACCTATAAACATTTCGAGCTCCTCATCGTCGACGATGGATCGACGGACCGTACTGTGGAGATCGCGCGCGCCTATGAACGGATCGACACCCGCGTGCGCGTCGTCGTCAACGAGCGCAACCTGGGCGATTACCGCAACCGGAATCGGGCCGCCGAGCTCGCCAGCGGCTCGCTGCTCAAGTACCACGATTCGGACGACCTGATGTATCCGCACTGCCTCTCGGTGATGGTGCCGATGCTCATGTCTGAGCCGCGGGCCGGATTCGGGTTGTCGAGCGGAGCGAGATGGTCGGGCGGTCCCTGTCCGATGCTGCTGACGCCACGAATGGCGTACCAGCGCGAGTTTTTTGGCGAAGGCCTTTTCTTTTGCGGCCCGGCGGGGGCGCTCTTCCGCGCGGAGGTGTTTCGCGAGCTCGGCGGGTTCGCGGAAGGAGGCGTCGCGTCCGATCATCTGTTCTGGATGCGCGCGTGCAAGACGACGAGCGTCCTGCTGATGCCAGCCGATCTCTTCTGGTACCGGCTGCATCCCGCGCAGGAATTTCAGAGCGCGAAAGGCCAGAGCGAGTACGCGCGCGTGCCGGGGCTCGTGTGGCGCGCGCTTCAGGCGCCGGACTGTCCATTGACGCCGGAGGAACGCGAGCAGGCCAAACGCAACCGCGCCTACCACGTCGCCCGGCGGACCCTCGAGGATCTGCGCCGTCGCCGCTGGACGTTCGCCTGGAACCGTCTTCGGCACTCGAATATGGGACCTCGCGACTGGCTGCGCTATCTCCGGCGGCCCCGGCGCGACGCGTTTGCTGGAACGCCGCTGATGCCCGCCGGCGAATTCATCGTGCCGGCATGGGCCCAGCCGGATCGCCGTGCGGCGGACGAAGCGTGATATCCGGTCACGGAGGGCGCGGGCGGCTGAAGTCCTTCATCGGGCCGCATCTCACGGTGCTGGCCCGGTGTGTCTTGCGGGGACGGCCGCTGCCGCGATGGGGCAACCTGCGCCGCGTCGAGCCGTTTTCGACGGCATACGGTTCCGATCGCGGAACGCCGGTCGATCGCTACTACCTTCATGCCTTTCTCGACCGCCATCGATCACTGATCACAGGCCGCGTGCTCGAAGTGCAAGTGCCGTCGTACACGAAGCGGTTCGGCGATGATGTGCGCGAGTCGCACACCGTGGACATCAATCCGGGATTTCATGCGACGTACACATGCGACCTCGCGGACGCCGCGCAGATTCCGAGCGACCACTACGACTGTTTCCTTGTCCCGAACACGTTGCAGCACATCGCCAACCCCGAGCCCGCGCTTCGCACCATGCTCCGGGTCGTCAAACCCGGCGGCACGGTGCTCGCTTCGGCGGCGGGCCTGCTGCCGCTCATTCCAGACGGCGGCGACTATTGGCGCTTGTCGGCGGAGGGATGGCGCCGTGTGCTCGGCGTGGTATGGCCGGGCTGTGACGTCACCGTCGAGGCCCGTGGCAACTGCCTGGTCGCCGTGGCGGCGATGTACGGCCTCGCGCAAGAGGAGCTGAACCAACACGAGATCGATGCGCACGATCCGCGCTACCCGGTGCTCATCACGATCCGGTGCCGCAAACCGCTGGCGTCGTAGGCGTGCCCATGAAAATTGTGCAGGCCGTGGGCTGGTATCACCCCGACAGCCTTGGGGGAACCGAGGTCTACATTGCCGCTCTCGCGCGGCATCATCGCGCCTGCGGTCATCAGGTGCTCGTCGCCGCGCCGGAAGCAGGTGCGAACGCGTCGAGAACGTACGAATTCGAAGGCTGCCAGGTGTTCCGGTATCCCGTGCCCGCAGTGCCGACGCGAGACGAGGCTCAAGGAGATATGTCGGTTCGCGGCGCCGAGCAATTCCACCGCTGGCTGCGCGACACGCACGCCGACGTGGTCCACTTCCACACATTCGTCACCGGCCTTGGGTTGCCGGAGATCATCGCGGCGAAGCAGGCTGGCAGCCGGGTTTTTGCGACCACGCACTCGAGCAGTCTCGGATTTCTGTGTCAACGGGGAACCCTGATGCGGCAGGGGCGCGCGATTTGTGACGGCGTTGTCGACGCCCGGCGGTGTGCGGAGTGCGAACTGGAACATCGTGGCGCCGGCCCATTCGTCGCTCGCGTGCTGTCGGCCATCCCGCCACATCTGGGCGGCATGGTGCGCCGGTTGCCGGGACGAGCCGGCACGGCACTGGCGATGACGGATCTGATTGTTCGTAACGACGCGCGGCAACGCGCGATGCTCGACGCCGTTGACGGCTTTGTCGTGCTCACGCAGCGAGCGGCAGACATCGTGCTCGCCAACGGCGCGCCTCCGGCGAAAGTGTTTGTGAACCGGCTCGGCGTCAGCGAACCGGCTGCCCCGGCGTCGGCTCCAGCGGCGGGCGGCCACCCTTCGCACGTCCGGGTGGGATATGTCGGACGCTTTGACCCCATCAAGGGCGTGCTCGATCTGGCAGACGCGGTGCGGCGTATCCCACGAGATGCGCCATTGCGCGTCGAGTTTCGTGGACCGGCGCAGACGCCGGCCGATCGCGCCACGCGCGCGGCTGTCTCCGACATCCTCGCCGGCGACCCTCGGGTCACGATCGCCGACGCCGTACCGCCATCAGCCGTCCACGACGTGCTCACGACTTACGACGTCCTGTGTTGTCCCTCGCGTTGCCTCGAGGGGGGGCCAACGGCCGGACTCGAGGCGCTTGCCGCCGGTATTCCCGTCATCGCCGCGTCGGTCGGCGGCGTCGCTGAGGTACTCGCAGACGGCATCAACACCAGGCTCGTTCCTCCCGGCGACGTCGAGCGTCTGACGGCGGCGCTCATCGAGGTCGCACGGCAGCCTGAGAAGACGATCGATCTGTGGCGCGAGCGGCTCCCAGTTCCACGAACCATGCGCGACGTCGCGCATGACTATCTGGCTCTCTATGTCAGCCGGCACTAAGGACATCATCGTCGGCGCCGTCAAGCACGGCCTCCTGACGATGGGGCAATACCGGCGCGCACTCGCGCGCGCCACGCTTCCGGGTGTCGCGGTTCTCGGCTATCACGGGCTGCGCGCCGACGACCTGCCTGCCGGCGCGATGGCGTTCGAAAATCTGCACCTTCGCGCGTCGACGTTCGACGCCCACTGCCGCGTGATTCGCGAATGTTGCGACCCGATCACACTCGACGACTGGCGCGAGGCCGCGGCCGGCCGCGCTCCGCTTCCTCCACGGCCCGTGCTGATCACGTTCGACGATGGCTACCGCAGCGTGCCTCGCATCGGCGTCCCGATCCTCGCGGCTCATCGTCTTCCGGCAGTGGTGTTCGTCTGCACCGACTTCATCGCGAATCGCCGCCTGCTGTGGTTCGACGATGTGGCGGCGCGCGACGGAGAGCCGGCCGTCGAACGGTGGAAGGCGTGCGATTACGAGAGCTGGCGTGCCGCGTGTACAAGCAGCGCGCCCGTTGATGACGATGATCCGCGGGCGCCGATGACCGTTGACGAGCTGGTTGCGATGGACAAGTCGGGACACATCGAGATCGGCGGCCACACCAGCCGGCATCCGATTCTTGCCCGCGCGTCGCGCGAGCGCCAGCGTGAGGAGATCGAGAACAATCTCGAAACGATTGCCGGGTGGACCGGCCGACCGGTGAGAGCGTTTGCGTATCCAAACGGACGTCCGGACATGGACTACACCGCGACGACCGTCGATCTCCTCGGCGAGCTCGGCATCGACGTGGCGTTCACGATGCGACCGTCATTTGCCCGCGCGGACGAGCCCGCACTCGAGCGATCGAGGTTCCTCATTGTGGATGAAGTGAGCGGCGCCGAGCTGGCGCACCGGCTCGCGTACACGTGGCCCCGATGAGAACGAGGAAGCCGCGCGTCTGCGTCGTGACCGCGGGGCACATGTCCACGTGCCCCCGGATGTTGAAGGCCGCCGATGCGGTCCACGCCGCCGGCTACGATGTCCGCGTTGTCAGCGCCTCCCACACGCCATGGGCTGTTGCCGCGGACAATGAGCTTCGCGCGACGCGCTCGTGGCGATGGACCGTGGTCGACTACAGCCGGACGACGGCGAGGCTCCTCCAGATCAAGACCGGCGCCCGTCTGCGGATCGCGCACACGCTCACCCGCATGTTCGGATCCTCTCGCGCGCCCGCTCTGTTCTACGTGCACGCGTACAGCCGCGCGCACGACGAGCTGGTTCGGGCCATCACCGAAGAGCCGGCCGATCTTGTGTACGGCGGAACGACGGGCGCACTGGCGGCGGTCGCCGAGGCAGCCGACCGGATGGGCGTGCCGTACGGGCTCGATCTCGAAGACTTTCATACAGGCGAGCGAAGCGCGATGGCTGGTGAGCTCAATGTCGTGGCAGAACGAGTCGAGCGGCTGACGCTTCCCGGCGCCGCATTTCTCACGACCAGCAGTCCGATGATCGCTGATGCATACGCGGAGAAGTACGGCTTGCGGCCACGAACGGTTCACAACACGTTCTCGTTGGACCTGTCTCGCCGACAGGAATCCGCGGAGCGCAGGCCATGCCGGTTTTACTGGTTCAGTCAGACGCTGGGATCGGGGCGAGGTCTGGAGGATTTCATTCCGGCCGTGGGGCGCGCCAGCGTCGCGAGCGAGCTGCATCTGAGGGCCCGCGTGAGAGAGCCGTACCACTCGGAGTTGATGCGCCTCGCGCGTGACGCGGCGCCGCTGCTGTCTGTCAAGTTGCACGACCCGGCCGGTCCAGACGCCATGGTGTCGCTGGCGCAGGGATACGACCTGGGTTTGTCCGGCGAAGAGCCCACGGTGCTCAATCGCCGCTTGTGCTTGGGGAACAAGATTTTCACGTATCTCGCGGCCGGAGTGCCCGTGCTGTTGAGTGCGACGCCGGCGCAATCGCAGCTCGGACGCGAGCTGGGCGATGCCGCGATCGTCTACGAGCCCGGCGACGTGGCCGGGTTGGCCGAGCAGTTGTCGCGCCTGGCGCTCGATGAGCGGATGCGGGCCCGAGCCCGGGACGCCGCACGAGCGACCGCCGCACACCGCTGGCACTGGGAGCATCCCGAGGATCGAGGCGCGCTGCTCGACGTGATCGGCGCCGTCGTGCCACGGCCTTCAGCATGATCGCGATGCCCTCGACCCCGACTACGCATTCGTCGATACCACCAGGGCCGCCAGGCCCGACCGGCGCCTGGTGATGCGAGTGCTCATCACGGCGGATCCGTACATTCCCGTGCCGCCCGTGCACTACGGCGGCATCGAGCGCGTGATCGACGTCCTCGTGCACGAGCTCGTCAGGCGGGGTCACGACGTCACGCTGGTCGCGCATTCGGACAGCCGGACGCCGGCTCGGCTGATCCCATACGGCGAGCCGCCTCACGTCGGGTTTCGGATTCGGGCGAAAGAGCTCGTGCAGGTGGGAGGCGCGGTCTGGCGCGAGCGCCACGACGTGGATGTCGTCCACAGTTTCGGGCGGCTGGCGGCGCTGCTGCCGATTCTGCCGCGACGCCAGTTGGCGAAGATCCAGAGTTATCAGCGTGATGGCGTGCCGTGGCCGAGCGTCGCGCGCGCGGTCTGCCTGGCCGGAGCGTCGCTGGTGTTCACCGGGTGTTCCTCGAGTGTGTATCGCGGCCGATCTGCGGACGGATTGGGCGGCGAGTGGCGGACGATTTTCAACTGCGTCGACGTCGCGACGTACACCCTGCGTTGCGCGGTGGCTGACGACGCGCCGCTCGTTTTTCTTGGACGCCTCGATCCCATCAAGGGCGCCCACGACGCGATTGCGATCGCCCGCGGCGCCGGCCGCCGCCTCGTCATCGCGGGCAACCGGGTCACCGACGGACCCGATACGGGGTACTTCGATGAGCGGATTGCGCCGCACCTGGACGGTATCAATGTGCGCTATGTCGGTCCCGTTGACGATATGCAGAAGAATCAACTGCTCGGCGAAGCCGCGGGCTTGCTGATGCCGATCGGCTGGGAAGAGCCGTTTGGCATCGTGATGGCCGAGGCATGCGCCTGCGGGACGCCCGTGATCGCGTTCGCGCGCGGCAGCGTCCCCGAAGTCGTGCGCGACGGTGTCAATGGGTTCATGTGCGGATCGGTGGCCGAAGCGATAGCGGCGGGCGGAGCACTCAACCAGATCGATCGCCGGGCCGTGCGCGCCGACTGCGAGGCGAGGTTTTCCGGCTGCGTCATCGCCGACGCCTACGAAGCGCTCTACCGCGAGCTCATCGATCGCGGGGAGCGTGAATGTTGATCGCCGACCACGCGCCCGGCCGCTTGACGCTCAAACAGCGAATCGGCACGCTGGTATTGCCGCGGCTGCCGATCACCCAGTTTCTGTTCAATCTTCTGCGTGACGAGGTCCACAGCGCCATCGTTCGCGGTGGGAACGCCGTCCTGCCGTGGCGCCGGCGCCGCCTGTCCCGCCTCCGGGCGGGCCGTGAACTGTTGGTCAACGTGGCCTGCGGCCCTCAACGGCTCGAGGGCTTCGTCAACCTGGATGTGCACCCGGTCGCCAGCGATGTGGTCGCATGGGACTCGCGACGCGATCTTCCGCTTGGCGATGGTGCGGCGCGCGGTATCCGTGTCGAGCATTTCGTCGAGCACCTGGAGGCGCGCGAAGAGCTGCCGGCGTTTCTGCGGGACTGTCACCGGGCGCTCGCCACCGGCGGCGTGCTCCGGATCATCGTGCCCGATGCCGGCCGGTATCTGCAGGCCTACTGTTGCGGCGATCTGTCGGGTTTTCGCGAGCTCGAGGTGCCCTCGCCGTTTCCGTCCGACCTTCCGACGCGAATGGACGTGATTAATCATGTGTTCCATCAGTGGCACGAGCACCGATGGGCGTACGACTGTGAGGCGATGACGCACCGCCTGCAGGAAGCCGGCTTCACCACGATCGAACAGCGCACCTACCAGTCCTCGCGCGATCCGCGGCTCGCGCAGGATCGTTCGGTCCACGCGCCGTATTCGCTGTACGTCGAGGCGGTCAAGTAGTGCGGCGCGTCCTCATGATCAGCCCACATTTTCCGCCCGACAGCACCGCGGCGACGCATCGGGTGCGGCTGCTCGCACCGCATATGGCGGATCGCGGGTGGCAGCCCACGGTGTTGACTGTGGACCCGCGCGACTACGAAGGGCGTCTCGACCCGGACCTGTTGGCCAGCGTGCCGCCGGACGTGCGCGTCGTGCGGACGCGGGCGTGGCCGCCGGGCGTCAGCCGCGCCGTCGGCGTCGGCGATCTCGGCATTCGCGCATTTCAAGGCCTGTGGCGGGGCGCAGCTGATCTGTTGGCCCGCGAGCCGTTCGACGCCGTGTTCATCACCATCTACCCAACCTATCCGGCGCTTCTCGGCCCGCTGCTCAAGCGGCGCTTCACGTTTGCGTTTGTGCTCGACTATCAGGATCCGTGGGTGGGAGAGTGGGGCCGCTCCGCGGGTCCGGGCCTCGACGGCCGCGCGGATTTCAAGAGCCGGGCGAGCCGGTTCGTCGCATCCGGCATGGAGCCGTACGCGCTCAAGGCGGCCGATGCCGTCACCGCCGTGTCATGCGCGACCTATGAACAAGCGCTCGAGCGCACGCCTGAGGCGAAGCCGCGCGCGTCGGCCGAACTGCCAATCGGTTGGGAGCGCCGGGATCTCGAGTTCCTGAACCGAGGCGCTCGCCGGGCGGGCATGTTTCCCGCTGATGGACTCGTGCATCTTTCGTACGTTGGGACGTTGCTGCCCACGGGGCTCGATACGCTGCGAGCGGTTCTCGCCGCGGTTGCCGCGCTCCGCGCGAACGATCCGTCGGCCGCCCGGCTGCGATTGCACTTTTTTGGCACGAGCAACCAACGAACCGCTGACGCGCCGGACCGTGTGATGCCGGTCGCGGCGGAGTACGGCCTGCTCGATGTCGTGACGGAGAGCGCGCCGCGCCTCGATTATTTCGAGGCGCTCCGCGTGCTGCGCGATTCGACCGCCGTCCTGCTGATGGGGAGCAGCGAGCGTCACTATACGCCGAGCAAGGTGTTTCCGGCGCTCGTCGCGGAACGTCCGGTCGTCGCCGTCTTGCACGCCGCGAGCAACGCGACGGATCTGCTCCGGCGGATCGGCCGGGCGCCGACGGTGCGGCTGATTACCTACGACGAGCAGACCGCCCACACGCGAGTCGACGCGATCGCGGGCGAGCTTTCCGCGCTGATCGCGGAGCCCCGGTACGTGGCCGACGCCGTGGACCAGCGTGTCCTCGAGCCGGCGTCGGCCTGCTCGCTGGCCGGCCAACTCGCGGGCGTCTTGAACGAGTGCTTGCGATGAGCGCTGCGCCCGTGCGGCTGACAGTCGTGCAGACCCATCCGGTGCAATACAACGCGCCGTGGTTCCGGTACGTCGCGGCGAATTGTCCGGAAATCGATTTGACGGTCGTCTATGCGGCTCGGCCGCGCCCCGATCAGCAGGGGGCCGGTTTCGACCTGTCGTTCGAGTGGGACACGCCGCTCCTCGAGGGGTACCGCTGGACTCTGGTTCGAGAGGGCCGCGATGGCGATGAGTTCGGCACCGGCCGATTTCGAGGTCTGGACGTGCCGGAGATCGGCGCAGCAGTGGCCGACACGCGGCCGGACATCGTGCTCGTGCCGGGATGGCATTCGGTGACGTTGGTGCGCGCCATCCTGTCGGCGCGGCGCCGCGGTCTGCCGTTGTTGTATCGCGGCGATACGCACGTTGCGCCCGGAGCCACCCGATGGCGGCGGACGGCCTGGCACGTCAAGACCCGTGTGGTGCTCGGGCAGTACTCCGGCTATCTCTCCGTCGGCCGTCTCGCGCGCGAATACCTCGTGCGCCATGGCGCCGCGCCTACTCGCATCTTCGCGTCACCGCATGCGGTGGACAACGACTGGTTCGCGGCGAGCGCCGAGCCGTTCCTATCAGGCGCAGGTCGTGTGAAAGCGCGGGCCGCTTGCGGCGGAGGCCCGGACGATTTCATCGTGCTCTTCGCGGGCAAGATCGAAGACCGGAAGCGACCGATCGACGCTGTTCGCGCCGTCGCGGCGCTCGGGCCGAATGCCGTCCTCGCCATTGCCGGATGGGGCGACCGCGAACAACAGGTCCAAGCGGAGGCCGATCGGCTCGGCGTCCGCATCACCTGGCTCGGATTCGTGAATCAGAGCCTGATGGGCCGCGTCTATGCCGGGGCCGATTGTCTGGTGTTGCCGAGCGATCTCGAATCGTGGGGGTTGGTCGTCAACGAGGGAATGGCGACGGGCCTTCCCGCGGTTGTCAGCGACCACGTCGGCTGCGCCCCGGACCTCGTCGTTCCGGGAGAAACCGGTGACGTGTGCCGGACGGGCGACGTGGACGATCTCAGCGCCGCTTTGCGGCGCGTGCGGGATCGCGGCGGGCGTGACTCCATGGCGGACGCCTGCCGCGTGCGAATCGCCCGTCATCACTTTGCCGCCGCCACGACCGGACTCGTGGCCGCGTGCCAGTCGCTCGCGCGCCGTGACGTTCACGCGCCGCGCATCGTCGCCTGCTGCGGCGGCATGGTCATCGTCTCGGGACTCGAGCGGATGACCTTCGAAGTGCTCGGTATCGTCCGCAAGCGCGGCGGCTCGGTGCACTGCATCGTCAACAGCTGGGAGAATCACCGGATCGTCGAGCTCGCGGAGCGCATCGGCGCGACCTGGTCGACGGGGTTCTATTGGTATTCGTTCGCGGGTCGTCCCCGGACCTTGCTGCATGCGCTCCAGATTGTCTGGGACACCATTCGCACCAGCGCCGGACTGGCGCGCGTCGCTGTCCGCTTTGGGCCGACGCACGTGCTGGTGCCTGAGTACGGGGCGGTCCTGCGAAATGCGCCGGTCCTCGCCGCGCTGAAGCTGCTCGGCGTCGAGGTCGTGTTTCGCATCGCGAACGCGCCAGAGCGGGGCCGCATTCACGAGGTGTTATGGCGCCGCGTGCTGCCGCCGTTTGTGACGCGTTTTGTGCCCAATTCGCGCTTCAGTTACGGCCGGCTCCAGGAGGCGGGCGTCCCCGAAGGCAAGATCACGCTGATTCGCAACGCGCTCAGCCGGCGGGTGCTGTCGTCGCACACCGACGAGGATGTGGTGCGGCTCGCCGGGGCTCGTCCAACCATTCTCACGGTCGGCCAGATCGCCCCGTTCAAGGGGACGCATCTGACAGTCGAAGCGACGCTCAGGCTGATCGCAGAGGGCGTCGACGTCCAGACGCTCGTGGTCGGCATGGTGCCGACTTGGCCGCCCGATCTGGTTGAATACGTCGCCGAGCTTCGCGAGCGCATCTCCGCGGCGGGCG
>FTGI01001731.1_pt1 | contig 13078 bp, 5 predicted proteins | sample 1640611 | NCBI WGS metagenome assembly FTGI01 (sample SAMEA3914789, study PRJEB12502) | metagenome | biome: forest; material: soil | place: Canada | collected 2011-07-03 | depth 0.3 m
CGAACCGCTCGAGGCCCAATCGCCGGCGAATCGCAGCGTCTGCAGCGCCGACATGCCGGCCGAGCGTACGAACTGATAATGCGCGGGGAACATGGACTGTCGCGTGCCGTTGCCAGGCGACAACATGACCAGCAACGCGCAGAGGCAGGCGACCACGAACAACCCGCCGAACAGCATCCGAGGGCGTCGATCGTCCAAGAGGCTCCAGGTCAACAGCGCGCCGTAGAGCGCCAGCATCATCACCATCACCACTTCGTTGAAGCCGATGAGCACGGCCAAGAGCACGATGGCGAGCGCCAAGCTCAACTGATCGCCGACCGTCCGATGCTGGCGATGGACGTACCGAACGACCAGCGTGAGATGAAGAAGCGCGAAGACGAGCGGCGCATGATACGTCGCCGCGCTGGTGTACCAGTAGATGTCCTCGCCGATGGAGGGCGTCTGTGACAGCGATAGCGTCGAGACCGTCAGCGCGCACGCCAGCGCGTCCCGACGCGTGAGGCCGCCCGCTGAGAGCACGCGAACGAACAGATAGGCGGCCAACACCGTACTCAGGATCATGACGGCCGCCGCCAGGCGATATCCTTCGATCCAGCCGAAGGTCAGCGGCCCGCTGAGCACCAGCGCGTTGGACGCATAGCGGCCGTTCCACCCGGCGTACTCCCTCACCCAGGCCGTCCAGAATCCGAACCTGGCATTGCTGGCGTAGATGAAGTCGTCCGCCATCGGATGCACGAACAGGCATGCGATCAGGAACGGACCGAGAATCAGGGCGAGCGCCAGGTTGAATGCGCCCGCACCGCCAGACGGATTGTTCGTCACGGTTTCGTGGCCTTGACGATCAGGTTCCAGCCAAGCCGGCGCTCACTTGCGGGCAATGTCCACGACAACAGACGAGGCAGCTCTTCGGCCAGCAACTGGCGCTGGACGATCTCGACGTTGACGAAATCCTTGAACAACGTGCGCAGCCTGGACCTCGTGTAGACCTTCACGAGCGGCTTGGCGTCGTTGGCTGTCCGCTCAACCGACCGCGACATGATCTCGGCCATCGACTCACGATCGAGCAGGGCTTGCTTGACGCCGATGGCCCAGACGAGGTTCCGCCAGTAGTGCAACGAGCTCTCCGCGTAAAACATGACAATCGCCCGGCCTCCGGGGCGAAGCACCCGGCGAATCTCGCCAACGACCGCGACAGTGTTCGGCGTGTGGTGGAGGACGCCGTTGCTGTAGACGAGGTCGAACGATCCATCATCGAAGGGCAGCGTTTCGGCGTCGTGGTGGATGAAACGGCCTCGCAGACCTCTCAAGCGAAAATTCTCTTCGGCCAGCTGCAAATGGCCGGCAGACAGATCCAGATCGGTGACGATGGCGCCGTGTGCGGCAAACTGGGCGAGATCGGTGCCCATCCCGCCGCCGATTTCGAGCACATCGTGGCCGCCGTGGGCGGCGAGCTCCATCGTGTCCGGCATCCAGGGCGCATAGGCGCCATACCGATGCTTCTCGACTTCCAGAAACCACTCGAGCGTGTGAGGCTGCGACTCGCGCGCATGATGCGATCCGACAGGGTTGGCGTTCCATTGCTCCTGCACCTGATCTTTGTAGGCGTCGCCGGTCTGGATGGTGACCGCCTCGCGGATGGGGGCCGACCGAGCGTCGACGAACGCGGCCAACCGCACGCCCATGCCGGCATCGCCGGTCTCGACCATCACGCGGGACGCGTCGATGCCCCGCGACACCAACTCCTCTTTCAGACTCGACGTGCCGACGAGGATGACGGCAGCCTGCCGAAGAGCGAGCTCTTCGGCTTGCGCGTAGATCTCTGAATAAAGCGGCGCCGCGCCGCCGAGCGCTTCGTGCATCAGCGCCTGTGAACCCGGATACTCCACGATGTAGGGAACGCGGAGGAGCTGACTGAGCTCCGCGCCGACCGATTCGCCCGCGGACAGACGCTCGTACAGATAATCGGGATGAAGCGCCTGGCAGGCAGCTTTTACAATCGGTGCGTAGTGTGCCGGCGCGAGAACGATGGCATCCTGCCCTTCAGTCTGGCGAGGAGCGTCCATTACCACCTGGCGCATGCCGGCCTCGTCGACCTGCGAGTCGCGGAGCGGCGTCAGGCAGACGACTCGATCGCTGACCGCCTCGAGCTCTTTCGCCACACGACTCGTTCGCTCGTCGCCGTTGGCTGGCGCCCAGTAGTCAGTCCGCAGATAGAGGCCCACGGCCTTGTCCAAAGACGCTCTGTCGGGGCAGGCCGTCGGATTGAACGGCACCGGCTGCGCGCTGACCTTGAGCCGGTTCAGCTTAGTGAAGATGTCGACGCGGCGTACCGGAAACTCTCCGCGATAGATCCACCGCAATGCCCCGGGCACGCGATGCCAGCGCGCGACGAGGCGATCGAGAGGCTCGGCGATCAGCTTCAGCCACCTGACCGCCGACACGTGGCGACGCAGACTCTGCAGCCGCTCGGCGTCGACGCACTCGATCGCGGCCTCGGCGGGCCAGTAGATCCACGCGCGACGACTGCTGCTCAGCACCTGCGCCATCAAATGCAAATGCCTCGCTGACGGCAGCCCTTCCGTCAGCGCACACACCACGCCGCCGGCTTGCGATCGCCGCAGCTCTCCCTCTGGGTCAGCCACAGGCTGAAGAGCGGGCACGTCGAAGACAGCCGGATGACGCTCGGTCGTCCGGGCGAGCACCGCGTCGGCAAACAGCGCGGCGTGGTGCAGGTCCGGAGCCACGTAGAGATATTTTTGGGCGGCTGACGTCACTGAATCAGGAAATGCGTTACTCGTAGTCCGTGAGGACGCCCTTGAAGCGCTCGAAGAAGGCGCTGCCGAACGCGAACGTCCCGAGACACATCGCCACGTACCCTGCGGCCACGGGCAGAGAGGGCCACTGTCCGTAGAGCATGCTGTCGCGATACATCTCGGTCATGTAGTAGATCGGATTCAGATAAAGGACCCAGCCGAATCCCTTGGGCAACATGTCCGGCTTGAAGCCGATCGGCGACAGGAACATCAACAGAAACGCGAAGAGGTTGATGAAGTACGTGATATCCGGAAGCGCCACCGTGAGGCTCGAGAGAATCCAGGTGAGCCCGACGAGCCACATCACCTGGAGAACGACCACGGCAGGCAGCCAGAGGACGTGCCAGCTGAGCGCCCCATTCGCGGTCACCAGCAGCAGGACCAACGCGATGCTGACGAACTGACTCGCCATGCCGACGATGACGCTGCGGACCGGAATCAGCTCGATCGGCAGCATCACGTTTTTCACCAGGTGCATGTTCTGCTTGATCGACAACGCACCTGTCGTCAGCGCCTCCATGAATCCCAAATACGGGACGAGACCGCAAAACACGTACAGCACATAGTCGATGCGGCTGAATCCAGGAAACCGGTACTGGAACACGACCATGTAGACGAAGAGATATACCGACAGCAGCAACGCCGGCTGCAGGATCACCCACACCATGCCGAGGATCGAACCGGCATGGCGCTTGCCGAGCTCGACTCGCGTCATCGACGCCAGCAGGCGCCGATACCGCAGAATAATCCGCAGCATGACACGCGAGGACGACCAGACGGCCCGCAACAAGCTCACGTGGAAACCGTGAACTCATAGGAACTGTCGCCGTCCAATCTCACACGAGACGATATGTTGAGAGCGACGCACGGCCGCTTGACGCCATACGACGGCGAATAGGAAGACGGCTCAATCGTCGCCCGAAGCCCCGCCGGCATCGTCAAGTTCCAGCGCTGGCCGGACGATACCAGCGCCAACGTCGTGGCATCGACACACTGGGCGTCCACACCCGACGCCAGATGAAAATGCCAGCGGACGTCGTGCTCGCCGGTTCCACTCAGGCGGTCGATGAGGACGAGCGTCCCGGACGGCTTCAGCAACCGAACGGTCCGCTCGTGCAGGACGGGCTGGGGCAGGCGCTCGTAGCCATGATGGCGGCCGACGTATTCGAACGCGGCGGCGCGATCGTCGAACGAGACGTGCTCGGCGCGCGACGTCTCGAACAGCCGAAACAACCAGTCAGGCCGCAGTTCGTTCTGCTCGACGCCGTCGATACACACGGTGTTGTGAAAGGCCGTGGCGCGAAACTGGTTTCGCGCATCGGCATCCGACGTGTACACATAGCTGCCCGGGTCGACGACCAGCGGTACGCCCCGATGGTGATACTCGAACGACAGCTGGTCGTTGTGCTTGTGGTTGCCGAAACCGTTGGTGCCAACGACACCGTTGGTCACGATCAGGTAATGACCGTCAGCAGACGTCGTGACGGCGACGCCCGCGTTCGGAAACAGATCGCCGCGCCATTGCCCGGGTGGCGGCGCCGGGGCCAGCGCCTCCACGTCGAGGCCCCACCATGCCGCCTCCCATGCGCCAACGTCGCCCGCAAGCGCGAGCCACGCAGGCTCATCGAACATTGCCGACGCGGGCCCGAACAGATGCCGGCCATCCTGCGGCGACGCCGTCCCGTACCCATCGAAGACATGCAGTCGCCCATCGTCGGCGTCACCGACTTGCGGCATCAGACCGTCGGGGCGCGTGACGGCTGCGAAGTAGGCGAGCATCTTGTGCAGGCGCGCGCGATAGTCGGACGACAACGGCCTGACCTGATGGTCGGCGAGGCGGGCCGCCCCGAGAAAGAGCTCGGCGACGAGACGATGGTACGGGATGGACGATTCGTAGTCGGCGCCGTCGGGCAGCACCTGCACGATCATTTCCTGCTCGAGCGCGGCACGAGCGAACGCCGTCCAGGCGTCGCCATGCGGGAGACCGTCGAAGACGGCTCCGACGAACTGCAGACCCAGGACGTTGCTCAGGAAGTGATTGCTCGTGACCTCGTAGGTGTTCTCGAGGTTATTGCGGATGAACGCGCCGTGGTCGAACAGCGCCGAATACGCGCGCTCCCAGAACGGCTCGTCCAGCGACCGGCTCTCGCGAATCAGCTCGAGGCCGATCGACCAGCTCACCGCACGAAGGGCGACATCCATCGTGCAGGTCCAGTTCACGCCCACGCCAACCGGATTCGCTTCGACGAAATCATCGAGCTCGCCGGCGATCTCCGCGGCGAATCGCTCGTCGCCGGTCAGCCGGAACGCCTGGCCGAGGGTGCCCCAGTGCTGGCACCGGCCCAGCTCCCATGGGTACTTGATGTCGGCGTTTTTGGGCCGCATCTCATACAGATTCCACTGCTTGTACGGCACGCCACGAGGAAACCGGAGTTGCCGGACTGGATCGACGTACCAGTCGATTGGCTGGTAGCTGCCGCGCGCTGGCCGATCGGGGTCGGCGGGCACGAACACACCGCTGCCCAACAGATCGAACTCATGACGGAGGATGCGCTCGCCGGCCGTGACTGTGTCGTGCGTCCGCCCTGTAAAGGTGGCTCGAAGCCTGTCGAGCGCATCAATCGAAATGCTCGAGTAGAGCGACCCGCGCTCGCGCCGCCGGCGGCACCACGCCACGCGCGACGTACCAGCCGACACGAGATCGTCCTCGAACACCGGGACTGGTTCAGGCGGCGGCGTCGCTGTGGCTGGGGCCGACGTCGCCTCGACCGGCAGGCGACGCCACAGCCGCGCGATGCGGTCAAGGATCATGCTTTGGGCTTGCGAGCCTTGATGATGAGATTCCAACCCATCAGCGTCCCGAGGTTGGCGCGCGGAACGAAGCGCAGCATGCGCGGCACCGCGCTCGGCTCCATCTGCCGTTGCACGATTGAGCGATCGACGAAGCCTTCGAATAACTGCATCAGCCTGGTTGTCGTGTACGCCTTCACCAGCGGATGGGCGGCGGCGTTGTCGGAGCGTTCGACGGTTCGCGACATGATTTCGCCCATCGAGTACTTCCGCAGCTGGCCCTCCCTGACACCAATGTTCCACATCAGGTTGCGCCAGTACTGCAACGAGTCTTCCGCGTAGAACATGGCGATCACTTTCCCGCCAGGCTTCAGAATCCGCCGAATCTCGCGGACCACGTGATGCGTGTTCGGCGTGTGGTGCAGTACGCCGTTGCTGTAGACGAGGTCGAAGGTGTTGTCCTCGAAGTCGAGCTTTTCGGCGTCCTGCTGGATGAAGCGCCCCTGCAGACCACGGACGACGAAGTTCTCCTTCGCCAGGGTGAGATGTCCCGACGACAGGTCGAGATCGGTCACCCGCGCGCCATGGAGCGCGAACTGCACCAGGTCCGTTCCCATCCCACCGCCGATCTCGAGCACCTCCTCGCCGCCGTGACGATCGAATTCCATCGTCTCTGGCATCCACGGCGCATACGTGACGTAGCGATGCTGCTCGGCCTCGAGAAACCATTCCTTGGTGTGGGCGGGCGCTTCAACGACGTAGTGCGATCCGGCGGGGTCGTTGTTCCACTGCCGCTGGACCTGATCCTTGTACGCGTCTCCGGTTGGCACGACCTCGGGACGTTCGGCGACCAGCGTGCCGGTCGTCGAAGCAGCCGCGGCCGCTGCGTCGGTGCCTGCAGCGCTCCGCAGTTTCACCTTGCGGCGCAAGTCGGGGACGATCTCGGACGAGAACGTCTCGCCCGCCGCAAACAGCCAGACGTTCGCGACGTGTCGAGCCCATGAATAGTGCGAGGCTGCAGCCGTGCGTGCGTTTCGTCCCAACGCGCGCGCCATCTCAGGATGTTCAGCCAGCGCAATGACTCCTTGAACGAACTCGCCGACGTTGCCCGGTGTGCACAGCACCGAGCGCTCGTCGGACACGGAGGCCCCGGCCGAAGCTTCCACAGGCGTGAACGATGGGGACAGCACCTGGCCAATCTGTTCGAGATCGCTGGCCACGATTCCGCCGCCGAGCGCCATGTATTCGAACACCTTGGTCGGCGACCCGAAGAACTTGCTGTCGATCATGTGGGCGCTGTGCGGCGAGACATAGATGTCGCATGCCTTGAGCAGCCGCGCGCCGTCGGCCTGCGGCACACGTCCCGTCGAGATCACTCGCTGCTCGAGGCCGAACGACGTCACCGCGCGATCGACAAGGTTCTTGAAGTTGCCGTCGCCGATGAGGAGGAACTTCGCCGCCGGCACGGCCTGACAGATTTTCGGAATGGCCTCACTCAGTACGTCGATGCCATGCCAGCCGCCGAACGTGCCGGTGAAGCCCACCACGCGGTCCGCCGCGCCGAAACCGAGGCCCGCCCTGATCGACTCACGCACCTCGGGCGGCGCCGGCGCGTACGCGTCGAGGTCGACGCCGTTGGGGTTCACCAGGATCCTTGCCGGATCGACGCCGCGGGCAACGAGGGTATTGCGGATTTCCGCGGACACCACGCTGATGATCGTCGCCTGTTCGAAGGCGAGCGCTTCCGCTTCGAGGTATTCGGCCTCGTAGACATAGCCGGTATCGTCGAAGCTGCGCCGCATCGAGATCTCGGAACCGTTGTATTCGACGATGTACGGCACGCCGAACTCCGCGCTGAGCAGCGCCGCGGCCGAGTTGCCGAGGGCGAGGCGCTCGTAGATGAACGTCGGGCGCAGCGTTTCGAACCACGGACGAAGCAGGGCGACGTAGTGCGGCGTCGCGGCGGCAATATCGTCTTCGTTGTTGGTCTCGCCCGGTCGCGGCATCACGATCTGCTTCAGGCCGTACTCGTCGAGCAGCTTGAACGGATTGGCCATGAAGCAGACGAACGACTCCGTCACCGCAGCCAGTTCCTTGGCGACGTAGCACGTATGGCCGTAGCTGCCGCCGGAGACGATCGGGGCCCAGAAGTCGGTCCGCAGGTAGACACCGGAGCCGGGAAGGCGCTGTTGTTGATCGGGACGATTCGCGAACGGCGGGAACGGCACGGGCTTCGCCGTCTGGCGCGCCGCCCTCAACGCGGCCAGCCGGTGCGCGTGACGGAGCATCGGCGGCGTCTCCGCCCCCGCGCCAGCCGCCGACGTACCTGTGGGATGCGCGTCCGCGGCGGGGTCCGCCCGTCCCAACACGCGCGCCACGCGCGTGAAAAACCATCTGGGCATCTCGCGCGACGGCAGATCGCGCAATGCGTAGCTGATCCGCAGCGGCACCGCGATCAGATTGAACAGCGGCGCGACCAGCCGCTCGTAGAAGGTCAGAACCCGGCGATGCCTCCGGTGGCTGGACAGGCGCTCGTATGTACCGACTTCGGCCGCGCCTTCGGCCGGCCAGTAGAGCCAGACGCGCCGCCGCAGATCGAGGCCGCACTTCAGCAGGCTGAGCTGCGCTCGATCCGGACATCCCGTGGCGATTTCGAGCAGCAGGCCGAGGCTCTGATCGCGCTTCAGTGCCTCAAGCGCGTCTCCGGCCGCGAGCGGCGGAGGCAGAAGCGGGATCAGGTGGCGCTCGGTCATGGAGTCGAGCCGCGGATCGTCCAACGGTCCAATCCGCCCGAGCGCGTCGGCGTAGAGGACGCGCACGTCAGGCCTCTTCCCCGCCGGATCGGCCGAACAGCAGATCCTCAACGTGAAGCGCGACCGCGCTGGTTTCGATGAGCTCGTCGATCGAGATCGGCGACGGCCCGGCCGACGCGATAGCGTCGCCGAACCGGCTCAGCTCCTCATAGTGGCCCTTGTCTGTCTCGTGACTCTGCCAGAGGACCGAATCGTCGCTGCCCTTCACGAGGCGCTTGAAGTCGTCCACCACGTAGGTTTCGCCGTCGCAGAAGATCTCAATCCGCTCCTTGCCGAGGCCGGTTTTGGGTCCGAGCGACGTGTACAACAGATGCGCGAGGCTCCCGTCTTCATAGGCGATCGTTGCGCTGAAGTTGTCGTTGCGCCGGAACGGGAGAGACCCAGGATCGATCGACGTCGCCGTTATCGAGACGGCCGGCGAGCCGGTCAGGAACCGGAACACGTCGTACATGTGGCAGGCCTCGCCGATATTTCGCCCGCCGCCCTGCGCGCCGTGCACCCAGTGATCGAGCGCGATATAACCGGCGTTCAGGCGGTACTCGACGACCAGGGGCGCCCGGCGCTTCCCGGTCAGCTCTTTGACCATCGTCAACGCAGGCGAGAAGCGCCGATTGAAGCCCACCATCAGCATTGGCCGCGCCTCGAGGCGGCGATACACGCCGGCGACGCGATCGAGCTCCGCCCACGTGAGCGCGAGAGGTTTTTCGACGAACACGTTCTTGCCGGCCTCGAGCGACCTGACGACCTGGTCGGCGTGCTCGTGATGGCGGGTCGCGATCACCACAAGGTCGATACCCGGATTGTTCAATACGTCGCCGAGGTCGCTGGTCAGGATCTCCACCTGGTTGTCGCGCGCGAAGTTGCCGCCTTGCGACGCGTTGCGGCTCACCACGGCCTTGAGGAAGAACCGATCGCGCCGCTTCTTCATCTGCGGCACGAGCATCGCGGTGCCGAACGCGCCGGCGCCAACGAGCGCGTAGCTCAACGGGCCATCCGGCGCCTTCCGGTGGCCGCGGATCATCACGTGAGTCGCATCAGCGGGCTCCGGCAGATCGCGCGTGTCGTCCGGATAGCGAATCAACACGCCGAGCGGAAGCTCGCCGGACGCGTCGGCGAGCGCGCGATAGGCGGCCGGCGCTTCATCGACTGAGATGACGCGGTCGATCAACGGCTGCACGTCGATCCGATTGCGGGCCACGAGATCGAGGTACGACTGCATGTTCCGGTTGAGCGTCCACCGGACGTAGCCAAACGGATAGTCGTGGCCATCAATCTCGTACGCGCTGTCGTATCGCCCTGGCCCGTACGACGTGCTCATCAGCAGGTCGATCTCTTTTCGGTAGAAGACTTCGCGCTCGACCTTGAGTCCGACGTCGCCGACGATGACGACCGTGCCCTTCGCACGAGTGACGTCCATCGCCAGGTTCACGACCGCGTGCGATTTGGTCGCCGCCGTGATCATCGTGCGGTCGGCCCCGCGGCCGCCGGTCGCATCGCGAACGAGCCCTTTGAACATCTCAACATCGCCCGCACCGTACGCCATACCGAGGCTGCGTGCCCGATCGACGCGTGCCGGGTCGAGATCGAGGCCGATGACGTCGCAGCCTGCCGCGCGCAGCAGCTGCGCAGTGATCTGACCGATGAGACCGAGGCCGAGCACAGCGACGCGCTCACCGAGCTGCGGCGCAGCCCGCCGGACGCCTTGCATCGCGATCGCGCCAACCGTGGTGGACGCGGCAAGGTTGACCGGGCAACCCGCGGGCACGCGGCATACGAGGTTGCGCTTCACCAGGATGTAGTCGGCGTGATTGGCTTGACCGGCGCCGGCGCACGCGACGAGATCGCCGGCAGCGAGATCGTCAATGCCCTCGCCCACTGAGACGATCTCTCCAGCAGCCGAATAACCCACGTGCCATCCCTGTGTGTCGAGCTCGTTCAGCGGCAGCCCACCAATGGTTCGGGGCGCGGTGCCGACATCAACGGTGGTGAAAGACACGCGCGACCGGCCCGGAGCGCCGGCCGTGGTCACGACGACCGTCACTTCACGGGAGCCTTGCGCATCGAAGATCAAGGTGTCCTCGAACGGCCCGGGCTCGTAGCTGCGCTGGCCAATCCAGGCGGCGCCGCCCTCGTTCAACAGACCGATCGCAATGACACCGTTCTCGACACGCCCCTGCACGCGGACAACCGGCACCTGATCCGCTGGAACAGGAATGACCTGAGAGACGATCTGATACCCGGCGGCTGTGTCGTCGGTCACCAACGTCATGCCCCGGCCATCACTCGTCAGTGCGGCCGAGGGGCTGACTTGTGTCCAGCTCAGTCCGCCGACCGCGACGGCCGGCGTCACACGTGTCACGGGCGCCGGTCGAAGCCTGGCCAGACGGCTCTTGGCGATCTTCGCGACGCGGTCCATCGCCTTGCGAGGATCGCGGATCGATGCCCGGAGATAATGCCGCGCGAGACCGGCGTACTCAATGCCGCGCTCGATCGAGGAGCTGTCCGGCGCGGCGCTGGCCATGGTCCGCAGCGGCGCGATCTCGGTGCCGACGCTGATCAGCGAATAGCGCACCCGTACCAGCACCGAGCCGGCCTCGACGATCGGACGAGGCACGCGCGCGACGACGGCGCCGCCGCTGTTCAGAAGAATCTGACGCATAGCATCACAACCACTTCACGAGGCCGGCGATTCGCCCATCGCCTCGCTGACGATTCGGCGCTCGCGAGACGAGAAACGAGCGTCGGCAAACAAATAGGAGGCCGCGACGGGGATCTTCGCCGTGGCTTTCCAGACGAGGACACTGGTCGGCAGCTTCACGCCGTAGCTCGGCGACACCCAGCCTGGCTCGATGGAGAAAGAGAACGTCGCAGCTGTGTCGTCCGGCAGCATCCATACTGTCTTGCCGCCGCAGGTGAGGCGAACATCGCAGCCATCCTGTTCAGGCGCGACGGCCGGATCGAGATGAAAGCGCCACGCCAGTGCGTGCGTTCCTTCGCCGTCCAGCCGATCGCGAACCAGAACACGCGGAGCGTGCTTGTCTGCGATCCATTCTCTGGCGTGTGATACGGGCGGCGCGAGCCGGGCATAGCCCGAATGGCCGCCACGAAAGCGATCCACGCCTTCACCCAGCTGCATCACCGCTCCCGTTGGCTTCGCGTCGTAGTGCAGCTGCCACAACGCGTCGGACCCGACAAAGCGGTTCAGCTCCTCGTCGTCCACCTGAAGCGTGTTGTGAAACGCGGTGCTCCGAAACAGATTCCGCCACTCGCGCGACGCGGTGTACAGATAAGCCCCGCAATCGGTGACGACGTTGAAGCCGTTGAGGAACAGCTCGAAGCTCAGGATGTCGTTGTGGCCGTGCCCGCCCCGGCCCCGCATGCCCACTTCGCCGCAATCGGCGATGACATGGGCGTCCGGAGTACGCAGCACGTAAAACCCGCCGCCGGGAAAAGAGGTTGAGCCCGGAGCCGATGCACCGCTCACGTTCAGAAAACGCTCCGGTGCATCCGGGCCGAGCAGCCAGAACGTCTCCTCCCAGCACTTGCGAGACGACGTCTTGAAATCACCACGGCCGAACACGATGGCGGCATGCGACAGGAGGTACCGGTGATCGACGATCGCCTGCGTGCCCAGGATCTGTATCCGGCCATCGTCAGCGTCGCCGATGAGCGGCGCGCGGCCGTCCGGTTTGGTATACGCCTGCACGAACTCGCACATCCGCTCGAGCCGGCTCCAGCACGAGCTCGCGACCTCGATGCCGTGCCGGCGCAGGAGCTCGTAGCTCGTGAAGAAGGCTTCGAGCACCAGCCGGTGATACGCCGTCGCCTGTTCGAAATCCACGCCGTCGGCCGCCGTCTGCTCCAGGATCTCCTGCTCGACGATGACGCGGCCGACCGTAAGCCACCGGCCGGCGGATCGGGCGCGCCGGAAGAAGCAGCCGAGAAACACGAGTCCGACGCCGTCGCAGAGGTAATGGTTGCCGTTGAGGTCGGCCTTCTCGAGGTGCTTGACGACGAACTCGCCGTGCATGAAGAGTGCACGCAGGAATCGGCTGCGAAACGCCGCGTCGCCGCAGGCGTTGGACCGTGCGAAGAAGTGGAAGCCCCAGATCCAGCTCACGGCGCGCAATGCGACGTCCATCGCGCAGGCCCAGTTCACGCCGTACGACAGTGGGTTGGCTTCGATCCAGTCCGTCGTCTCGGCGACAAATTCCGCCGCATACCGCTCGTCGCCGGTGAGCCAATATGCCTGGCCGAGCCGTGTGAAGTGCTGGCACCGGCTGAGCTCCCATGGCACTTTGACGTCGGTCGGCCGATCGAGCTCGTTGTATTCGATGTCGCTGCAATACTCGAGTGGCCAGCGGCGGCCGGTTTTGAAGTCGGTGTGCCAGGGCAGCGGCGAACCAAGCTGCTGAGGGCCGGAGCCTAGTAGATCGAACTCGTGGCGAAGCGCGGCGTCGGCCGCCTTCACCACAGCATCGCAGCTGTCCGGATATTCCTCGGCGAACCGCTTCGCCACGCCGCGGTCGGCGCTCGACACGAAAAACGGCTGACGCGCCAGCTCGTCCCACAGCGCGTCGATATCGCCGGCGCCGAGCGAGCGAAGCAGGGCGCGCTCGGTCAGCAGGCGCGGATAGACATACGCCCAGGGGCGTCGCGTGC
>FTGI01002739.1_pt1 | contig 13058 bp, 13 predicted proteins | sample 1640611 | NCBI WGS metagenome assembly FTGI01 (sample SAMEA3914789, study PRJEB12502) | metagenome | biome: forest; material: soil | place: Canada | collected 2011-07-03 | depth 0.3 m
CAAGGAGATCAAGATGCGCCCGACCATCGACGACCACGACTACGACACCAAGATGAAGCAAATGCGCCGCTTCTTCGACGAGGGCGACAAGGTCAAGGTGACGCTGCGCTTCCGCGGCCGCGAAATGGCGCACCAGCATCTGGGCATGACGTTGTTGAATCGCATCCAGAAGGATACGGAAACTTTCGCAAAGCTTGAGCAATATCCGAAGATGGAAGGCCGTCAGATGATGATGGTGTTAGCGCCCCGCTAAGCGCGTGCGATCCCTGCAATCACGGTCATTGTTGCAATTTGCCGGTCGCGTCCCAGCAGCCGACGGGCGCTAACGCGTCGCGTTAGAAACACATCCGATCAGAGAAATCGTCCCGCAGTGCGTAGCGCCGTACCGCCCAGATCCTGGAACGGACCCAGCGGCTGGATATCGTCGTGATAGCCCTCGATGTGCGGATGGCCCGAAAGCACCTTGTAGGCAACGCGTCCATCTTGCATCAGCAGCACGACCTCGGCCGACCAGCCATGATCGACGGTGGTGCGTTCAAAACCGAGCAGATCAAGGAAGACACTGCCAGTGCGCTGGCGCTCAAGTTGTGAGGGTCGGAAGACATAGGCCGAACAGCGGTCCTGCGCCTCGATGCAGGCCTGTACCGGTCCCGCCAGATGGTCGAACGTGATGGAATCGCGCGGCATGAAGCGCTCGATCACGCCAAGATAGGAGAGAACTTCCACGTTCGGCTGCTGGGCCGCATCGAAACCGAGCTTATCGAGATCGGAATCGCGGGTCGCGCCCGGCACGATGTCGCGATAAGCGACTTCGACTTCGGTGTAGGAATTGAAGGCGGTGTTGGAATGATCGGATTGGTGCGGCAGGAATTCAAAGCCGCCGCAACCTACCAGCGCGAGGGTCGCCGCCAGACTGACGAACAACCCCGCGTAACGGCGAGATCCGCTACGTTTCATGATGATGCCCCAACTCTACCCACGCCCATTTTTTTAAACGTTAGCGAAAATGCCGCAGATTGGAAAGCGGGGGTGCCGGAGATGGTAACTTTGTCTGCGGCGAAGGCTTAAGTTGGCGCTTCGCGCGCGACGCATTGAACCAGCGTTTCCAGGTCGCAATTGGCGCCGCTCATGACTATTACGAGTGTTTTTCCTTGGGCATTTATCTTTTTTGCGAGCACGGCTGCCAGCGCAGCGCTGCCGCCTGGCTCGACCATTAACTTTAAATGATGCGCCGCAAAGCCAACCGCGCGATCCAGATCGGCGTCCGAGATGGCGAGGCCAGCGACCGAATGTTGCTTCGCAAGTGCGAAAGGAATTTCTCCGGGCATCGGCGCCATCAGCGCATCTGCGATGGAAACCATACCGCCCGGTGCCGCCACACGCCGCCCCACGGCCATAGAGCGGCGCATGCCGTCATAATTCTCCGGTTCGACACTTATGACAGAGGTGCCGGGGCTGAGATGGGACAGCGCGAGCGCGATCCCGCCGGTCAACCCGCCCCCGCCGCACGGCACCAAAACCGCGTCAAGCGTTTCGCCCTCCATCGCCGCCGCGATCTCCAGACCAACCGTGCCTTGGCCGGCGACGACGCCAGCATCGTCGAATGGCCGTATCAGCGTGGCGCCGCTTTCCACACACAGACGCGCCGCAATGGCTTCGCGATCGTCGCTGTGGCGGTCGTAGAAGATGATGGTCGCGCCCAGCGCGCGCGTGCCCTCGATCTTGGCGCGCGGCGCATCCTTCGGCATGACGATGGTCGCAGGAATCTCGAAGAGCGCGGCGGCGGCCGCGACGCCTTGCGCATGATTGCCGGACGAAAACGCGACGACGCCCTTGCTGCAGTTTGCGATGAGAGCGATGCAGTTGCAGGCGCCACGAAACTTGAACGAGCCGGTACGCTGCAGCGTCTCCAGCTTGAAGAGAATGCGGCCGCCCAAGCGCGCATTGAGCGCGGCGTTCTCGATCAGGGGCGTTTTCACCGCGAAGGCCGCGATGCGTCGTGCGGCGGCTTCGATATCGGCGAAGGTTGGAAGAACGGTCATGCATGTGCCTTGGTGCAACGCGCCCAGTGTAGTACGAACCGGGCATCCCATGTCCCGATCCGCGCTGTTCGCTCTCCTCCTTATCGTCACGGCTGGTAGGGCCGCGGCCGAGCCGGCCGTGCTGGCGACAATCAAGCCCGTCCATTCCCTGGTCGCGTCGGTCATGATGGGCGCGGGCACGCCGGAGCTTCTCATCGGCGGAGCCCTGTCGGAACATTCCTTCGCGCTCAAGCCATCGGACGCACGCAAGATCGAACGGGCAAGGCTGGTCTTCGAGATCGGGCCCGACCTCGAAACCTATCTGATCGCGCCGCTCGCGGTGCTGGCGTCCCACGCCGATGTCGTCGTGCTCGAACGCGCGCCGGGTGTGCACCTGTTGCCGGCGCGCCGCGGCGGACTATGGGAAGACACCGCGGCCGCCGGGCCGAGCGATCCGCATCTCTGGCTCGATCCACAGAACGCCATCGCCATGACGCGCGCGATTTCCGCGGCTCTGTCCCGTTCCGACCCGGCGCATCGGCGGCTCTATGAGGCCAACGCAGCACGCACGATCGCAGCACTCGGCGCATTGGAACGCGAGCTTGCAGCGCGGCTGACGCCGCTGGCCGGGCGGCACTATCTCGTCTTCCATGACGCCTATCGCTACTTCGAAACCCGCTTCGGCCTGACGCCGGCCGGCGCGGTGATGGTGGCGCCGGATCGCCCAGTCGGTCCGCGCCGGATTGAGACGCTGCGCGCCGCCATCGCAGGCGGAAGCATCGCCTGCGTGTTTCGCGAGCCGCAATTCTCGCCCCGCCTGGTGGAGACGCTGGTGGAAGGAAGCCGCGTGCCGGTGGGCGTGCTCGATCCACTCGGCGCCGATCTCGCGCCCGGGCCCGGTCTCTATCCGACGCTGCTGCGAAACCTCGGTCACTCGATTGTCGATTGTCTGAACAGGCGATGAAATGCCCGGCAAAAACCGTTAGCGCGTCAGAGATTGCGGCGCTATGGTCCGGCCGCGTTCGGGCCAAGGCCCGCGCGCGAGCCTGCAATCGTTCACCATCCTTTGATCGAGACGTCGCTTGCTGAAGAGCTATCAGCTGCAGAACGGCGGCCTTAAAGGCACCGAGGTTTCGTCAGGCGCTACCATCGCGCCCGAGAGCCTTTGGCTCGACCTGATCAACCCCAGCGTCGAAGAGCGCCATCAGGTCAATTCCCTCCTCGGCATGGAATTGCCGACCCGCGCCGATATGGAAGAGATTGAGGTTTCCAGCCGGCTCTACAGCGAGGATGGCGGCTTGTTCATGACCGCCCTCATCCTGGCCAACAGCGATTCTGACCGCCCGGTCGCCGACGTGGTGACCTTCGTGCTGGCGCGCGAGAAGCTCGTCACCATCCGCTATATCGATCCGCAGCCGTTCCGCACATTTGCGGCGCGCTGCGAGCGCACCGCGGTCGCCGCGCCCAAGGCCGAGAGCATTCTCAATGCGCTGCTCGACGTCATCATCGACCGCATGGCCGACGTGCTGGAACGGGTCGGTGCCGATGTCGAAGCGATCAGCCGCGAAATCTTCGACCCGGCCACGCATATCGGCCGGCGCGACTATCAGGGCGTGCTGCGCCGGCTCGGCGGCAAGCACGATCTGACCCAGAAGATGCGCGAATGCCTGCTCACCATCCATCGCATGACGACCTTCCTTGCCCAGGCGATCGAGAACAAGCCGAACAAGGAAATCCGCGCTCATATCAAGACGCTGTCGCGCGACGCTCAGTCGCTGCTCGACCATTCGTCCTTCATTGCCGGCAAGCTCGGTTATCTGCAGGACGGAACGCTCGGCCTGATCAACAACGAACAGAACAATATCATCAAGATCATGTCGGTGGCGGCGATGGTGTTCCTACCGCCGACGCTGATCGCGTCGATCTACGGCATGAATTTCCACGTCATGCCGGAGCTTGGCTGGGAGTTCGGCTATCCCTTGTCGATCGTTTTGATGTTCATCTCGGCCATCGTTCCCTATCTCTGGTTCAAGCGCCGCGGCTGGCTCTGAGCTGAGCCGATGCGACACGCTTCTCTCGGCATCGCGCTCAAGCTGGCGGCGACGCTCGCCTTCTCGCTGATGTATGCCACGATCAAGTTGGCCGGACATGTGCCGGTCGGAGAGGTGGTCTTTTTTCGCGGCTTCTTCGCACTTTTGCCGCTGTTCGCGCTGTCGCCCTTCACGCACGGGCCGATCACCATCATGCGCACCGCGCGGCCCTGGTTGCATTTGCGCCGCTCCGCGGCCGGAATCGCCTCGATGTTCCTCAACTTCGGCGCGGTGACGCGCTTGCCTCTGGCGGACGTGACCGCGTTCAGCTTCGTGATGCCGATCTTCGCGGTGGTGCTGGCAGCGCTGGTGCTGCGCGAGCAGGTGGGGCCCTATCGCGCCGGCGCGGTGGTCGCGGGTTTCGCCGGCGTGCTGTTAATGATCGAGCCGCATGGCGGCTTCGGTACAATCCTGGCCACGGGCTTTTCCACCGGTGCCGGAATGGCACTGTGCGGGGCTTTCCTCTCTGCTTTCGTCGTCGTCTTCATCCGTCAGATGAGCGCCACCGAACGCAGCGAAACCATCGTGTTCTATTTCATGGCGTTCTGCGCCGCGGCAGGCGCGGCGACCATGCTCTGGGATCGCGTCGCGCTCGACGCCGCACAATGGGCCCTATTGATCTCGTGCGGCGTGCTCGGCGGCATCGGCCAGGTCTGCATGACCTATTCCTACCGCTATGCCGAGCCGTCGCTGCTGGCGCCGTTCGACTATACCGCGATGATCTGGGCGGTGGCGCTTGGCTTCTTCATCTTCGCCGAGGTGCCACAAACCGCCATGCTGGCGGGCGCGGCGGTCGTCACCGCCGCCGGGCTTTTCATCGTGTTGCGCGAGCGGCGCCTACGCAAAGACACCACCAGAGCCGCGGTTCTATAGCGAAGCGGCCTGTAGCACATCAAGCTCTGCCACCAACCCGTCGCCGAAGAAATAGGCGAGCTCGCTACGCACGCCGTCATAAAGCGAAGGTCCCTCTCCCGAACAGACCAGGCTGCCGTCGACGGCCTCGGGCGATGCGACCAGCACGCCATGCTCGAAGGTGAGCGGGAACAGAATACTGACCATGGGCTTCAGCCGGTGATAGTCGAGCCCTTGCGCGATGCAGTACGCATGGATCTTGCAGCCGCGGCCGCCACGCTCATGAAACACGCAATAACCGTCAATGACCCGCGTGCGCAGATTCGCGCCGGAAGGAAATTCGCTGTCGGCGAAGATTTCTTGTGTGAACCACTCGGAGTCGGGCACGCCGACGAGCGCTTTGAAGTCCGCGTCCAGGGCCTTGAGCGCGCGCGCATTGTCTACGTCGATGTCCACGCCGTAGCTGCAACACTGGTCGGCGCAAAAGCTGCAGTCCATGCAGCGCATGAAATAGCGCAACGAAAAAATTTGCGTGTCGACCGAGCGCAGCACCGGTGCCGAGAAGATGGAAGCGTGTTCGCGGGCGAGCGCGACGATCGCCATTATCGTTTCGCCGCCGCGACGATGCGCGCGATCACTTCGTCGTAGTCCATGCCATCGCGGGCTGCCGCGGCCGCAAAACCGGCGTCGGGCGCGATGCCGGGATTGGGATTGAGCTCGAGAATGAAGGGCTTGCCGTTGGCATCGATGCGGAAATCGATACGGGCATAGCCCGTCAGGCTGAACAGCGACCACGCAGCCGTGGTGTGAGCGATCAAGGCAGCGGCCAGTTCCCGCTCTTCCGTCTCGACGCCGAACTTGCGAACCGTGTTGACCGACTGATGCGATGCATCGTCCCATTTCGCTCTCCAGCCGACGATTCTGGGCCTGTCCTTCGGCCAATCCGCGAACACCATCTCCGCCATCGGCAGGATGCGTGGGGCACCTTTTTCCTCCAGCACTGCGATGTTGAATTCGCGCCCGTCGACAAAGCTTTCCGCGAACCAGTGCCCGCCGAGTCTGCGCGCGCAATCATCCGCGCGCGCATGGATCGCGGCGGCGCCTTCGAGCACCGCCGCGTCATCGAGCCCGATCGATGCATCCTCGTCGGCGGCCTTGACGATATAGGGCCGCCCGTCGCCGAGCCCGGCCCAATCTGGAGGCATTGACCAGTCCGGCGTCGGCAAGCCGGCGGCGCGCAGCACGGTCTTGGCGAAGAGCTTGTCGGTGGTCGACGCAAACCCCGCGGCCGAGCCGCCGGTATACGGCATGCCCAGCCGGTCGAGCATGGCGGGCGCAAGCGACGCATAGAGCCCCGCGCCGAACACGGACTCGACCAGGTTAAAGACGAGATCGGGCTTTTCGCGCGCCAGCATTCGCTTGAACGAAATCAGATCGGGGCGAAACGCCGCCTGCGAGGCGTCGTGGCCTCGGCGCACAAGCGCTTCGGCGACCGCTTCGGCGGAGATCAACGTGTCCTGCTCGTCCGGCGGCGCCTCGGGCGGCACGTCCGAATGCAGCACCAGAATTCGCATGCAGTTTACGCCGCCGCGCGGTCGCGCGCTTTCAGTGCCGGATGGCGCTTCAGAAACGAATCCATGATCTTGCCGATAAGCGCCTGATAGGAGAGGCCATTGCGCTCGGCGATGAAGCAGAGGTCGGAATAGTTGGGCCTCAGCCCCGCAAGCGGATTGACCTCCATGAAAAAGGCATTGCCCGCTTCGTCGCAGCGTATGTCGACGCGGCCGCCGTCGCGGCAGCGCAGCGCGCGCCACGCGGCCAGCGCGATGTCGCCCGCCGCCTTGCCGTTTGCCGCATCAGCTTCGACGATCGCGACCTTGTCTTCCCAGAATTCCTTGTTCACATAGCCGTAGCTTGTGCCGACGTAATTGTCCTTCGGCAGAATCTCGGAGACGCCCAGCACCGTCGCGTCGTCGCCCGTGCCGGTGATGCCGACGGTGAATTCGCGCCCCGGCAGAAACGGCTCAACCAGCACCGATTGGGAAAAGCGCTTCAGCAGGTCGGCAGCAACGCGGCGCAGCTGGGCCGCGTTCTCGACCTTGGAATGAACATCGACGCCCTTACCCGAACCTTCGCAGTTGGGCTTGAGGAACAGTGGAAACGGCAGATCGATCTTCCGCGCATCCTCGATGCGTTCGATGACGCGAAAATCCACGGTCGGCACGCCCTGGTCGCGCACGACGCGCTTGGTCATCGCCTTGTCGAGCGCCAGCGCCAGGGTGAGCGGATCGGAGAAGACGTACGGAATGTCATACGCCTCGAGCAGCGCGGGCACCTGCGCCTCTCGCGAAACGCCCTTCAGCCCTTCGCAGAAATTGAATACGGCCTCGAAGCGCTCGCCCGCAGCCAGTCTTTCGGCAAGCCTGCGCACGCCGCCGATGCGCACCGGCAAAAAGCCGAGGCCCACAAGCGCATCGCAGATCGCGGCAATGGTGATCTCGCTGTCGAACTCGGCAGTCTCTTCCTCGCCATAGCCCATGGCGAGATAGTCCGCGCGCAGGTCATAGGTGACCCCGATGCGCAAGCCGGCCAGGCGATGTGTGCGTCGTGCCATGAGAAATCGCGACTATTCCGCCGCCAGCCTGCTGGGCTTGTCATAGCCCAGACGGCCGCCCGGATCGGGATAGCTGTAGATTTTGCCTTCGAAATTGCGCAGCAGAAGATTGTCGCCGTCGCGGCCGGCGACCGGATCGGGCGCGAGCTGGATTTTGCCGCCGCCGCCCGGCGCATCGACCACATAGATCGGCGTCGCATAGCCGGTGGTGTGGCCGCGCAAGGCGTCGATAATCTCCAACCCCTTGTCGACCCCGGTACGGAAATGGCCCGAACCTTTGATCGGATCGCATTGGTAGAGGTAGTAGGGCTTGATCCGCCGCTTGAGCAGGCCGTGCATCAAGGGGACCATCACGGCGGGGCTGTCATTGATGTCCTTGAGCAGCACGGTCTGGCTGCCCAAGGGAATGCCGGCATCGGCGAGCCGGGCGGTCGCTTCGGTGACCTCCGGCGTCAACTCGTCGGGATGGGTGAAATGGATGCTCATCCATAGCGGATGATGCTTCTTCAAGATCTTGACCAGATCCTTGGTGATGCGCTGCGGCAGGACGACCGGGATCTTGGAGCCGATGCGCAGAAACTCGATGTGCTTGATGGCGCGCAAACGGCCCAACAGCCAATCGAGCTTTTCGTCGCCGAGCGTCAAGGGATCGCCGCCGGACAGAAGGACGTCACGCACTTCCGTGTGGGCCTCGAGATAGGCCAGCGCCTGTTCCCACTGCCGGGTCGAGAACTGGTATTCGCCGCCCGGATTGCCGACCACGCGCGCACGCGTGCAATAGCGGCAATAGGTCGAGCAGGTGCCGGTGGTCAGAAACAGCACCCTGTCCGGATAGCGATGCACCAGACCGGGCACGACCGTGTCGTGGTCCTCGCCCAGGGGGTCTTCATCCTCGCCGGGGAGGCGGACATATTCGTCGCCGGTCATGATGTGGGTGCGGCGCAGCGGCTCGCGCGCGTCCTCGAGCCCCATCAGGCTGGCATAATAGGGGGTGATGCCGACGGGAAGTGCGCCCTCGTGGCGGGTGGCCGCCGAGCGTTCGTCTGCCGAGAGGCGGAATATCCGCGACAGGTCTTCCAGGGTGCGGATGCGCGCGCGCATCTGCCAGCGCCAGTCGTTCCACTCCACGGTGGAGGTGCCGGGGTAGAAGTGGCGGTAAAAGGCTCGGGTTTCGGGACGGACCGGGAAGCGAAGGGCGACAGGCCTGGCGGGCTTGGCCCCGATCGTGTTGAGGGTGGTCGCTTCCTTGAGAATGGTGCCGGAACGCGTGTCCGGCTTCGGGCGGACGGACCGTAGCGGAGGCTTCAGCTCACGCCCCCGCAACATTTGGAGACTCATCTGGGTCTCATGGTGCTCCGATTGTGCCCCGAAAGCCCCCGCGACTTCCGTCAAACGGCACAACAACGTCCGCGGATATTTAGTAGCTTCTGCGACTTCGTCAAGTGAAGACCCCTGAGTACTGGAACAGATGGCCGATTGACCAAGATTAGGCAGCCCGAAAAACGATGAATTATTGAAGACCGCGCAAGAGATGATCAGGTCTTCGCAAGTGCGAGTCAGAAACCGCCCCCCTCTTGAGGCGAATGCATTTTCAGAACAGACACTTGTGGGCCTTCATCACCACTCGTGCAACCCTTCGCTGTTGGCGCGCGAAGGACCGCAGCAGCGCGCTTGAATTTCGATCGCGCGCATCATGACTTCGCGAAGCAAGTTGTGAATCCATCGCGCGATGCTTGTGGCCGATGTGCCTCAGCACGCGACAAACGCAAACGGCACGACGTGGACGATGCTGAGTCGGCATCTCAATCGGGCGGTGGAGCCGTCACCTCATGCACCGGAGCGACGCGATAGACGGTGATGTGGACAGGTTTGCCCCGCGAATAATTCAAGCCCGAAAGCGAATCGAGCGGTGTCGCATCGGCTTGGAGTTCTGAGAGATGCGCGAGGAAGCTCGCCCGCTCGCTATCCTCGACCAGAGCCAAGCCGCCCTGGCCCGCACCCGCCTCCGCCGCGCCGAAGCCGTTGGTAAGACGCGTCTCGGTGCCCAACAGGAAGACGAGGCTCGGCTCCTCATAGCCTGCGAGCGCCGGCGGCGGATCGCCGGGGCGCGCATCCTTTGCGACCAGCGCCGCCGCGCGCGGGCTGATCCAGATCTGCGCGAGCCGCGGCGCCACGCCGAGCGCGATGGTGGGATACAGCACTAGCGCACAGGCGAGCGCACAGGCGCTGGCGGCGAGATTCGAGTCGCGCAGCAACGCAACCACGGCGCTGATACCGAGAATCGCGACGACAGCGGCGAGCGCGATCAGCCACCACGTGGTCCCGTCGCCATACATGCCGGGCGAGACGATCGGTGCCGCAGCGAATGCTGCAACAGCGAGAAGAAATTGAATTGGCGCAATATAGTACAGCACGCGCTGCCAGAGCGGCTGTGCCTCAACACGGGGGGTAAGCGCCCAGAGCGCCGCCAGAATCGCAAGCACGGGATAGGCCGGCAGGATGTAATGCGGCAGCTTGGTCGGTACGATTTCGAACATCAGCCAGTTGGCACCCGCCCAGGCGAGAAGAAAGCGCACGGCCGGTTCGCCCCGGCGCGCTATCGCGGCGCCGATGGACGGCAGCAGGAACAGCGTCGCCGGCCAGAAGCACAAGGTGGTGAGCAGCAGGTAGTAGCCGGGCGGCGCGCCATGGGTCTCCTGTCCGCCTTGCAGCTTGTTCGCGAAATCATGGCCGAGAGATTGCTCGTAAAACTGGCCATGGCTCTGAATGGCGATGGCGACCATCCAGGGCGTGACGACGGCAAGGGTCAGCGCGAGGCCGCGCCAGGGTCTCAGCGTCTTCAGCCAGCACCATTCGCGGTCCCACAGCACCAGCGCCAAAAGCGTGACGCCGCTGACCGCAATGACCACTGGCCCCTTGATCAGAATACCGATTGCGAACGCAGCCCATCCCGCAAGCGCCAGACCAAGGGTCAGCGGCGCATAAGCGGCATCGCGCGCCGCCAGATAGGCGCGCAGCAAGACGGCTTGGGCGCCAAGCGTGCAGGCAAGCAGCGCTGCATCGGTGGTGGCGATGCTGGCTTCCGCCGTCAGCAAAAGCGTTCCGGACAACAGGGTGGCGGCGAGCAGCGCGACCTCCGCGCTCGCAAAGGCCCGCGCGCACCAAAACGCGAGCCATGCCGCCAGCACGCCCCCGAGCAGGGAAGGCAGCCGATAGGTCCAGATGCGATCGTGATTGCCGAGGCCGGCGACCGCGGTCGTTGCGGCTTGCAGCCAATAGATGCCGGCCGGCTTTTTGTACCGTGGCACCGCGCCGAAGCGGATGTCGATGAAATTGCGGCTCTCCAGCATCTGCCTGGAGGATTGGGCGAAGCGGCTCTCGTCGCGGTCGAGCGGCGGCAGGCTCAAGACGCCCGGCAGCCAAAGTGCGAAGCACAATAGGAACAGCACCGCCAAGGGCCGCCGGGAGAGCCACGCCAAAGCCGCGGTTCCTGGCATCTCCGGCCGCATGGTTTGGGTTGGCGAAGGGGTCATCCGGACAACAGCCTGTTTCTTGCGGACGCGGGCTTGTATAAGGCGCGCGCCGCTCAAAGCTCAGGTCGGGCGGCGTTTCAAATTCTAATCCACGACGGGATCGAACGGAACCTCAGTATGGCGGTCGCTTTGTCCGTGGTCGTGCCGGTAAAGGACGAGGCCGAGAATGTCGGCCCACTGGCGCGCGAGATCGCCGCCGGCATTGCCAGCGAAACCTCGGCCGAGATCATTTTCGTCGATGACGGATCGAGCGATAACACCGCGCGAACGTTGACAGCGCTCAAGCAAGAACTGTCGGGGCTGCGCGTGCTGCGTCACGAGCGCAATCTCGGCCAGAGCCGCGCCATCCGCAGCGGCGTGCGGGCCGCCAAAGGCGAGATCATCGTCACGCTCGACGGCGACGGACAGAACGATCCGGCGGACATCGCCAAGCTTGTCACCGTGCTGCGCGCGGGGCCTGGCACACTCGGACTGGTATCCGGCGTGCGCGCGCAGCGCCAGGACAGTGCCAGCCGCAAACTCGCCTCGCGCGCGGCCAATCGCATTCGCCAATGGCTGGTGCATGACGGGGCCGTCGATTCGGGCTGCGGCCTCAAGGCATTCCGCCGCGATGCCTTTCTCGCCCTTCCCTATTTCGACCACATGCACCGTTTCTTGATCGCGCTGATGCTGCGCGAGGGCTACGAAGTGCGCTTCGTCGACGTCAACCATCGCCCGCGCCTGCACGGGCGCTCGAAATACACCAATCTCAACCGCATGCTGGTGGGCGTGATCGATCTCTTCGGCGTGCGCTGGCTGCAGCGCCGTTTTCGCGAAACCACGAAAGTCCACGAACTATGATCCTCGCGCGCGCGCTTTCCTGGCTGACGTACGACCACCTTTGGCTGTTGATCGGCTTTCTCGGTCAGGCGTTGTTCGCCTCGCGCTTCATAATCCAATGGTTCAAGAGCGAGTTGGAGGGGCGCAGCGTCATTCCTGTGGCGTTCTGGTATTGCAGCATTGGCGGGGGCGTCGTCCTGCTCGCCTATGCCATCTACAAGGCCGATCCCGTCTTCATCAGCGGCCAGGGGCTGGGATTGATCGTCTATGGCCGCAACCTGTTTCTCATCTTCCGCGAGCGGGCGGCCTTGCGCGCCGCCGCGGGAAACGGCCCTTAACTATAGTTTCATATGACCGCCGCATGCGGGCCGCAGTTTCGCCCCAATATGATACAGTAAATGAGGTGCCGGGGTCCGCACTCTTGCTTGGGGAGAACCACATGCTACGTCTATTTCCGCTGCTGCTCATACCTATCGTGCTCTACAATATTTTCGCCTTAGGCGGAAACATCGCCGGTCATCACGACATCCAGGCCATGCTGAGTTCCACGACCGCGATCACGATGTTTTCAGGCGATGCCTGGAAGGTCAGCGGTGGCGATTTCCTTATCCTGCTGACGCTCATTCTGTTGTTCGTCGAAGTCGTCAAGGCGACGCGCACGACGGCAAGCGAACTCATCAATCACGGTCTTTCGATGCTCGTCTTCGTGGTGGCGTTGATCGAGTTCATCACGCTCAAGGGCTTCGCCACGACGCCATTCTTCCTGATCACCTTCATGACGCTGTTCGACGTGGTGGCGGGCTACACGATCTCGATCGTCGCCGCCGAGCACGATCTGGGTCTGGGCAAAGCCGGCACCGACTAGACGCGTTCGATTTTGCAAGCTTCGGCGGGCGGTCCTTTGGGCCGCCCGCTGGCGTTTTCCCGCCGTCCTTGCCGCCGCCCTGCTTGGCGCTATATATCCCGCCCTTCTTGCGGACAGGTGGCCGAGTGGTTGAAGGCGCACGCCTGGAAAGTGTGTATACGGGAAACCGTATCGCGGGTTCGAATCCCGCTCCCTCCGCCAATTCTCGTATCATCGAAGAGACGCGCAGCGCGGCAGCGGATGTCTGCGCTCGCGATGAGTCAC
>FTGI01002106.1_pt1 | contig 12933 bp, 8 predicted proteins | sample 1640611 | NCBI WGS metagenome assembly FTGI01 (sample SAMEA3914789, study PRJEB12502) | metagenome | biome: forest; material: soil | place: Canada | collected 2011-07-03 | depth 0.3 m
TCGGCGTTTCGGCGAATGAGCGCAGCCGGAATCGCCGCGTTGATGTTGGCGACGGTGGTCTTCACCAAATCGCGAGGCGGCGCGATCGGCCTGGCCGCCATGTTGATCACGTTTCTGTTTCTGGGGCGCAAGCTCAAACCGGTGTTCACGATCGGGGCGCTCACGGGCGTCTTGCTCATCACCCCGTTCATCCCGGCGGCGTTCTGGACGCGCATGGCGACCATCGCCGACGAGCAGGAAGACAAGGCGCACTTCACCGGATCGGCCGAGTCCCGCCGGGTGCTGATGGAGGAGGCGTTCAGCACCTTCCTCGAGCGGCCATTGACGGGCGTCGGCGCCGGCCAGTTCAGGAACTACAGCCCGGCTGGCCGCAAGGAACGCTGGCGCGAAGCGCACAATTCACTGCTTCAGGTCGCGGCGGACACCGGCATCTTTGGGCTCGCGGCGTTCAGCTTCCTGATCGGTAGCGGCGCGCTCGCGACCGCGCGGGCACGCCGGATGCTGTCGCGTCCACGCCGGCGGAACGCCGCTGACCCGTTGCGGCTCACGCTCAGCGAAGGCGATCGCCAGTGGCTGCGCGACTATAGCGTCGCGATGACGGCCGGCCTGGTGGGATGGTTCGTCTGCGCGATGTTCGCATCGGTCGCCTACAGCTGGACCTTTTACTACCTCCTCGGGCTCATCGTCGCGTCACGCGAGCTGGTGGCCGCACGGCTGGCGGCAGCTCGCGAAGTCAGCGCGACGGCGGGCTCGCTCGCGGCGGCACGAGCCTCCGCAGCAAAAGCAAAGGGCGCCGTTTGGACGCCGCAGATCGCCTGAACAGTGACATGCCCGAGACAACTGTCGCCATTCCGGTGTTCAACGCAGGACGGACCATTGGGGCCGCGCTCCAGTCGGTGTTCGCGCAGACCTACCGCAACTACGAAGTCATCGTCGTCGACGACGGTTCGACCGACGATACCGCATCGCAGGTCGCGGAATGGGGCGATCGCGTGACGTACGTGTACCAGCCGAACCGCGGGCGGGCGGGTGCGCGCAACGAAGCACTCCGCCACGCACGAGGACGATTTATTGCATTCCTCGATGCCGACGACGTCTGGCTGCCGCGTAAGCTCGAGCATCAGATCGCGTATTTCGTCAGGTTTCCGGAAACCGGACTCCTTCATACCGCTGCGCTCGTGAGCCACGCCCCGACGCGCACCGCCCTCGAGACAGCCGACGCGCTCACGCCAGACGTGTTCGACGCCCCACCTGACAGGGTGTACTGCGACCTGTTTCACGGCCGGCTCGACATCGACACGCTGACGGTCATGGCCCCGCGCACGGTCCTCCTCGAGTGCGGAGGTTTTGACAAGCGCCGCGAATTGCACGTCGAGGACTGGGATCTGTGGCTGCGCATCGCGGCCCGCCATCCGGTCGGGTATCTGAGCTCGCCGCTCGCCGTCCATCGTCCCGGCGGTTCGATGAGTGGCGCGGTGGAAAACACCTATCAGGGACAGCAGATGGTGATCGGCCAGTCGGCCGCGCTCTGCGAGGCGGCCTGCGAAGAGCACGCGGCCGGTCCCAACGAGTGCTTCCGACGGCGAGAGCACAAGTTGTACAGCGACCTGGGCGACGAGCGGTTCTGGGCTGGGCGCATGGCCGACGCGCGGGCCGCCTTTGCATGCGCGATCCGCCTGCGTCCTCAGACGGTCCGGGCCCGGCTCTACTATGCGGCCACGTTCATCGGCCGCCGGTGCCTCGATCCGTTGCGGAACGTGCGGCGGGCTTATCGCATGGGCGGAAAGCGCGCGGTCTCCGAGCCTGCCAATCTCCTTCAGGATACGGCGTTCCGGCGTGCACGCTCAGCGGCGGTGCGCGTCGTCCACCGCCTCGATGATGCGGCCGGCGCGTTGACCAATGCGAAGCCGCGGATTCTGTTTGAAGCGGCCTCGCCGCTCAGCCTGACGGTTGCGCGCTCGATGTTGGACATCATGCGCCGCGATTCCGGCCTGGAGCTCTGGTACACGACGAGTGACCGGGCATGGGATCCGGCATCGATCTTCGGCGCCGCCGGCCTGACCGAACGCGTCGTGCCGGCGGCAACGGCACGGCGGATGAAATTCGACGCCTACATCAATACCGATTTCTGGAATATGACGTGGCTCCCGCGGCGAACCCGACGGATACATCTGTTCCACGGTGTCGCAGGCAAGTACGGCCTCGACGCGCCGACGCAGATCGCTCCGGTGATTGCCGCGTTCGATCGGCTGATGTTTCCCAACCGCGATCGCCTCTCTCGCTATGCCGACGCGGGCCTGGTCGATCCGGATAGCCCGGTTGCCGCGCTCGTCGGCTATCCCAAGGTCGACTGCCTGGTCGACGGTTCGCTTGACCGCGCCGCCATCCAGAAGCAGCTCGGTCTCGACGCATCGGCGCCGACGGTGCTCTACGCGCCGACATGGTCGCCGTACTCGTCGCTCGCCACGTCGGGTGAATCGATCATCAGATCGCTGGCCGGGCTGGGCGGGAACATCATCGTCAAGCTGCACGATCGCTCGTACGACATTTCCGACCGCGCCTCGGGCGGCGTCGATTGGCGCATGCGCATCGAGGGCGTCTGCCGCGAGTATGGGGTGCACCTCGCGCATGATTTCGACGTATCGCCCTATCTCTACGTCGCCGACGTGCTCGTCACCGACCACAGCTCGGTTGGCTTTGAGTTCATGCTGCTCGATCGGCCGATCGTCGTGATCGACCAGCCCAAGTTACTGGAGAAGGCGCGCGTGAGCCAGGAGAAAGCGGCCTTGTTGCACAGTGCGGCCGAGGTCGCGCCGGCAGACAACGTCGCCGGCGCCGTGTACCGGAGTCTGGTCGACCCGTCGCGGCGGGCTGCCGAGAGGCAAGCGATCGCGGCGCAGCTGTTCTACCGTCCGGGCGGCGCGAGCGAACGCGCCGCCCGTTGTGTCTACTCGCTCCTCGATCTCCGCGCGCCAGAGGCAGTGAGCATCGAGCCGCGATCGACGCCGCCCCTCCGGCTATGTGCCGGCTATCCCACAAGGACCACGAATCATGCGTAAGGCTGTCGCGATGCGACGTTCCGCCGCCTCGACAATCATTGCCGTCGCCGTCGCCGCCGTCTCGATGATGACCACGACGGGCGCGGCCGCCAGCGACCAGGTGTACTTCTCAGCGGTCGACGATGTCACGAGCGTGCTCGTCGACCGCATCAACCACGAAACTGTCAGACTCGACATTTCGAGCTGGTATCTCAGCGAGCACGCCATTTCCATTGCCATCGCGGGGCGGATCGCCGCCCACGTACCGGTGCGGCTCATCGGCGATCGCGTGGCGATCTTCGAGGCGGACCCGCATACGAAAGATGAGTATTACTGGCTCGCCAGCCTGGGTGTGCCGATTCGGCTCCGCGTCAACCCGACCTGGTTTCCCGAGATCGACCACTGGAAGATGGCACTCTTTATCGGTCAGGGGATCGTCGAGTTCGGATCGGGCAACTTCGCACCTACCGAACTGAAACCGGAGTCGTCCACGAACTACGACGATGAGACGGAGCTGTTCACGGATGATCCCGTGCTCGTGAACGCGTTCAAGACCAAGTTCGACCTGATGTGGAACGACACGACAGCGGAGCCGAGTAAGTACGTCGGGCCACCGTACCTGAAGGACTGGAAAGACGCGTGCGACACAGAGCCGACCGGCGGCTGTTCCGACTTCGCCACGCGCTACCCGAATGCGCCGCGGCTGACCAACGACACCTCGCGGAAGGAAGGCGACAACCCCATGCCGGCGGATCTCATCTGGGGTCAGGGAGATTCGAAAATAACAGGTACACAGTTGTTCAACGACCGCCTGACGCAGGAAATTCTCGCCGAGAGTAGCCGCATCGACCTCATGGTGTACCGGCTCGGGGTTGATGACATCACCAATGCGATCCTGAGCCAGTTCCAGGCAGGCGCTCAGGTCCGGGTGATTGTCGACTCCAATCAGTACACCAACGCGCTCTGGCCCGAGTACTGGCTGACCCACGCGAACATCGACAAGCTGTGGGCGGCGGGCGTTCCGATCCGTCAAAGTAACCATGCCGGCGTCATGCATATGAAGACGCTGGTGACGTCGACGTACGCGACAAACGCCTCCTCGAACTTCACACCCAACTGGCAGCGCGATCACGATTACTTCGTCTCTGCGGCGACCAAGCCGGCGATCTACCAGGCGATCGCCAATCGCGTCAACACAATGTGGAACGACACCGCCGGGTTTGGACCCTTGCAGTTGACGCCGCCCGCCGCCGCCAACCTGGCGAGCCCGGCGTCGGGAGCGACGGGGGTCGCCACGACGACATCGTTCGTGTGGAACCGGGCGGCCTGGGCGGTCAGCTACGACGTGTATCTGGGCACCTCGCAAGCCAACATGGCTCTGGTCGCCAACGTGGCGGCGCAGCTCGTGCCCAACCCGCCGACCACGTATTCGTGGACGCCTCAAACGCCACTGCAGGGCGGCACGACCTACTTCTGGAAGATCGTCTCGCGCACCAACGCGACGCCGCTGGCGCCAACGATGATCGCGACTTCGTCCGTCTGGACATTCGCGACAACCGGCAGCGCCGGCCCGCCCGCCGCGCCGACCACGCCCGCGCCCGCAAATGGCGCAACCGCTGTGACGACGACACCGGTACTCGGCTGGTCTGCCGGCGCCGCCGGGACGACGTTCAACGTCGCGTTCGGGACGACAAATCCGCCGGCGCAGGTCGCCAGCGGCTTGACGACGCCGTCATATTCGCCCGGCACGCTCGCGGCGAGCACGACCTACTTCTGGAAGGTCACGGCCGTATCGAGCGGCGGCAGCACGGCTGGATCCCTCTGGTCCTTTACGACGGGCGCTGGCTCGGGCGGCGGGCTGCCCAGCCCGTGGCAGAACCAGGATGTCGGAAGCACCGGCCTCGCCGGAAGCGCCTCGTATTCGAGCGGCACGTTCTCGGTCCGTGGCGCCGGCGGCAACATCTGGGGGACGAGCGATACCTTCCAGTATGTCTATCAGCCCTTGAGCGGCGACGGAGAGATCGTCGCGCACGTAGCCGGGATTACCAACACCAGTCCCTTTGCAAAGGCTGGGTTGATGTGGCGCGAGACGACATCGGCCGGCTCGGCGCACGTCATCATCGACTTGCGTCCCACCGGCGACATCGAGTTCATGTCGCGCGCCACGAACGGCGGTGACACGAGCTACATCGCGGGAGCGACACAAGCCACCTGGCTCAAGCTGACGCGGACCGGCTCGACCATCACTGGCTACGTGTCGGTCGACGGCACGAACTGGAACCTCGTCGGTACGGCCACGACGTCGATGGCGACCAGCGCGTTGGTCGGTCTCGCCGTCACCAGTCAAAATACCTCGCAGCTCAACACGTCGACGTTCGACAACGTGAACGTGAGCGTCCCCACGACGCAGCCCCCGTCAACGCCAGGGACACCGAGTCCCGGCAATGGCGCGACGGGCATCAGCACCGCGCCCACGCTGACGTGGACGTCGGCTGGAGCAACGAGCTACGACGTCAGGTTCGGAACAGCGAATCCGCCGCCGCAGGTGTCCGCGAGCCAAGCGGCGGCTTCCTACGCGCCGGGCGCTCTGGTGGCCAACACGAAATACTTCTGGCAGATCGTCGGGCGCAACTCCGCGGGGACGACGACCGGGCCGGTCTGGTCGTTCACCACGGCTGCCCCACCGCCGCCTCCAGGAACGCCCGCATCGCCCGGTCCCGCCAACGGCGCGATCGGCGTGAGCGCGACGCCGACACTTACCTGGACTTCGACGGGAGCCACAAGCTACGACGTCAAGTTCGGATCCTCGAACCCGCCGCCGCAGGTATCCACAGGCCAGGCGTCGGCATCCTACGTTCCTGGTCCGCTATCGAGCAACACGCAGTACTTCTGGCAGATCGTCGCTCGGAACACGTCCGGCAGCACGACTGGTCCGGTGTGGTCGTTTACCACGCCGGCGGCCTCGTCGACCGCCGAAATCGTCATCTACGCGAGCGACATCCCTCCGGCGAGCCTCCACGGCGACCCCCACGGCGACGGCGCGTGGGCGTTCGCGAGCGATCCGACCTCGCCGGGCGGCGTGAAGCTCGCGACGCCGGACAACGGCTTCGCATCCACCAACGTGCCCGTGGCGCCGCCACAGCTGCAGCAATATGTCGACGTGACGTTCAACGCGGATGCCGGAACGCCGTACAGACTCTGGCTGCGTGTGAAGGCGTTGAACAATTCCAAGTTCAACGACTCGTTGTGGGTGCAGTTCTCGGATGCGATGTCCGGCGGATCGGCGATCTATCCGATGAACACGACTCAGGGTCTGGACGTGAATCTCGCGACGGACTCAGCGGCGACGAGCCTCAACCAGTGGGGCTGGCAAAACACGGCGTATTGGCTCTCGCAACCGACCACGCTGACGTTTCCGACGAGCGGCACGCACACGATGCGAATCCAGGTTCGCGAGGACGGCGTGCAGTTCGATCAGATCGTGCTGAGCAGCTCTCAGTATCTGACGGCCGCACCGGGCGGCCCGACAAACGACACGACGATCGTGCCGAAACCATAACGACGAGGGCATTGGACGTGTTCGTTTCGATCATCATCGCGACGCGCAATCGTGGCGCCCTGCTCGGCCAGACACTCGACGTGCTGGCCGAACAGCGGTGGCCCGTCGACCGGCTCGAGATCATCGTCGCCGACAACGGCTCGAGCGACGACACCGGAGCCGTCGTCGCGCGCGCGGCGCGGCGCGAGGGCGGCGCCGCGGTGCGGTACCTCTTCGTCCCGCAGCCGGGAAAGTCGTACGCGGTGAACGCCGCGTTGCAACTGGCGCAGGGCGATCTCGTCGCGTTCACCGACGACGATGTGCAGCCTGACCGGGATTGGATTGCGGCCCTGGCCCGCGCGGTCGAGGATACCAATGCTGATTTCGTGGCCGGCCGCATTCAACCGATTTGGGAAATCGACCCGCCCGGCTGGCTGTCGCCGCGGTTGTACGGCGTGCTCGCGATCCCGGACAACGGCGTCATGCGCCTGCCAATCTCGGCGAACGGGCCTGCGCATGTGATGCCGGACATCATGCCGATCGGAGCGAACATGGCCGTGCGCTCGTCCGTGATCGCGCGGATCGGCGGCCTGCGAACCGACCTGGGCAAGCTGGCCGGGTCGCTTCGAACCGGCGAAGACCACGAATTCTTCTTGCGGCTTCTGCACGCGGGATGCTGCGGCGTATACGAGCCGGCTGCTGTCGTCCACCACTTCGTGCCGCGCGAGCGCCTGCGGCGCGATTACTTCCGGCAGTGGCTGTATCAGAACGGCCGCGACGTCGCCAAACTCGAGCGCGCCTACGCCGCAGAGGGACCGCGATTGTTCGCGGTGCCGCGCTACCTGTGGCGGCAGGCGGCGGTGGACGCGGCAGGCGCCGCGCGAGCCGTACTGATGGGAGACGATCGCCGGCGGTTCGCCGCATGGCTCCGTCTCATCTGGTTCACGGGCTACATTCGGGAGTCGTGGCCCGCGGCCGCCGGCGCGACGCGCGACGCTTTACGTTTCGAGGTGGGCCGATGATTCGCCGACTCATCAAACAGCGGATGTCTGGGCCGCTTCGGCGCGCTGTGCGAGATCTCCAGATGGAGCTGTACATCTCCCGCCGGCATCGCGCCGGCGTGAGGCGTGCCGCCCAATTCGCCGGCGCGGCGTCGCTTCGCCTGAATCTTGGCTCCGGGTTCCAGGCCAAGACGGGGTGGGTCAACGTCGATCTCAGCGATCTCGCGGATCTGACACTGGATCTTCGTCAACCGCTTCCGTTCGAGGACAACTCCGTCAGCGCCATCTATTCGGAGCACTTCTTCGAGCACCTGGCGGTCGATGAACACGCCGCGGCCGCAGGCGACGCCGCGCGGTCGTTTCTGGGAGAGTGCTGGCGCGTCCTCCGGCCAGGCGCCCTCCTCGAGATCGTCGTGCCCGATGCCGAGGGGATCGTCCAAGAGTACGTGGCGCGCCGAGAGCAGCCGTTTCCTCAGCATGCCTGGTGGGGACCCAAGTGGTGCGATACCGCCATGCACTGCGTGAACTACGTCTTTCGGCAGGGCCGCGAGCACCAGTACGCGTACGACTGCGACACGCTGGCCCACGTCCTCGAGCAGACGGGATTCTCCGGCGTCAGGCGACGGCCATTCGACCCGGCGATCGAGGCTGCGAATCACGAAATTGGGTCCCTCTGCATGCAGGCGCGCAAACCCACGCACGTCGTCGCTCGACGCGGCCGGCGACGAACGGCACGATCGTGGCGCCCCCAATTCGAGGCGCTGCGGCGCATTCGAGGCGAATGGCGCGCCCGGCGCCTGCACCACGGCGCCGTGGCCAAGGCACAGCAATTGACGGGCGCGGATCCGCTGCGTCTCAGGCTCGGCTCTGACGGTCACGCACAGGACGGGTGGATCACGGTCGATGCGGGGGATCCGCGCGCCGACCTGCGGCTCGATCTTCGGGAGCGCCTGCCGTTCGCCGACCAGTCTGTCGCGCATGTTCGGCTCGAACACGTTCTCGAACGTGTGAGTTACCCCGATCTGACCGAGTCGACAGCGTGGGAGCTCGAGACGGCACAGAGCGAAGCCCTTCGTCTGCTGCACGAATGCCGTCGCGTCCTTCTGCCGGGAGGCCGATTCGATCTCATCTGTGTTGACGCCGAAGCCATTCTCAATGCCTATGTGGCACGTGGTACGGGTCCGTTCAGGGGCGAGCAATGGCGGAGCCCCGAAGGCTGCAACACGCCGATGCAGCATGTCAACCACCTGTTCCGTGGCAACGGCGCACATCAGTACGTGTACGACCGAGACACGCTCGAGCGCATGTTGAGCGTGGCTGGATTCGTGGAGGTGACGCGGCCAGCGGAGGATGCGGCCATCGACGCCGGCCACGACCCGCGAACACTGCTCGTCCACGCGCGCACACCTGCCGCATCTTGCGATGCGGCCGAGACGGCGGCGTAAGCCATGCAGCCAAAGGAGACGATGGGAACCGAGATCCGCGACATCATTGCCGAGCAAATCGAGTTTCGCGAGCTGCTGTTCCAGATGATCTCGCGCGACCTGCTGCTCCGCTACAAGCAGACCGCCATGGGATTCGCGTGGGCGCTGCTCATGCCCCTGCTGAATACCGTCATCTTCTCGGTCGTCTTCATGCGTGTCGCCCCGGTGCACACCCGCGTGCCATACCCGATGTTCGCCTATTGCGGCCTGCTGGTGTGGAACTTCACGGCGTCGGCACTCCGATTTTCCGTCACGTCGCTGACAGCGAACACCAGCCTGGTTACGAAGGTGTATTTTCCTCGCGAGATTTTTCCATTTTCCGCGGTGGCCGTGTCGTTCGTCGACTTCGCGGCCGCGGCGACGGTGCTGATCGCGTTGATGGTGCACTACAGCGTGGCACCGACACGCGCGCTGCTCTTGCTGCCGGCCATCCTGATCGTTCACACCGCGTTCACGGCGGCGCTCGCGCTGCTGCTGTCGATGGCGAACCTGTTCTATCGCGATGTGAAGTACGTGTTCGACGTCGTGCTGACCGTGTGGATGTTCGCCAGCGCGGTGGTCTATCCGGTGGACGATATCGGCGGCTGGGCGGGCACGCTGATTCGCGCCAACCCGATGACCGCGATCGTCGAGGCGTACCGTCACGTGCTGTTGTACGGCGCCGCGCCAGATTCCGTCTCGTTCGGTGCCGCGACTATTCTGGCGTCCGCGCTGCTGCCGATGGCCTGGCTGCTCTTCCACCGCAGCGAATTCCGCTTCGCCGAGAACATCTGATCATGCCGACACCAGTTGTGTTCGACGGCGTCTGGAAGGAGTTTCGGCGCGGAGAACGCCACGATGCGCTCCGCGACCTGATCCCCGCGGCATTCAGACGGCTTCGCGGCCACCGGGATCCGGCAGACCAGCAGGCGTTCTGGGCGGTCAGCGACGTCAGCTTCGAGGTGCAGGCCGGCGAGGCGTTAGGGATCATTGGCCGCAATGGCGCGGGCAAGTCGACGATTCTGAAGCTGCTCACGCGCATCCTCAAGCCGACGCGTGGCGTGTGCGCCGTCCGTGGCCGCACCGGCGCGCTCATCGAGATCGCCGCCGGCTTCCATCCCGACCTCACCGGACGCGAGAACGTCTACCTGCAGGGCGCGATCATGGGGATGCGCCGATCGGACATCGCCGCCCGCTTTGACGACATCGTCGCGTTCGCAGGCGTCGAGCGGTTCGTCGACACGCCGGTCAAGCGCTATTCGAGCGGCATGAACGCGCGGCTTGGCTTCGCCATTGCCGCACATCTGAACCCGGACGTCCTGCTCATCGACGAGGTGCTTTCCGTCGGCGACATGGCGTTTCAGGAGCGGTGCGAGGCACGCATGAAGCGCTTTCGCGATGAGGGCGTCGCGGTTGTCTTCGTGTCGCACCACCTCCCGGCGGTGGCGCAGCTGTGCAATCGCGTCCTGCTGCTCGACGGTGGCAAGGCCGCGTGCATCGGATCACCGTCGACTGTCATCGCCGAATACTGCGGCGGCCGCGCTGCCTCGAGCGAGCATGACGACGTGCTGATCGGGGCGACCTTGAGGAACACGAGCACACGCCGTCCGTCCGACGAGTTCGACGTCGCGCCCGGCGATCGTCTCGAGCTCGACGTCACACTCGAGTTCCACGCAGATGCCGGACCGGCCGCGATTGGCATCGTCGTCTGGGACCTGAAGCGGGAGCTTTACGTCTACGGCGTGAGCTCCGAGTTTGCCGGTGTGCCACCGATAACCGCACGGAAGGGCGACATCCGCACGTATACGTTTGGCTTCGAGGCCAACTTGACGCGAGGGCTGTACGCGATCGAGGTCAACGTGGCCGATCAGCGCCAACAGCGTTTTCTCGGCGTCGCGCGCGGGATCCGCCATTTCCACGTGAAGGAACAGGTGTCCTACGACGGTGTCGCCAACCTGTTTCTCGAAGGCCGCGAACAGATTGAGAGTGATCATGCACGAATTGCAGCTTGCCGCTGAGTGGACGCGGGTCGTCGCGCGGCGCACGGGAGATGTGCGAACCGAACTGATCGAAGATGCCGCGCAGTTTCTTGGCATTCCGGTTGCCGATGCCTGGCATCGTCTCGAGGGAGCCGGAGCGCGGTTCAGTGACGAGTGGACGCGGACTGTCGCCGACCCCGGCGATGCGGCGGCACTCACGAGGTTCTACAACCAGTCCGACACGGAGCTGTTCGAGCTGATCGAGTGGCACGCCAACGACCCGATTCACTATCGCTCTCTCGTCCTGCGCGCGCTGGCGCTCGAACGACCGGGCCGCCGTTATCTCGATTACGGATCAGGAATCGGCAACGACGCCATCGTGTTCGGCGAGGCCGGTTTCGAGGTCACGCTGGCCGACATCTCCGATTGTCTGCTGGCGTTTGCCGCGTGGCGCTGCCGTCAGCGGGGATTGAAGGTGCACACCGTCGATCTCAAACGCGAATCGCTGCCGCCGGAGACGTTCGATCTGGCCGTCTGCTTTGATGTCCTCGAGCACATTCCGGAGCCGCTTCCAGTCGTCGCCAACATCCGCACGTCGATGCGGGAGGGAGCGATTGTCGTCATCCACGCGCCGTTTGGCGACGACCCCGACCATCCGATGCATGTCGTCCATCACGATGCGGTCACGCCGAAGATGCGGTCGCTGGGCTTCGTGCCGATCGACTGCGCGTTTCCCTCGTTCATCCGCGCGCCGCAGGTTTATGAGAAGCGCTCGATGCCCCTGCTCGACCGCACCGCCTACTACATCTACGACAACTATCTCAATAATGCCGTCGGCGGCATGCTCGCCGCGTTGTACAGAAATACCGTCCGGCGCGCCGGCTCCGGGCGCCTGACCAGCCCATGACTGTCACGGTCATCGTCGCCACGTTCAACCGGGCCGCGCTCCTCGACGAGTGCCTGGATCATCTGCGCCGCCAGCGATTCTCCCCTGGCGACGAAGTCATCGTCGTCGACAATGGCTCGACCGACGACACGGCGGCCGTGGTCGCACGTCACCAGATCCAAGACGCGGTGGCGCTGCGTCTGATCCACGAATCGCTGCCTGGAAAATCACGCGCCATTGCGCGGGCGCTCGCCGTGGCGACCGGCGACGTTCTCGCGTTCACCGACGATGACGTGGACGTCGATGACACATGGCTCGACGCGGTTCGCTCGGCGATGAGTGATCGAGAGGTTGCCCTCGCCGGTGGACCGGTCAGGCCGCGATGGCAGTCAACGGTGCCGCAGTGGATGCGGTGCGCGCGCGATCGACATCCACGTCTGGGCGCACCGCTCGCCTTGCTGGACTATGGAGACCAGTCTACGGAGCTCGGCCCACGGACGGCCCTTGGCGCGAACCTGGCCGTTCGCCGGGAAGTGTTCACCAGAGTCGGCGGCTTCGCCGCGCATCTCGGCAAGCTGCGTGGGACCTTGCTCTCAGGTGAAGATCACGAGCTTTGTCGGCGCGTGCAGGACGCCGGCTTCCGTGCGATGTACGTGCCGAACGCGGGTGTCAGGCACTGGGTACCCGCCGATCGCGCCCGCATTTCGTATTTTCTGCGGTGGTTTTACTGGTCCGGAATCACCCACGCCATCATGGACGGCGACGGATCGCCGGAAGCCGGATGTGCGCCCCAACGCGTCCCGGCGTACCTCATCGCACGGGCTGCCGCGGCGTCTGCGCGTCTGGCCGGAGCGCTCCTGACGTGCAATCGAACATCGGCGCTCAATCACGTCACCGACATCGCCTTTGCCATCGGCTACGCGGCTGAACGGTGGGGGCTCACGCGCCGCGCGGAACGGGCGCCGGCCGGCGTCGCTGGAGAGGCCGCGTGAAGGTCACGTCCGCATCCATCTTGATCTGCACCTACA
>FTGI01001822.1_pt1 | contig 12709 bp, 13 predicted proteins | sample 1640611 | NCBI WGS metagenome assembly FTGI01 (sample SAMEA3914789, study PRJEB12502) | metagenome | biome: forest; material: soil | place: Canada | collected 2011-07-03 | depth 0.3 m
CGCGCAGTCAGCTGCGCGACTACACGGTTCACGGTATCGACCGGCCCGTCGGGAGCCTCCGCTGGCGTCGGCTTCGCCGTGCCGGTCGATACCGTGAACCGTGTAGTCGCGCAGCTGATTGCGCGCGGCAAGTAGCCAGCAGGCTCAGGCGGGCCAGCCGGCGATGGGTATCCGCCTGATGATCAGGATCGAGGAAATGGCGATCGAAAGAGGCGGTCCGCTCGCGGGTGTCGTGACATTCGTGATGGTGTTCCTGGTTCAAGACGCGGGCGAAAAGACGAGGTCATGATGAATTGGATCCATTCATTCGGCGCGGTCCTCTCCGTCGCGTTCCTGACTGCCGGTCAGGTCACGATTCCCGCCCGGCCGGCCACGGCGCGCTTTCAGAGCGATCAGCGACCACTCCGGCCCGCGGAGATCGCGTTCGATCGTACAACCGGGACGGTCACCGTCACCCTGACCGTCCTCGATCCCGACGGTCATTTCGTCGCGAATCTCCATCCAGACAACTTCGCGGTCTTCGACGAGGGACACCAGCAGATGAAGCCGAGCGTGGACGTCGAGCACGCCCCGGTCACTCTGGGCGTGCTGTTCGAGAGCGGCGGACGCTATCAAGCGCTGCACAACATGCTCCACAGCGAGGTTCCGTACGTGTTGCATCCGCTGTTCGACGCCCTTCAGGATCGCGACAAGGTCGGCATCTTCGCCTATGCCGATACCGTTCGCATGCTCACGGATCTCGTGGCGCCTTCGCGTACCGCGATGGAGCCGCTCTTCAACCAGGCCGGCACCGTCGGCTTCTCGGAAGCGAATCTGTATGACTCGCTGATCGACGTTCTTCACCGCTTTAAGTCGATTGCCGGCCGCAAGGCGGTGCTGCTCGCTTCGTCGGGCCTCGACACCTTCAGCCATGCGACATTCGAGGACGTGCTCGCGGCCGCCGGCACGAGCGACACGCCGGTGTACACACTCGGCCTGGCAGGCCTGGTGGAACAAACCCTCGGCACCGCCGGACCGCTGGCGAAGATCAACTGGGATCGCGCCACCCAGCAGCTGAAAGCTCTGGGAAAAGCGTCGGGTGGACGCACGTATCTCCGCGACATCGATCTCGACGTGCCGGCCATCTACGATGACGTCATGGAACACTTGCGCGTGCGCTATGTCATCCGGTACCGTTTGCCGAACGCTGCCGCCGGCACGCCGCGCACGGTTCGCGTCGCCCTGGTCAATCCGAAGACCGGCATGCCGCTCAAGATCACAGACGCCACCGGCAAGACCGTCACCGCGAACGTCAGCCTGGAGGCTACCTACACGCCCTGATAGGAGTCCAAAAGCAAGCCGAAGGCGGCGCCGCGCCCCTGAAAGTCCTGGGACAGTCGGCGGTGATCTCTTGTCGGACAAACTGTCCGGCACCGGACTGTTTCTGCTTACACGATCCTTACCTCGACATATTCATCGACCGCCGGCTTGCGCCGCGCGAAAAGGGAACCGTGCAAATGGAACTGCTTTAGGGTTGCGTTCCTCCTACCTGCTTGTCTAAAGTCAATCCTCTCTCTTCTCTCCGATTCGCGACTCAACTCTCAACACGCTTATGGCGAACGACAAGACCGCGAGGCGAGGCGTCGCATTCTCACCATCCGCCAGTGTTCGCGCCCAGCGGATGGTCGATCTCATTCAGAAGGTCTATGCCCGGCGGGTGACGCTCGCGACGGCGGACGCGCTCGAGCGCGCCGCCGTCTTCCTCGAGGACCGCTTCGGTTCCCGCGCTCGGGCGCGGAACCGTGGCCATCACGCCACGCGCATGCGCGCGATACCCGTGCCGCGTCCGTCATCGACTGCACCACGCGCAACCCGGGAGAATTGGCCATGACGGACTTCTTCACCAAGCTCTTTGCCTCGGACTTCATGGCCCATGGGATCTGTTTTCTGTGGAATCCGGAAATCATCTGGCTCCACGCGATTTCTGACACGGTCATCACCGTGTCCTACTACCTGATCCCGCTGGCGCTCGTGTATTTCGTCCGGAAGCGGACGGACCTGCCTTTCCACTGGATGTTCCTGATGTTCGGTGTGTTCATCTTCAGCTGCGGCACCACGCATCTGATGGATGTGTGGACACTGTGGCACGGCACGTATCGGCTGGCGGGCGTGATCAAAGCCATCACCGCGGTGGCGTCGGTGATCACGGCGGGGCTGCTGGTCACGCTTCTACCGCAGGCTCTTGCCCTGCCCAGCCCAGCCCAGCTTCGTGCCGCGAACGAGGGGCTCGAGCGCGAGATCGAATACCGCCGCACCGCCGAGCGGGCACTGCTCGACGCGCACGAGCAGCTTGAAGCGCGCGTGCAGCAGCGAACCGGTGAGCTCGCTTCCGCCAACCTGGAACTGCAGCAGGAAATACAGCGGCGACAGCTCGCCGACCACGAGCGCCGGAAGGCCGAACAGGCGCTCCTGAAGCTGCAGACCGACCTCGCCCATGTGGTGCGCGTGACGACGATGGGAGAGCTCGCCGCCTCGATCGCTCACGAGGTCAACCAGCCGCTCACGGCCGTCATCACCAACGCCAACGCGTGTCTGCGGTGGCTGGCGCGCGACCCGCCCGATTTCGTCGAAGCGCGCGACAGCGTGAACCGTATCCTGCGCGACGGCCAGCGTGCCGCGGATGTGATCCGGCGCATTCGCGCGCTGGTGAAGAAAGCCCCGCCGCAACCGACGCCCCAGGACGTCAACGACCTGCTGGGCGAAGTGATGATGCTGGTGCGCGACGCACTGACCGACAAGAAGATCGAGACGCGGGTCGAACTGGCCGACGTGCTGCCGACGGTGATGGGAGACCGCGTGCAGCTACAGCAGGTGATCCTCAATCTCGTCATGAACAGTGCGGACGCGATGAATGCGGTAACCGACCGGCCGCGGACATTGGTGGTCGCGTCGCAAGTGCTCGCCACCGGGCAGGTGGCGATGACGGTACGCGACTCCGGCATCGGTCTCGACGCGGCATCCGCCGACAAGCTGTTCGAACCCTTCTTCACCACGAAGGCTCATGGTATGGGGATGGGACTCTCGGTCTGTCGGTCGATCGTTCAGAGTCTCGGCGGTCAGCTCTGGGCATCGAGGAACGAGGGCGCCGGTGCGACGTTCCATGTAACGCTGCCGGCGTTGTCATGAGCCCGGAACCCAGCACGGTGTTCGTGGTCGACGACGAACCGTCGGTACGCGAGGCGCTGAACAACCTGATGCGATCGGTTGGCCTCCACGTCCTGCTGTTCGGGTCGGCGCAGGAGTTCCTGCGCAGTCCCAAACCTGACGGCCCGGCCTGCCTGGTCCTCGACGTGCGCATGCCCGGACTCGGTGGGCTCGATTGCCAGCAACAACTTGCGGACGCGGGGTTCCACATGCCGGTGATCTTCATTTCAGGCCACGGCGACATCCCGATGTCGGTGCGGGCGATGAAGGCGGGTGCGGTGGACTTTCTCGCCAAGCCGTTTCGCGATCAGGATCTGCTGGAGGCGATCCAGCATGCGATCGAACGCGACAGCATGAGACGAACGATCGAGCGAAGCTTCAATGAAGTGAGGGAGCGCTTCATGACATTGACGACGCGGGAGCGCGAAGTCATGGCGTGGGTGGTCTCCGGCCGGCTCAACAAGCAGATCGCGAGCGAGCTCGGTACTAGTGAGATCACTGTTAAGGTGCATCGCGGCCACGTGATGCGCAAGATGAGAGCGGAGTCCGTCGCCGACCTCGTCCGCATGGCCGGCCGGCTGGGTTTATCGCTGAAGCCGTAGTCCCTCCTATACCAACGTGTAATGGACGCCACCCTTCGTTTCGTCAATCCTTCCGTACAGATAATTGCTAGCCGGGCGTGACGGGCGTACCTTCGTTCCATGAAAGGAACACACGGTGACTTACCTGCCCTACATCGTGATCGTCGACGACGACCAGGCCGTGCGCGAGGCGGCGACGAATCTGTTCAGGTCGATGGGATTCACAGCGGTGGCGTTCGACTCGGCCGAGGCGTTCCTGAACTCCGATGCCGTCCAGACCGCGTCGTGTCTCGTGCTCGACGTGCAGATGCCCGGCATGACCGGTCTGCAGCTGCAGAGTCAGCTGGCCGCTGCCGGACGCGACATCCCCATCGTCTTCGTGACGGCCTATTCCGACGAGGGCGTGCGCGAAAAAGCTCTGCGGAATGGAGCGGTCTGCTTTCTCACCAAGCCGTTCGACGAGAGGGACCTGCTCGACGGTCTGCGATCGGCGCTCACATCCACTGAAGGCGAAAAAACGTAGCGACGCATCTGGGGGACGGCGATCAACCACGCCGTCCCCGGGCGATGCGAAGAGGACCGATGGCCATGACGTCCAATTTCGAGAACATCAAGTCCTTCGACCACACCGTCGACCCGCCTCACGTCGCGCGCCATCCCGGGCACTCTGCCCATCACGACGACGAGATCGTCAGCCGGTCGCCCGCGCTGCGGGATGCCCTCGATCGGCTGCAGCGGGTCGCGCCGATGGAGACGACCGTGCTGCTCATGGGCGAGACTGGCACGGGGAAGGAACTGATGGCGCGTGCGCTCCATTGCCGATCGCGTCGGGCGAACCGGGGCTTGGTTGCCGTCAATCTGGCCGCGATTCCCGAGCCCCTCGTCGCCTCGGAGCTCTTCGGCCACGAACAGGGCGCCTTCACCGGCGCGAGCCAGCGGCGCATCGGGCGCTTCGAGACCGCCGATCGCGCGACGCTCTTTCTCGACGAAGTCGGCGAGCTCTCGCTAGACATGCAAGTGGCGTTGCTGCGGGTGCTCCAAGAGGGCGAATTCGAGCGCCTCGGCGCGTGCCAGACCCGGCGCGTCGACGTCCGGCTGATCGCCGCGACCAACCGCCCTCTCGAAGAGGCGGTAGAAAACGGACGATTCCGTGACGATCTGTACTACCGGCTCAGCGTCTTCCCGATCCATCTGCCTCCGTTGAGAGAACGTCGCGAGGACATTCCCCTGCTCGCGGAGTATTTCCTGCGCCGTGTATCGCCGCGCGTTGGACGCCAGTTCACTGGCATCGAACCGGCGTCGATCGAACGATTGAGCGCGTTCAGCTGGCCGGGCAACATTCGTCAACTACAGAACGTCATCGAGCACAGCGCGATCCTCTGCGACGACGGGCTGCTGCGGGTTCCGGCCGACCTACTGGTCGAGAAGCGGAGCTGCCACGCGGCGACGTCGAGACTCGGTGCCGAGCTGAAGGACAACGAACAGCGGATGATTGAGCAGGCGCTGACCGATACCCAAGGTCGCGTATCGGGTGCAACCGGCGCCGCGGCGCGCCTGGGCGTGCCGGCGTCGACCCTCGAGTCGAAGATCAGGCGCTTCAACATCGACAAGCTGCGGTTTCGGCTCGCACGGGCCTGATGTGTACGAGCCAAGGTGATAGGAAGAAGAGCCGTGGCTTCGGGGCCACCGGACGGACGGTTGGCGTCATCGGTCAGGGGACGTGGTACCTCGAGACCGGCGACCGAGCGCCGCCATCGCCGCGATGAGCGCGGGAATCCATCGCGGCATGACCATGATCGATACCGCGGCGATGTACGGCCGACGAAGTGGTGAGGCGCCGTCGCGTGAAGACGCTCATCGGCTAAGGCATGCGTCAGTGCTGGCCCATGCGTGGGATGACGCCGAGTTGCTGCAAGAAACCCATCATGTCCTTTTCCGACCACTTCTCAACCAGCTTGCCATTCGCGATGCGGTGGATCGTGATGGATGTCATTTTCAGATCGTTGCCGGTTTTTGGAGCGCCCGGTAAATCGCCTTCATGCTTGCCAACGGACGTGAGTCGCGTGACGACCCTGTCGCCTTCGGCGATTTGATCTTCGATGTGGTGCGAGCCGGGAGTCGCCAGTTGGAACATCCGATATGACTGCTTCACGCCTTCGCGTCCGGGCGCAAGACCCGGAAACGGCGGCGGATTGTGATCGATGTAATTGTCAGCGACGAGTTCGTCCAAGATGTCGATGTTGCCCTTGTCGATTTCTTCGTAGAAGCGGCGCACGAGTGCCATGTTGGTTTCAGCCGTGGTCATAATCTGCTCCTGTCAGTCAATCTTGATCTTGCTCGTGCAGATAGACGTTGGTCAAAATCTGAATAGCAGTTACGGCATGCCCAAAGGCGTCTTTGAGAAATGTGAACGCCTTTTCGATAAACACGACTTCGGTGTCAGATCCTTTATTCCGCGTCATCGCCACGCCGGTACACTTCGATTGATCCAATCGTCTCGCCAACTGTATCGATGGCGTAGGTCGGAGTGGCTGACAGTACCCGCGATTCGCCGTACCCATCATTTTCGCGCGCAGCGGTCCTGTCCGGAAGCGGCTGAACTTCGGCGCGAGCTTGAGCGCGACGGATGGGAACTGTTCGGGTGAGTTCCTTCCGAGCGGACTTTACAAAAGACGTTACAAACGATCACGTGGTGCATCTCGTGATCGTCCGTAAGTTATTGGTGCGGAAGAGAGGATTCGAACCTCCACGGGGTTGCCCCCGCCAGCCCCTCAAGCTGGTGCGTCTGCCGTTCCGCCACTTCCGCGTTCGAGGGCCGATCGTCGTCCGGCTAACCCCCTCTGCCAAGGCTATGGGAGGTAAGAGGCCGGACGTTACGTACCTTACTTACCGGCCGGAGGCGCCTCGGCTGGCGGCGCCGGCGCCGGTGCTGCTGCCGGAGTTGGTGTTGTCGCCGGCGGCGTCGGAACCGGAACGACAGGCTTGGTCGCGGCCGGCGGAGGCCCCGGCGTCCCACCGACGAGCGATCCAGGTCCCCGCTGTCCGATGATCGCCAGCACCAGCGCGAGCACCATGAACAGCACCGCGAATATCGTCGTCAGCTTGGTCATCAGCGTCGCGCCGCCGCGCGCGCCGAACGCGGTCTGGCTCGATCCGCCGCCGAACGCGCTGGCCATGTCGCCGCCCTTGCCCTGCTGCAGAAGAATCACCAGCAGCAGCATCAGACAGACGATGACGTAGAGAGTCGTGAGTGAGTAGTAAAGAATCATCTGTGTCTTTGGAACTGTGAATTATACCGCAGGGGGCGGGCCGGCCGTCACCATCGCGACGATGTCCGAAAAGCTCTTGAGGTCGAGGCTCGCCCCGCCGACCAGTGCGCCGTCAACGTCGGGCTCAGCGATGAGTTGGCGGATGTTGTCGGGTTTGACGCTCCCTCCATAGATCACCCGGCAGCATTCGGCGGCTTCGGCCCCAAACCACTGCCGCAGCCGCGTGCGGATGTGGGCGTGCGCCTCGCCGGCCTGGGCCGCCGTCGCATTGCGACCGGTGCCAATCGCCCAGACCGGCTCATAGGCGAGCACCAGCGCCGCCACCTGGTCGCCGGTCACGCTGTCGAGGCCATCCTTGATTTGACGATCGAGGATCGCCAGCGTCTCGTTTCGTTCGCGCTCTTCCAGTGTCTCGCCCACGCAGACGATCGGGATTAGGCCGGCGGCGAGCGCGGCCATGAGCTTCCTATTGATGTTCGCGTCGGTTTCGCCGAACAGCCGCCGCCGCTCGGAATGACCGATGATGACGTACTCGGCCCCGGCCTCTTTGATCATCGCGGCCGACACTTCCCCCGTGAATGCGCCTTCTCGTTCCCAGTAGACGTTCTGCGCGGCGACGGCGATGTTGCTGTTGCGCGCCGCCTCGGCCGCCGCGTGAAGCGCCGTGAACGGCGGGCCCACCACGATCTCGACGTCGGTCACGTCTTTCAGCACGCCGCGAAGTTCCTTCACGAACACCACCGCTTCGTGGACGGTCTTGAACATCTTCCAGTTGCCGGCGATCAGTGGTGTGCGCATAGAAACCTGTGAACGACCTGCCCGACCTGCCTACTTCTCTGCAAGCGCGGCAACCCCCGGCAGCACTCGTCCGCCGAGGAACTCGAGCGAGGCGCCGCCGCCGGTCGAAATGTGCGTGATCCGATCGGCGATGCCGGCCTTCTTCACGGCCGCAATCGAATCGCCGCCGCCGACGATCGTCGTGCCGTTCACGGATGCCACCGCCTGGGCTACGGCGTTCGTGCCGGCGGCAAACGCGTCGATTTCGAAAACGCCCATCGGTCCGTTCCACACGACCGTCTTCGCGTCTGCGATCAGCGCAGCATACTCCTTGATCGTCGCCGGCCCGATATCCACGCCGAGCCGCGCGCCGATCGCCGCGTCGCCCACGGCGAGCACTTCGGCCGGCGCCCCTGCTTCCAGACGGTCGACGACAACGTGATCGACGGGGAGCGCGAGTCGGATGGCGCGCCGCGCGGCATCGGCTTCGATGCTTCGCGCTTCCTCCAGCTTCTCGTCTTCGACGAGCGATTTACCGATCGGCACGCCGCGCGACTTGAAGAACGTGTACGCCATCGCGCCGCCAATCAGCAGCCTGTCGACCTTGCCGAGCAGGTTCCGGATGACCTCGATCTTGTCCGACACCTTGGCGCCGCCGAGGATCGCGACAAACGGCCGCTCCGGCGCTTCAAGAACATGACCCAGGTACCGCAGCTCCTGTTCCATGAGCAGCCCGGCCGCCGCGCGCGGCAGACACCTCGTGATCGCCTCGACCGACGCATGGGCCCGGTGCGCCGCGCCAAATGCATCGTCCACGTAGAGATCGGCGAGCGAGGCGAGGGCGGCGGCAAATTGCGGATCGTTCTTTTCTTCTTCCGGATGGAAGCGAAGATTTTCGAGCAGGACGATGTTCCCGTCGACTGCCGCCTGCTCGACCGCGCGTCTCGCGGCGTCGCCGATGCAATCCTCGGCGAAGATCACCGGCTTACCCAGCAGCTCTGAGAGGCGAGTGGCCACCGGCCGCAGACTGAACTGCGGCGATGGCTTGCCCTTGGGCCGCCCCAGATGGCTCGCGAGGATCACCGTGGCGCCGTGGTCGAGCACGTATGTGATCGTCGGCAGCGATCCGCGAATGCGCGTGTCGTCGCCAATCACGCCGTCCTTCAAGGGCACGTTGAAATCGACCCTGAGGAACACGCGCCGCCCCCTGAGGGCGGCATCATCGAGATCCCGGACGGAAAGCTTCACAGCCCTTTCTTCACGAGCAGGCGGAGCAGGTCCACGCAGCGGTTCGAGTAGCCCCATTCGTTGTCGTACCACGACAGGACCTTCACGAAGTCGCCGTCCATCACCTTGGTGTACGCCGAGTCCACGATCGACGAATGCGGGTTGCCCTTGAAGTCGATCGACACGAGCTCCTCGGTCGAGTATTCGAGGATGCCTTTGAGCGGGCCCTCGGCTGCCTCTTTGAGCGCGGCATTGACCTCCTCGGCGCTCGTGTTCTTATTGAGGATGGCGGCGAGATCGACCACCGACACATTGGGAGTCGGCACGCGCATCGCGAAGCCGTCGAGCTTGCCGTTGAGCTCCGGCAGCACTTCCCCCACCGCCGCCGCCGCGCCGGTCGTCGTCGGAATCATCGACAGCGCCGCGGCCCGCGCCCGACGCAGGTCCTTGTGCGGCAGGTCGAGCAGCTGCTGATCGTTCGTATACGAGTGGATGGTCGTCATCCACCCTTTCTTGATCCCGAATTTCTGATGGATGACTTTGGCGAGCGGTGCGAGGCAATTGGTCGTGCACGAGGCATTCGAGATGATCTGATGCTTGCCCGGGTCGTACTTCTCTTCGTTGACGCCGAGGACGACCGTAATGTCCTGTCCCTTGGCCGGCGCGGTGATGACCACCTTCTTCGCGCCCGCCGCGATGTGCTTGGCGGCGCCATCCCTGTTCGTGAAGAGCCCGGTGGACTCGAAGACGACGTCGACGCCCAGATCCTTCCAGGGCAGCTGCGCCGGATCGCGCAGCGACAGCACCTTGAACTCGTCGCCGTCGACCGAGATCGTGTCGCTTGTGGCCACCACTTTCGCGTGCAGGTTGCCGAGCACCGAGTCGTACTTCAGCAGATGCGCCAGCGTCGCTGCGTTCGTCAGGTCGTTGACCGCGACGAAGTCGATGTTCTTGTCGGCGAGCGCCGCGCGCATGATGTTTCGGCCGATGCGGCCGAACCCGTTGATCCCAACTTTGACAGACATCCGTCTCCTCCAGACCGTGCTCGGACCACCTCATCGACCGCCGGACAAAGCTAATAGTGTAGTGAACGCGCTTGCGGAGGGTCAAACCCGAACGCTATGCTTTCAGGGCGTGTACCTGCTCTACAGCCTGCTGACGCTGTTAATCTTCGTCGTCGTCTCGCCCTACTTCGTTTACCAGGCGATTCGGTACAAGAAATATATCGGCAGCCTGCGCGAACGGCTCGGGTACCTGCCGATTTCATTCAACTTCGACGGCGAGGAATCGATCTGGATTCACGCCGTGTCGGTTGGCGAAGCGTTGACGGCCCGCGCGCTGGCCGCCGACCTCAAGACCCGCTATCCGCGTCTGCGGCTCTTTCTCTCGACGACCACCATTCCCGGCCAGCAGGTCGCCCGAACGAGCCTGGGTTCTATCGCTGACGCCGTGTTCTATTTTCCGTTCGACTGGGCGTTCATCGTGCGACGCACGCTCCATCTGGTGAAGCCGCGCCTGTTCATCATGATGGAAACCGAGATCTGGCCCAACCTCCTGCGTCAGTGTCGCAAGCGGGGCGTGAAGACGATCGTGATCAACGGACGCATCTCGTCGCGCTCGTACCCGCGCTACCGGATGATCCGGCCGTTCTTCCGCCGGGTGCTCGCCGATGTCGATCGGTTCTGCATGCAGAGCGAGGAATCGGCGCGGCGTCTGATCGATCTGGGCGCAGACCCGGCGCGCGTGACCGTGACCGGCAGCCTCAAGTTCGATTCGCTCGACGTGCCCACGCCGGGCACGGTCACCGGCCTGAGCCACGGAAAGCCGCGCGATCGCCTGCTGCGCTTCTTCCGGATTTCCCGCAACCGGACGGTGATCGTGGCCGGCAGCACGATGCGCGGCGAAGAGGCAGCGGTCTTGAAGGCGTTCGAACGAGTGAAGGCGACCAAATCGCACTCGCTCGCGATCCTGGCGCCGCGCCAGCCCGAGCGATTCGCCGAAGTCGAACGGCTCGCGCGCCAGGCCGGGTTCGTGACGGCGCTACGCTCGGAGCTGCCGATCGACGCGGAGCCGCGCGCGGACGTGGTCGTGCTCGATTCGATCGGCGAGCTGGCGCAGCTCTATCAGTTGGCGACGGCGGTGTTCGTCGGCGGCAGCCTCGTCGATCACGGCGGGCACAACATTCTCGAGCCGGCGATCTACGGCAAGCCCGTCATCTTCGGGCCGCACATGCAGAACTTCAAGGAGATCGCCGAGGCGTTTCTCGCCAACGGCGCGGCGATCCAGGTGCGGTCGGACCGCGAGCTCGACGACACGATCCTCGCGCTCGTGCGCGACCCGGTGCACTGTGCACGACTCGGCGCGGCGGCACGCGCGCTGGTCGAAGCCAACCGGGGCGCCAAGGGAAAAACGCTCGCCGTGATTGCGGACCTGCTCCCACCCGCCGGATCGGGAGGCGCGGGCGGCGTCGTCCGCCCGTTCCGGCGAGTGCACTGATTGATTCGAACCCTCAGCGCTGTCTACGGCGCCGCGGCCGCCTGGCGGCGCGAGTGGTACGCGCGCCACCCGGAGCAGCGACACCGTCTCGAGCGTCCGGTGATCAGCGTCGGCAACCTGCGCGTCGGCGGCGCCGGCAAGACGCCGATCGTCGAACACCTCGCGCGGCTGCTCATCGCGCACGGTGAACGGCCGGCGATTCTGACGCGCGGCTACGGCCGGCGGACCGTCCTGGGCGGCGTGACCGTGGTGTCCGACGGGACGCGCGTTCTGGCCGGCGTCGATACGGCCGGCGACGAACCGCTGATGCTGGCGCGCGCCATCCCCGGCATCATCGTCGCCGTCGGCGCCGATCGCTACCTGTCCGGCTGCCTGGTCGAACGCAAACTGGGCGCCACCGTGCACATTCTCGACGATGGCTTCCAGCATTTTGCGCTGGCGCGCGCCGTCGATCTGCTGGTGACCGCCGAAGAAGACTTGTACGACCGACCGTTGCCGGCCGGACGTCTCCGCGAATCGCTCGCAGCCGCGCGAGACGCCGACGCGGCGATTGTCGATGCCGGCTATCTGCCGGCGGCCGAGCGCGTCGGACGCGCGCTCGGCGTGGCGCGGGTCTTTCGCGGCACGCGGCAACTCGGACCGCCGCGGATGATTCGCACCGGTGACACGGTCGTCGTGCCTGAGAGCTCGCGCGTGTTTGCGACGGCGGGCATCGCGCGCCCGGAACGCTTCTTCGCCGATCTCACGGCCGCCGACTGGCAGGTCGTCGGCACGATGCCGTTCCGCGACCATCATCAGTTCACGCGGCGGGACGTCGAGCGGATTGCCGCCGCCGCGAAATCGACCGCGGCCGCCATTGTCTTGACCACCGACAAGGATGCCGTGCGCTTCGCCGCGTGCGACTTGACGGATCTGCCGATCGCCGCCGTCCCACTGACCGCCACGGTCGAGCCGGCCGTCGAGTTCTGCGCCTGGCTGCTCGGGCGCCTGCAGTGAGACACTGGCTCGAGTACGTCGCCGTCCGGGCGCTCGTGGCGATCGTCGGCGTGATGCCGGCGTCGCTCGCCCGTGCCTGCGGTGCGCTACTCGGTTTCGCGTGGTACGTCTGCAACCGCTCGCGCCGCCGGATCGCGGAGGCCAATCTCGCGGCGGCGTTTCCGTTGCGCTCGCCGCCCG
>FTGI01003418.1_pt1 | contig 12651 bp, 11 predicted proteins | sample 1640611 | NCBI WGS metagenome assembly FTGI01 (sample SAMEA3914789, study PRJEB12502) | metagenome | biome: forest; material: soil | place: Canada | collected 2011-07-03 | depth 0.3 m
CGTTGACGATGCGCGTCGAGACGCGCGCCAGGAAGGCGTGGTCGAACGGGAAATAATCCGCCGTCATGCCGTCGGATGAGGTGACCGCGCGCAGGGCCAGCACATAATCATAGGTGCGGCCGTCGCCCATCACCCCGACGCTGCGCACGGGCAGCAGCACCGCGAAAGCCTGCCAGATCTCGTCATAGAGGCCGGCTTTGCGGATCTCGTCGAGATAGATCGTGTCGGCCTTGCGCAGGATGTCGAGCTTCTCCTTGGTCACTGCGCCCGGCAGTCGGATGGCGAGACCGGGACCGGGAAAAGGATGGCGGCCGACGAAAGCGGGCGGCAGGCCGAGCTCGCGGCCAAGCGCGCGGACCTCGTCCTTGAACAGTTCGCGCAAGGGCTCGACCAGCTTCATCTTCATGCGATCCGGCAAGCCGCCGACATTGTGATGCGACTTGATCGTGACCGAGGGTCCGCCCGTGGCCGAGACGCTTTCGATCACGTCGGGATAGAGCGTGCCCTGCGCCAGGAATTCGGCGCCGCCGATCTTGTGCGCTTCGGCATCGAAGATATCGATGAAGGACGCGCCGATGATCTTGCGCTTCTGCTCGGGGTCGTCGACGCCGGCAAGGCGGGTGAGGAACAGTTCTTCCGCCTCCACATGGATCAGCGGAATATTGTAATGGCCGCGGAACAGCGAGACGACTTCGTCCGCCTCGCCCGCGCGCATCAGACCGGTGTCGACGAAGATGCAGGTGAGCTGATCGCCGATCGCTTCGTGGATCAGTACCGCGGCGACCGATGAGTCCACGCCGCCCGACAGGCCGCAGACCACCCTGCCCTTGCCGACCTGTTTTTTGATGCGCGCGACCGCGGCGGCACGGAAGGCATGCATGTTCCAGTCGGGCTTGATGCCGGCGATGCCGGTGACGAAATTCTTCAGGATCGTGGCACCGCGCGGGGTGTGCACCACTTCGGGGTGGAACTGCACGCCGTAGAAATGCCTGGCCTCGTTGGCGATGGCCGCATAGGGCGAGTTCGCCGACGTCGCGATCACCGCGAAGCCCGGCGGAATGGCGGTGATCTTGTCGCCATGGCTCATCCACACCGGCTCGTCGCCCTTGCCGTTGCCGAGACCGGCCAGCAGCGGCGACTTCTTTTCGATGTGGATATCGGCGCGGCCGAATTCGCGGTGATGACCGGCTTCCACCTTGCCGCCGAGCTGCTCGGCCATCGTCATCTCGCCATAGCAGATGCCGAGCACCGGCACGCCTAGCTCGAAGACCTTCTGCGGCGCGCGCGGGGTGTGGCTTTCGGTGACGCTGGCGGGGCCGCCGGAAAGAATGATCGCGCGCGGCGGCGGCGTGGCGTTCAACGCCTCCGCCGCCTTGTCGAAGGGCACGATCTCGCAATAGACGCCGGCCTCGCGCACACGACGGGCGATGAGCTGGGTGACCTGGGAGCCGAAATCGATGACGAGGACTTGCGCCGCCATGACCGGATTTAGTCGGTCACCCTATTGCTTGTCCAGCGAACGCGCTGCCGCAGCTTGCTGTGCCGCGCGATCGGCCATGGCGAGGCCTTTCTGGGCGTCGGGCTGCAGCGGATCGATGGTCAGCGCCTCGCCGTAATAATAGGCGGCGAAATCGGATTCGCCCTTGCGCGCATAGAGATCGGCGAGCGCCACATAGCTCGCGGGACGCGCCGGATCGGCGACGATGGCCGATTGCGCCAGGCGAATCGCGGTGTCGTCCTGGCCGTGCGACTGCGCCAGCCTGCTGCGCGCCAGAAGCGAATCGGCGGTCGCGGAGAAAGCCGGTAGCGACAGCAGGGAAAGGACGAAGACGGCAAGCAGCTTACGCATGGATCACCTGTTACGCCGGATTATGGCAGCAAAGAAACCGTCTGTCCCCGTGACATTCGGCGAAGCCTTAAAAAACCTTTCCAGGCCGGGCGGAGCGGCACCGTTCCAGAGTTCCGCGGCCGGCGTGACGGCGAAATCGCCATGTCGCGCGAGGAAAGCCGCGACACGGTCCTCGTTCTCGCAAGGCAGCAGCGAGCAGGTGGCATAGACCAGACGGCCGCCCGGTTTCACGCGCTTCGCGGCCGCATCGAGCAGCGTGTCCTGCAAGGCGCAGAGTTCCGTCAGGCGCTGCGGCGTCAGCCGCCATTTGAGTTCGGGCTGGCGCCGCCAAGTGCCCGAGCCGCTGCACGGCGCATCGAGGAACACCGCGTCGAAATCTCCCACCGGCGTCGCGGCGATATGGATAATCGTCGCGCCGGCGCGTTCGGCGCGGATCGCCAACTGCTTCAGCTTTGGCACGTCGATGTCGCTGGCGACAATTTCTCCCGTGTTGCGCATTTCCGCGGCGAACGCCAGCGCTTTGCCGCCCGCGCCGGCCGCAATGTCGAGAATGCGCATACCGGGCTTTGCGTCACACAGCAGAGACGCGATCTGCGCCGCCTCGTCCTGGAACTCGAAGGCGCCGGATTCGAATAGCGGTGAGCGGCTGAGCGAGGCCGAACCCGCGCCCGGCGGAATGCGGATGCCATGCGGAGAATAAGATGTGGGCTCGGCGGCGAAGCCCGCTGCCTTGAGGTCCGCCAGCACGTCGCCGCGTTCGGCCTTCAACGTGTTGACGCGCAGATCGACCGGCGCGCGCGCCTGCAGCGCGGTCATTTCTTCCAGCAGAGATGGACCAAAGGCGCGCGTCAGCTCGGCTTCGAGGAAGAGCGGAAATTCGCCCTGCACATAAAGCGGCGGCCCCTGCAGCGGCGTGGCAATCGCATCGCGCTCGGTTTGCGAGAGCGCCGAAGGTCCATAGCCTTCGCCGCCGAACAGCGCTTCGATATTTTCGAGCGCCGCACCTTCACAAAGCAAAGAAGCAATTGCCAATGCACGCGGCTCCTCGCTCTGCATCCGCCACGCCAGCGAGGCGCGCTTGCGAAGAATAGAGAAGACGCGCTCTGCGACCGCGGCGCGATCCTTCGATCCGGCATAGCGGCGCATGCGGAACCAGTCGCGCAGGAAGCGGTCCACGGGCTGCGCCGTGCCGCCGAGGCCCTGCAAAATCTCGATGGCGGACTGGATTCGGGCGGACGGGGTCATCCGAACCGACTATAACCTCGCCCGGTCAGGTGCAAGGAAGGCGCGATGGCAAAAACGGACCATGTCGTCATTCTCGGCGCCGGATTTGCCGGCATCGAGGTGGCGCGCGGTCTGGGCAAGGCCGGAATTGCGGTCACGCTGATCGACCGGCAGAACCATCACCTGTTCCAGCCGCTGCTCTATCAGGTCGCAACAGCGGCGCTCTCGCCCGCCGACATCGCCGAGCCGATCCGCAAAATGCTGCGCGATCATCCAAGCGTGGAGATCCTGCTCGCCGAAGTGACCGGCATCGACGTGACGGCGCGCAGCGTCGCGCTGGCCGGCGGACGCGCGGTTTCCTACGACTGGCTGGTGGTTGCCACCGGCGCCACGCATTCCTATTTCGGTCATGACGAATGGGGCGCGTTCGCGCCGGGGCTCAAGACCATCGAAGACGCGCGCCGGATTCGCTCGCGCCTGCTGCTCGCCTTCGAACAGGCGGAGATGAGCCATGACAGCGCCGAGCAGCGCCGGCTGATGACCATTGCGGTGATCGGCGGCGGGCCGACGGGCGTCGAACTGGCCGGTTCGATCGCGGAACTGGCACGCTACACATTGTCCAAGGATTTCCATCGCATTCGCGCCGAGACCGCGTGCGTGCTGCTGCTCGAGGCGGGCCCACGCATCCTGACTGCCTTCCCGGACGATCTGGCGGCGTATGCAGAAAAGAAATTGACGAAACTCGGCGTCAGCGTCCGGACAAACTGCGCGGTCGAGCGCATCGGGCCGAAGAGCATCATGGCCGCCGGCGAAGAGATTCCCGTCGGCCTCACCATCTGGGCGGCGGGCGTGATGGCATCGCCGATTGCCCGGCTGCTTGGCGTGCAAACCGATCGAGCCGGACGCATCGCGGTCGGCCGCGACCTTGCCGTGCCGGAATTGGATCGCGTCTATGCGCTCGGCGACATCGCGCTGGCGCCCGACGCCAACGGCAAGCCGCTACCGGGCCTCGCCCAGGTCGCCAAACAGGAAGGCATCTATCTCGGCCGCGCCTTGGCGAACAAGATTTTGACGGGCGCATCGGTGGCGCCCTTCACGTTCCACAATCGCGGCAACACCGCGATCATCGGCCGCCACGCGGCGGTGTTCGATTTCGGTTGGTGGCAGATCCAGGGCTGGTTCGCCTGGAGCTTCTGGGCGCTGATCCATGTCTATCTGTTGGTCGGCTTCCAGCACCGGCTGCTGGTGGCGATCCAGTGGCTATGGCGCTACGTCACCTACGAACGCGGCTCGCGCTTGATTGCGGAGAATACGGCGGAGGTGAACTACCGCCCGCCGCCGGGATAGTTCGGGGATTCGCGCGTCACGACGACGCCGTGGATATGGCTTTCCTGGATGCCGGCATTGGTGATGCGCACGAACTGCGCGCGGGCGTGAAAGTCGGCGATCGTCCTGCAACCGGTGTAGCCCATCGCCGCGCGCAGTCCGCCGATGATCTGATGCACGACGCTGGAGACCGCGCCCTTGTAGGGCACCTGGCCCTCGACGCCTTCGGGCACGAGTTTGAGCGTGTCCTTCACTTCGGCCTGGAAGTAGCGGTCGGCCGAGCCGCGCGCCATCGCGCCCAGCGAGCCCATGCCGCGATACCCCTTGTAGCTGCGGCCCTGATAGAGGAAGACCTCGCCCGGTGCTTCCTCGGTGCCGGCGAGGAGCGAGCCCACCATGGCGACGTCGGCGCCGGCCGCGATCGCTTTCGCCAGATCGCCGGAATAGCGGATGCCGCCATCGGCGACGACCGAGATTCCGGCTTTGCGCGCCACCAACACCGCGTCCATGATCGCGGTCAGCTGCGGCACGCCAACGCCGGCGACGATGCGCGTGGTGCAGATCGAGCCCGGCCCGATGCCGACCTTGACCGCGTCCGCGCCCGCGTCGATCAGCGCTTTGGCGCCGTCGGCGGTGGCGATATTGCCGGCGAGAACCTGGGTGTAATTGCTCGCTTTCTTGATGCGCGCGACGGTGTCGAGCACGCCCTTGGAATGGCCATGCGCGGTATCCACCACGATGAGGTCGCATTCGGCAGCGACCAGGGCGAGTGCCCGCGCCAGCCCGTCGTCGCCGACATTGGTCGCGGCGGCGACGCGCAGACGGCCGCGCTCATCCTTGCAGGCGTTGGGATATTTCTGTGCTTTCTCGATGTCCTTGACGGTGATCAGCCCGACGCAGCGATAGGCATCGTCGACCACCAGAATTTTTTCGATGCGGTGCTGATGCAAGAGCCGCTTGGCTTCCTCCGCGCCGACGCCTTCGCGCACGGTGACGAGTTTTTCCTTGGTCATCAGCTCACGCACAGGCTGGCGCGCATCGGTGGCGAAGCGCACGTCGCGATTGGTGAGAATGCCGACAAGTTTTCCCGCGCCCTTGCCATTGGCGCCTTCGACCACGGGGATGCCGGAGATGTGATAACGCTCCATCAGGGCGAGCGCGTCGGCCAGCGTGGCGTCGGGCGCGATGGTGACCGGATTGACCACCATGCCGCTTTCGAACTTTTTGACGCGGCGCACCTGCTCGGCCTGGTCTTCGACCGACAGGTTGCGGTGAATGACGCCCAAGCCGCCCGCCTGCGCCATGGCGATGGCGAGACCGGCTTCGGTCACCGTATCCATGGCGGCGGAAATCAGCGGAATGCCGAGCGCGACGGTCTTGGTTAAGCGGGTGCTGGTATCGACCTGGCCGGGAAGAACCTCGGACGGTCCGGGCACCAGGAGCACATCGTCGAAGGTGAGCGCTTCGCGGATGGTCATGGCAGCTCCCAAGAACAAGGCCTCATGGAGCGCCGAGCATTTAACAGCGAGTCGGACAATCCGCAAGGGCGCCTCAAAAACCGGCCGGTGGGGGCGAGAGGGCGAGAGGCGCGCCCACGAACATATGAAAACATCGAACAGGAAGAATGGCTTGCGAGCAACTCCCGTTCCCGGGACGAGGCCGCAACCGCACGCCTGCGCCAGCGCGCGAACGGCAACGACGGATGAGCCAGGAGATTGACGTCTCAAGCGGTCGTTCGAAGCAGGTCAAAAAGCGTCACGACCAGTCCGTTCGGAATCGATTCTTCGACGACTGCACCCGCTTTATTGCAGAAGCGATGACTTAATCGCCGTTTGAATTCGCGGTAGGATGTGAAGGCAATCCGAAGAGTGGGGTAAGTATCGTGAGAACATTCTTGAATGTTTTTGCTTTCGTCTGTGCGGCGCTTGCGCTTGGCGTTGTGTACGGTAACCGCCAGGCTGCTGGCGACGAGTTGAAGCCGACGGCTCATCCGCAAATGACGATTACGCCGGATGGAAAGTTCGTGATGGATTCATCGGGCAAGAAGGTGAAGCAATATCTCGATTCCGCTCACGCTTTCGTACCGATGACGGCCGAAAGCAAATCCGGGACGGAATTCAATCCCGTTAGCGCCCAAGGAGAGGGGCATACCTTTTACCCGTGCAATTGCCGAAGCGAGTGCATCGCCTGGAACAGCAATGGTGTCTGCACGCGGACGTATCGAACCTGCGACATTTGTTCCAGGGAAAACTAGACTTCCGCGCGACGGTCCGGTCGCACCATCTTGGTGGCATTGGGCAATCGTGCGCTATGACCATGAATTCCGCATTTGCCCGCCTGGCCCGCAGCTGGGCGTACATTAACTATTCCGACATAATGAGGGCGGCGTGTTCCCTTTCGGGAATCGCCTATCCCCTTGGCGCGGCGTCATCATTCCGCCCGTGACTGGGCAGGTGCGAAAAGCTAGTCTATAGGACCGCCGGGTCTCCGTGGAAAAAGGGGAACCCGGGGCCCCCAGATGCGTTTCTCACGTTGGTGGGACGGCTGGACCCGGTCGTTAATATCCAAGCAACAGGAAATAGGAGTTCATACATGAAGAAGGTATTTCGTTTGACGGCGTGTGCCGCGGCTTTGGGAGCGTTCGCGCTCGCAGCCCCGGCCCAGGCAGCCCCGCACGGCGTGAACGTCGGCACGCTCACCTGCCATGTGGCAAGCGGCTGGGGATTCGTGTTCGGGTCCTCGAAGGACCTGCAATGCGTGTTCCGCCAGAAGAACCGCCACACCGAGCATTATAGCGGTTCGATCAACAAATACGGCGTCGACATCGGCTACACCGAAGGCGGCATTCTGGTTTGGGGCGTCGTCGCTCCTTCCTCGGACATCCGCGCCGGCGCGCTCGAGGGCGATTATGTGGGCGCAAGTGCCCAGGCGACCGTGGGCCTCGGCGTCGGCGCCAATGCGCTGACCGGCGGCTTCGACAAGTCGTTCGCGCTCCAGCCTCTCAGCGTTTCGGGCAACAAGGGCCTGAACGTCGCGGCCGGCATCGGCTCGATCAGCCTGAAATACGCGCCGTAATCTTTTCGCGTATCGCAAATGTGCAAAGGCCCTGCCGGAAACGGCGGGGCCTTTTCGCTTTCAACTTCCCCTGTAGCCCGTCGCGACCAAATAGAGCTCGACCGATTCCGAACGCGAGGCGGGCGGCTTGACGTGCTTCACGTTGGCGAAGTCCTTCTTGATGCGCGCCAGAAGTTCGCCCGCGGCACCGCCCTGGAACACCTTGCCGATGAAGGCGCCGCCCGGTTTGAGCACGTCCTCGGCGACATCCAGCGCCGCCTCGAACAGCGCCACCGTGCGCAGATGATCGGTGGCGCGGTGGCCCGTCGTCGGCGCGGCCATGTCGGAGAGCACGAGATCGGCGGGCCCGCCGAGCGCAGTTTTCAGTTTCGCCGGTGCCGTGGGCTCGAGCAGATCGCATTTTAGAATCGCGATGCCGCCGAGCGGTTCGATATCCAGAATGTCGGCGGCAGCCACCACACAGCCGCGTGCCGCAGCCACCTGGCTCCAGCCGCCCGGTGCGGCACCCAGATCGAGCACGCGCGCGCCTTTTTTCAGGAGATGGAATTTGGCGTCGAGCTCGAGCAGCTTGAACGCCGCGCGCGAGCGATAGCCTTGCGTCTTGGCGGCACGGACATAGGGATCGTTGAGCTGGCGTTCCAGCCAGCGATTCGACGAGGCCTTGCGCGCCTTCGTGGTCTTGACGCGGACCCTGACGGCGCCGCGGCCGCTGCCTTTGGGCGGAGACTTGCTCATGGGCTCGCTTCCAACATCAATTCGCGCAACATGCCTTCGCGCAAACCGCGATCGGCGACTCTGAGCCGCGTGCAGGGCCAGAGTGCGTGAATGGCGGCGAAGATGGCGCAGCCGGGCAGCACCAGATCGGCGCGGTCGGCGCCGATGCAGCCCAGTGCCGCGCGGCCATTGTGGTCGAGCGCCATCAGACGATCGATCACCGCGAGAATGTCGCTGCAATCGTGCCAGCTGGCATCGACGCGGGCGCGGACATAACGGTCGAGACCGAGTGCGACGCCGGCCAGCGTGGTCACCGTGCCGGACGTGCCGAGCAGATGATGCTCGTCGCGGCCAAACGCGTGCTTGGCATCCATTGCTTCGCGCACGGGTGCGAAACGCACGATCATCTGCGCGCGCATGGCGTCGAACGAGGCGCTGTCGGTGGCGACATGGGCCTTGTCCTCGGCCAGCGACACCACGCCGACCGGCACCGAGGCGGAATGGACGATGGCCGGTTCGCCCGCGCCGCGCCGCATCCATATGATCTCGGTCGAGCCGCCGCCGATATCGAAGATCAGCGCGCCCTTATAGGCCGCACCGATCAGCGGGGCGCAGCCGATGGCGGCAAGGCGCGCTTCCTCTTCCGTGGTGACGATGTCGAGCACCAGCCCGGTCTCCGCGGCCACGCGCGCGATCAGCGCATCGGCATTGCGCGCGCCCCGGCAGGCGGCGGTGGCGATGGCGCGCACCCGGCGCGCGCCGCTCTTGGCGATGCGCGCGGCGCAGATCTGCAGCGCCGCGACGGTGCGCTCGATGGCCGCTTCGGAAAGTTCGCCGAACTGGGCCACGCCCTCACCCAGCCGCACGATGCGCGAGAAGGAATCGACGACGCGGAACTGGCCGCCTTCGAGCGGCTCGGCGATCAACAGGCGGCAATTGTTGGTGCCGAGATCGACGGCCGCCAGCAGGCGCGAACCGCGGCGAATGCGCTTGCGCCTTCGTTTTCGCCTGTGCAAGTGCGCCGCGTCGTTCAGCGAATTCTCCCAAGTTCCCGCTTAGCGGCAGGCTATCATGGGTATTGCGCTCCGCGACGGGCTTAGGGCGCGGCATGGCGCCTTGAAAGCCGGGCTGTCCTTGCGTAGAGAAGCGGCCCGTCCGTTGGGGGATCGTCTAACGGTAGGACTGCAGACTCTGACTCTGCCTATCTAGGTTCGAATCCTAGTCCCCCAGCCAACCTGCCCTCCATTATGCATCAAGCACACCTAGGCAAAACTAGGTTTCGGAGCCGAACAGCCGGATAGTCCCCGGCATGGCAATTCCTCTTTCTGTTTTCATGCTCCGCCGCAAGCGGAACGAGGTACGCGACACAATAGCGGCCTATGAGGCCAAGCTACGCGAGGCGCGTGCCGATCTGGCGCACGTCCTAGCCACGCTGAGGCTATTTGAGGCAAGCGGCGAGCCTGCCGACTTCACACCCTACTTCGATCTAAACCGCGTGTTCCGCCGTGGCGAGACAACCGAATTTTGCATGGCAACGCTGGCCGCTGAGGGGCCGCTAGACACGCGCGAGCTAACAGAACGCCTTATGATCTCGAAGGGCTTAGACGTCTCTGACAAGGTGCTAGGGCAGGCTATCGCGCTGCGGATCGTGCAGACACTTCGAGTAAGGGCTAAGCGCCGCAAGGGTGTTGACGGTTCCTTGCGGCGCCGAGGCGTTTGCGTCTGGCAACTCACTTCGGAAGGTGGCGCTGCGTATAACCCTTCCACTGGCGCGAAACGGGGTGCGTTGCCGCCGAGTTCACAATACGCACAAACTGCGTCCCGTTCGCCTCGCGGCGATGATCTTCGCGCCATCCCATTTCTGCCGCATAAGACGACAGGTACGCCTTCCTGATGTTGTGATGCGTGCCGATTTCAGCCCTGCGAAGACGGCTGAAAAAGCTCTCGGCCATGTTCGTGCAAGCGATGCCGTCACTATAGCAAACGCTGTGATTGATGCGGCGCATTTCGTAATGGTCATGCAGGCCGTCCCAAGCCATCGCTTCATCGGCGTGAATGACGGAGCCGGGAGCAACGCGCTTCATCACTTCTGAAACGGCGGCACGTTCCGACATAGCAACGTGCGTAATCGTGCGACCGTTGCGCTCGCGCATAACGACAACGCACTTGCGCTTACCAGTCTGGTTTTCAGAGAGGCGACGATCTAGCCGGTCTTCCTTGCGGTTCGCCGGTTTGACGTGGCCGCCAAAATAGGCGCCGTCAATTTCGACCGTACCGGATAACGTAGCGTTCGCCATTTCGGCAGCCATCGCCTCGCGCAGCTTGTGCTGCATCACGAACGCTGTGCGATATTGCACGTCAAGATCGCGCGACATTTGAAGTGCGCTGTGTCCCTTCGCACCGTTTGTGAAAACTGCGATGGTCGCAAGAATGTCCTGAAACGAAAGTTTGCGGCTGGCGAAAATCGTGCTGGACGTGGCGCTGAATTGGGCCATGCAGCCTTTGCACTTGAAGATGCGGCGCGCGTGAAACTTGTAGACATCAACACAGCCGCATTTTGGGCACACCGGTTCTCCGCCGTTTTCGGCCCAACGGATCGCGACGAACAGCGCGAAGGCTTCCTCCTCAGTTAGCCGCATAACTTGGGCGAGGGAGAGGGTCCGGGCCTTGGCTGAAAGGAGGAAATGCTGTGCCATTTGTCATCGCTTCCAGTGATATTCTGCACTGGATATAGATATATACTTCGCTGAATGCAAGGGTTATTATCATCGGAAGCGATGATACTTCATAGGTAGTGCGATGCCGAAAAATGAGTGGAAAAACAACCCCTTAACTCAGGAATACGAGGAAAAGGCCAAAAATATCCTCAAATCCGAACTGAAGCGGCGGGGTGTGACCTATGCCCAACTAGCTGAAAAGCTCGGAGCGCTGGGTCTCTCCGAGACAGAGCGGAACATCGCCAACAAGATCAGCCGAGGCGGCTTCACAGCAGCCTTTCAGCTTCAATGCCTTGTTGCGGTCGGGTGCAAGGCGTTGCCTATATCCACCGATTAGCATAACCGGATTCGATTATATTCATCTACATATTGCGCGGCGAATCACAGTTCTGTATAAACAAAGTCGGCCCCTAGTTTGGACCCAGGGGCCGACTTAGCTAGGTGGAGGTGGAGGGAATCGAACCCTCTTGGGTTACCAGTTAGGAGCCGGGCCCAGCACCAAGCCACCCCCACAAGAAAATGTCGCCGATTGCGGGCCGCTTCCCCCTCACCTTCGCCGGCTGATGGGAAGCGGCCCCTGTCTTTGCCCCCACCGCTCGGCTAGCGCCAGCGGGGGCTTCGGTGTCTCTCGTTCATCCCGTAAAACGGCCTTTCCGGCGCGTTGTCGTGCGCGCCAACCCGCTATATGCCATGGGCCATAGCCACCTGCAAGCGCCAATCTGATCGCAACTGGCGATTTATTCATTCAATTAATCTCCTGTACTAACTCATCATGCGAGTATACATTCCCAGCACCTAATAGGAGGCCTTGGCCATGGCGAAGCTTCGCAGTCCGAATTACCCCAACCGCGATTTGGAAGCGGCCTTGGGATTGGCGCAGGTAATTTATGACAAAGACGGTCGCAACAAGGTTTCCCGCTCCGTAATAGCGGAACATCTGGGACATGAAGGCCTGAGTGGCCCGGCACTGGGAAAGATTGGCGCCATCCGAGCGTATGGGCTCATTGAGGGGAGCGGCGATGAGCTACGCGTGAGCGAGGACGCAATCGCGGCACTTATGGCCCCCTTAGGATCAGACGCTCGCCGAGAGGCAATTAGCCGATTGGCCCTAAATCCGGTTCTTTTTCAGGATATTCGGAGGGAGTTTAAGGGGCGCGTAAGCGTAGAGGCCCTGACTTACTGGTTGATACAAAACGGTTTTTCCAAAAATAGCGCTCCTATTGCTGCTCGCACTTACTTCAAAACCATGGAGTTTGCAGGCGACATGCAATCTGATAATGATGCTTCCGTGAGCATCACATCCGACCAGCCGCGCCGCCCTCCCCCGATCCGGTTCGCCGGTGGCGGAGAGGGCGTTCCGGTAGCGAACCATCGGTATGGGGCTGCCGAGTCTGAGCGGGCGCAAGCTGTCGGCGATGAGGGCGCACCCTTCCGCATCACGATGGACGGCAAGAAGCTTCACATCGTGGCGGACGTTGACTTAGACAGCCTTCAGACTCTCAAGCAGGTCTTGGAGAGTTACGAAACGGTCCTAACGTTGTTGCGGCAGCCCGCAGGGCGGGCGACTAAGCCGGAATGGGCGGACAAGGTTTTCAGCGCCGGTGATTCGGTGCCCGCAGATGGCACCTACAACTTGTCCCACAAGGAACATACCGGCGAGCACACGATCGAATTAGCAAAGGGTACTAAGTTTCCGCCGTGCGGCGTTTGCGGCGGTGGCGGGGCCTATAGCTATCGGGCTTGATC
>FTGI01002580.1_pt1 | contig 12646 bp, 14 predicted proteins | sample 1640611 | NCBI WGS metagenome assembly FTGI01 (sample SAMEA3914789, study PRJEB12502) | metagenome | biome: forest; material: soil | place: Canada | collected 2011-07-03 | depth 0.3 m
AAACGCCGCCCGCGCGCGAAGAGATTCTGGAAACCCCCGACGAACCCACCCTGCCCTTCGCGCTGCCCGAGCAGCCGCGCCTGATGCGCGAAGGCGGCGTCGTCTATATGACCCAGCCGCTCGACCGGCCCGACGTTTTGCTCGGCCAGACTTACAAGATCAAATGGCTGGATTCCGATCACGCCTTCTACATCACCATCAACGACATCGAGAAGGACGGCCGCCGCCGCCCGTTCGAAGTCTTCATCAACTCCAAGAACATGGAAGCCTATGCCTGGACGCTGGCGCTCACCCGCATGATTAGCGCGGTGTTTAGGCGCGGCGGCGACGTTTCCTTCGTCGTCGACGAGCTGGAGGCGGTGTTCGATCCGCGCGGCGGCCAATGGATGGGCGGGCGCTACGTGCCGTCGTTGCTCGCGGCCATCGGCGAAGTCATCGAAAAACATCTGGTCGCGATCGGATTCATGAAGCCGCGCGCCGGACCTCTGGCCGGAGAGGAAATCCGCGCCGTCGCCGTGGCCGCCGAAGGGGCGCCCGCCCGGCTGTGCCCGCGCTGCGGCAGCGCCAGTTTCGTGCGCCTCGAAGGCTGCGACTCTTGCGTCTCGTGCGGCTATTCCAAGTGCGGCTAAGATAGCGCCGCATGCGCTATTCCAGCCGCTTCTTCCTCTACGCCCCGTTCGTTTTGCTGCTCGCGCTGGCGATCGGCGTCGGTTTGCATTGGCGGCTGGCGGCTGGGTCGCTCGACAAACGCCTGGACGCAATGAACGGGCACGAAGCGATCCCGGGCGTGACGCTGAGCTTCGCCTCAAAATCCGTCGGCGGATTTCCCTTCCGTCTGGATGCGGTGTTCACGGATTTTCAGGTGCGGATCGCCACACCGCATGGACCCGCCATCTGGAGCTGCGAGAAATTCGCGCTGCACCGGCTGACCTATGGCCGCGCCCAAACTATTTTCGAGGCCGCGGGCAAGCAGCTCCTGACATGGACCGATGCGGCTGGACACATCCACGAATTCGAATTCGTGCCCGGCAGTCTGCGTGCCGATTCGCTCGACGACGAGAAAGGACTCGCGCGCTTCGATCTCGATCTGGTGGGACTGGGTTCGCCCGCGCTGATTGCCGCGCGCCTGCAGTTCCACATTCGCCGCGATCCCGCGGGCAACGATCTCGAAATCGCCGTCGAAGTGGACAAGGTCCATCTGTCTCCGCGCCTTACGACCGCCTTCGGCGACAACATCGATCTGATGCAGCTCAATGCCAGCGCGGTGCCTTCCGCCGCATTCGAAAATCTCCGCGCCGGAAAAGCTGCTTGGCCGGGCACGCTGGATGCCTGGCGGGAGCAAGGCGGCAATCTGCACATCGATCACGTCGAGATCGCCTGGGGCAGGCTCGATGCGAATGGCGCCGGCACGGTCGCGCTCGATCAATTGCACCGGCCCATGGGGCTATTGAATTTCCGCATTGCCGGCATGGTCGGTTTCATCGAGCGCGCGGCGAGCCAAGGCGTCACGAAAGGTCCGGGCAAGGGTATTGCCCCGGCCCTGCTCGACCGCGCGGCAAAAGCGGGCAGCGACGCGAGCGGCCATATGGGCGCTGTTCTCGGCTTCAAGGACGGCATCGCCTTCGTCGGCGACGAGCCGGCGGGAACCGTCGAACCGCTCTACTGAGTCTTCTTCTCTGCGCCGCGGCCAAAATCGGGCGCCGCCGTGTCCTGGCCCGCATCGATGATGCCGCGGCGGATGGCGCGGGTGCGCGTGAACAGATCGAACAGCGCCTCGCCATCGCCCCAGCGGATGGCGCGCTGCAACGCGCTCAGATCCTCGGTGAAGCGGCCGAGCACTTCCAAGACCGCCTCGCGGTTGTTGAGAAAGACGTCGCGCCACATGGTTGGATCGGAGGCCGCGATGCGCGTGAAATCGCGAAAGCCCGCTGCCGAGAATTTGATCACTTCGCTCTGCGTCACGGTCTGCAGATCGTCCGCCGTGCCGACAATATTATAGGCGATCAGATGCGGCACATGGCTGGTGATCGCCAGCACCAGATCGTGATGCTTGACGTCCATGGTTTCGACATTGCTGCCGAGGCGGCGCCAGAATTCCTTCAGCCGCTCCAGCGCCGCTTCATCGGTGCCGAGCGGCGGCGTGAGAATGCACCAGCGATTGTCGAACAATTCTGCGAAACCCGCTTTGGGACCGGACTGCTCGGTGCCCGCGATCGGATGGGCGGGAATGAAATGAACGCCCTTCGGCACATGCGGGCCGACATCGCGCAGCACGGCGGTCTTGACCGAACCGACATCGCTGACAATGGCGCCTTGTTTCAGAGCGGGCGCCATCTCCTTGGCGAGTGCGGCGAAACTCCCCACTGGCGTCGCCAGCACGACCAGATCGGCATCGGCCACGCACTCCGTCACCAATTCGTGCAGCGAATCGGCAAAGCCGATACGGCGCGCCTGTTCCAGTGTCTCGGCGCGGCGCGAATAGCCGGCGATATGGGAGGCGAGACCGGCGCGGCGCATCGCATGCGCCATCGACGAGCCGATCAGCCCGATACCGATCAGCGCGACTTTGGCAAACATCGGTTTCTGCTCGGCGCTCATTTGCGGTCCATGAATTCCGCAAGAGCGTCGACGACTTTGCGGTTGGCCTTTTCGCTGCCGACCGTCAGCCTGAGGCAGCCGGGCAGCGCATAGTTGTCGAGCCCGCGCAGGATCAAACCGCGTTCCGTGAGAAAGATGTCCGCATCGGCGGCCGACTTTCCGGGTTCGTAGGGAAAATGGATGAGAACGAAATTCGCCACCGAATCGTCGACCCGCAAGCCAAGCTTGCGGATATTCTCCGTCAGCCAGGTCCGCCATTTTTCATTGTGGGCGAAGGCCTTCTCGACATGGGCGCGGTCGGCGAGCGCGGCCACGGCGGCGCGCTGTGCGGGCGTGGAAACGTTGAACGGCCCGCGCACGCGATTGAGGACGTCGGCGACCTTGGCCGGACAATAGGCCCAGCCGATACGCAGACCGGCGAGTCCATAAATCTTCGAGAAGGTGCGCGTCATCACGACATTGGGAAAGTTCGCCACCATCTCGATGCCCGGTTCATAATCGTTGCGCCGGACATATTCGGCATAGGCCGCATCGATGATCAGCAGCGTGTCGGGCCTGAGCCCGGCGTGCAGACGGCGCACCTCGTCATGGCGCAGATAGCTGCCTGTGGGATTGTTCGGATTGGCGAGATAGACCAGCCGCGTCTTGGGCGTCACCGCGGCCAGCATCGCATCCACATCGGTGTGCAGATCCTTCTCCGCCACCGACACCGGCACCGCGCTGTTGGCGAGTGCGGCGATGCGATAGACAATAAAAGAGTGCGCACTGAACAGCACTTCGTCGCCCGGCCGCAAAAACGAGTTCGCCAGCATCGTCAGCAATTCGTCGGAACCGTTGCCGCAGACGATGCGTGCCGGATCGAGGCCGTAAGTCTGGCCCAGCGCGTCGCGCAGGATATGCGCGCTTCCTTCCGGATAGGTGTCGAGCGTCTTGGACGCTTCCGCGAACGCGGCGAGCGCCGCCGGACTTGTCCCCAACGGCGTCTCGTTGGACGACAGCTTGTGCGCGCCCGCACCCTTGCCCGGCCGTCCGCCGACATAGGGCACGATCTCCAGCACGCCGGGCTTGGGTTGCGGACTCACGACCAATCTTTCTCCAAACCCTGTTCGAGCCGCCGGTCTTCAGCGGCAAATGCCAGTTTTTCCCTGCGACAGTGAAATGCCGTTCGCGGGGCCGGTATTGATAAGGGCCCGTCAAAGCAAAATCAAAGCAAACCGGGCATTTCGTTGACAGCGGCGGCGCACGGCCTTAGCAAACCCGGCTCCGGACGAAGCGGCCGGCGAAGAGGGCTTATGGCGGAGACGGCGAATCCCAAATTCCTGCGCCCGATCACGGCGCCGGATGTGGATGTGGGACGGGCGATCGAATTTGGCCCGCAGCATCCGCTTGCGCTCGACGCCGGCAAGACGCTGAGCCCTTGGACGCAGGCCTACATGACACATGGCACGCTGAACGCGGCCAGGTCGAACACGGTGCTCATCTGCCATGCGCTCACCGGTGATCAATTCGTCGCCAGCTCCCACCCCATGACCGGCAAGCCCGGCTGGTGGGAGACCATGGTTGGACCGGGCAAGCCGATCGACACGAACCGCTTCTTCGTCATCTGCGCCAATGTCGTCGGCGGCTGCATGGGCACGACTGGACCCGCGGAATGCGATCCAACGACGGGCAAGCCCTATGGGCTCGAATTTCCGCTCGTCACTGTGCGTGACATGGTGCGCGCGCAGGCCATGCTGCTCGATGCGCTCGGCATCGAGAAGCTGCTTTGCGTCACCGGCGGCTCGATGGGCGGTATGCAGGTGTTGCAATGGGCCGCGAGCTACCCCGAACGCGTCGTCTCGGCGATCCCGATCGCTACCGCCGCGCGCCATTCCGCGCAGAACATCGCTTTTCACGAAGTCGGCCGCCAGGCGATCATGGCCGATCCCGATTGGAAAGGCGGCGCCTACCAGCTCGAAGGCACGCAGCCCTCCAAGGGCCTGGCGGTGGCGCGCATGGCCGCGCACATTACCTATCTGTCGGAAGCGGCGCTGCAGCGCAAGTTCGGCCGCACTTTGCAGAACCGCGAAGCCATCTCCTTCGCCTTCGCGCCGGATTTCCAGGTCGAGTCTTATCTGCACCACCAGGGCTTGACCTTCGTCGACCGTTTCGACGCCAATTCCTATCTCTACATCACCAGGGCGATGGATTATTTCGATCTCGCCGCGGACTATGACGGCGTGCTGGCGGAAGCCTTTCGCGGCACCAAGACGCGCTTCTGCATCGTCTCGTTTACCAGCGACTGGCTGTTTCCGACGGTCGAGAACAAGCGCATCGCCCATGCGCTCAATGCCGCCGCGGCGCGAGTCAGTTTCGTGGAGATCGAAACCGACCGCGGCCACGATTCTTTCCTGCTCGAGGAACCGGAAATGTTCGCGACCGTGCGCGGCTTTCTGAATTCCGTGGCGCAAGGAAACGGCGTCGCATGACGCGCGCCCTTCGCCCCGACCTTGCCGCGATCGCGGAAATGATTCCCGAAGGCGGACGCGTGCTCGATGTCGGCTGCGGCGACGGCGCGCTGCTCGAGCATTTGGCCACCACCAAACATGTCGACGGTCGCGGATTGGAATTGTCGCAGCAAAACGTCAACGCCTGCGTGGCGCGCGGCCTGGCCGTCGTGCAAGGCGACGCCGACACCGACCTGAACGAATACCCGTCGCAAGTGTTCGACTTCGTCATTCTCAGCCAGACGATCCAGGCCACGCGCAATCCGAGCACCGTGCTCAAGCATTTGTTGCGCATCGGCCGGCGCACGGCGGTGTCGCTGCCCAATTTCGGGCATTGGCGCGTGCGCTTGAGCCTGCTCGTCAATGGGCGCATGCCGCAAACCCGCACGCTCGGCTACACCTGGCACGACACGCCGAACATCCACCTGTGCACGATCGCCGATTTCGTGACGCTGGCGGTTCAGTCGGGTGCCGTGATCGAACGGGCGCTGGCGCTGCGCGGAGACGGCCACACCCATCCGATGCGCTCGGATGCGTGGGGGCCGAACCTGCTCGCCGAAGGCGCGATCTTCATGCTCAGGCCGCGCTAGCGAGGCGACTGATCGCTCTTGGCGGCACCCAGCAGCTCCAGCGCCTTGGAATAGTGGCGCACGCCGCTGCCGTAATAGCCCGTGCTGCAATAGATGAGCGCGTGGCGCTGTTCGTCGAGCGCAGCCTCCAGATTGGGCGATTGCGGATTGGCCTCCACCGCCTTGTGGACTTCGACCGCCATGCTGCCGCAACCCCCGCGATCGTCCGCCTGCGCCGCCGTGCCGCCGGCCGCCGCCAGGATCGCGGCAAGAAACACGGCCTTCGTCTTCAACGTCATGATTGCCTCCCTGTAATTCGAACGCCATCTCGTGCGTGAATTGAGCGGCGAGAATAAACGAGCGTCACGAAGGTCCAACGATCAGCATTGCGTGATCGCCGTAACGTCTCCGTGACGCTCGTTGCGGGGGTTCCGACACGAACTCGGCATCGCGGCCGCGTTAACTTTTCGCGCCGGCCAGCTCCAAGGCCTTCGCATAATGCGCGAGGCCGAGATGAAAAAAGCCGTTGGTGCAGAAATCACGGCCCAGGCCCTGCTCGTGGCGTGCCGCTTCGGCATTGGGCTGCTGTGCGGCTTCGATCGCCGCGGCGACCTGCTTGGCGGTATGCAGGCAACCGGTCACGTTCTCCGGTTCGGCAGCATAGGCATAGGCCGCCATCGGCGCCGTCGCCACACACAATGCCGCGATGAACGCTGCGTGCTTAACGTATTTCATCAGTCCCTCCGGTTTGGTTACACGCGGCATCGTCGCCGCGTTGAGGACGTAGGCACGCAAGCGTTCGATAAAAGGGCTTGCCGCTTCAGCGTTTCGTGATCGCGATGACAACCGCGTAAACTCGGCGGCGAAATACGCAGAACTCCGCGCTCCCCAAGCTAGCGCGCGAGATAGTTCGCTGCCGCATGCGTGCCATGCGCGAAACGAGAGTGTCGCGAAGCTTGAAAAATTCTTAAGCGCGGGCGAGAAGCGGTTCGGGATTTCTTATTGCTGACGCAGGCGTCAGCGCGTAGAGCGACTTCGAAGCTTCGACGAGATGCACGCCTGCCATGCCCGGCCAGAGTCTGCGCCCAATCCGCTCCCAGCCCACACCGCTGCGCGCGAGCCGTCTTCCGTTCAGGGGCGGCACATAGAGAGCGCGGTCCCATGTCAGAGGTTCGAACATGGCGTCGCGCAGCAGACGGTCGAGCTCGCCGCGGTGAAACGGGCGGCCCTGCGCGAAAGGCGAACGCTCGACCTGCGCCCACAAGCTGGGGCGGTTCGGTGCCACCAGAAGAACGCGGCCCTCCGGCGCCAGCACGCGCCACAACTGGCGCATCAAGGGGCGCACCGCGTCCGCGCCTTCGAGCCCGTGAACCACCAGGATCCGGTCGAACACCGCGTCGGGAAAGGGCAGCGCGCCTTCCTCGCCCAATACCGACAGGCGCTTGCCCTCAGGCCAGGCGATCACGCCTTGCTGGGCCGGCATCAGGGCGATTGCGCGCTCTACTTCGCCCAGGAAGGGCTTCAGATAGGGCGTCGCGAAGCCATAGCCGAGCACGCGGGCGGATTTGAGCGTCGGCCAGAACAGACGCAGCCGCCGCGAGATCATGCGCCGCGCGACCTGGCCGATGGGCGCCTCGTAGAACTCGGCAAGCTGGCGTGCGTCGAGCTGCATCTGGGCTGGAGTAACCCCAACGACGGCCCGGTTCAACGTGGGCGCCAGCGCTGCTAGGCTCAGGCCAGCATAAGGAGTGACCCATGGCCGCGCTGGACATCGAACTCGTCGCTTGTTTGACCGACAATTACGCCTATCTGGTGCACGACGCCGAGGCCGGGCTTTGCGCCGTCGTCGATCCGTCCGAGCCTTTGCCGGTCAAGAAGGCGCTCGCCGCGCGTGGCTGGAAGCTGACCCATATCCTGAACACGCATCATCACATCGACCACACAGGCGGCAATTTGGCGCTCAAGGAGGAATTCGGCGCCCAGATCGTCGGGCCTGCCAAGGGTCGCGAACGCATTCCCGGTATCGATGTCGGCGTCGATGAAAGCGCACCTTGGCATTTCGGCAAGCGCGCCATGCGCGTGCTCGAAATTCCCGCCCACACCCGCGCCCATATTGCATTTGTCGCCGACGATGCCGCCTTCACCGGCGACACGCTGTTCGCGATGGGCTGCGGAAGGCTGTTCGAGGGAACGCCGCAAATGATGTGGACCAGCCTGTCGAAGTTGATGACGCTGCCGGATGCCACACGCGTCTATTGCGGACACGAATACACGTTGAGCAATGGGCGCTTCGCGCTGACGCTGGAGCCGGGCAACAAGGATCTGCAAGCGCGCCAGCGCGAGGTCGAGGCGGCGCGCGCCAAAAACATACCTACCATTCCTTCGACGATCGGGTTGGAGAAAAAGACCAATCCGTTCCTGCGCCCGGACTCGGCCGAGATTCGCCGCACGCTTTCGCTGCAAGATGCAAGCGATGTGGAGGTGTTCGCCGAAATCCGCAAGCGTAAGGATTCGTTCTAGCAGAATTTAGTTGTCGGAATCGTCCGGCTTGTCCTTGTCGTCCGACTTCTTCTTGTCGTGCGAACTGGGCGTGACCGCGCCGGCGGCAGTGCTGACCACCGCACCCGCGACATCGGCGGTCGTGCTGACGACGGTGGCGCCGACATCGACGATGGCACCGCCGACCGCGACGGCGGCACAGCCCGAAAAACCGACGCTCAGGCAGGCGAGAACGGCTATTGCCGGGACGATACGCATCGCTTGGCCCTTTCGCGGTCTCGCCCATTAGGCGCCGCTTGCATCAAGAATTCCCTAACACCGGGCGCCGGATTTGGCCACCGCGATCTTCTTGCGTCGCGCTCAGTGCACGAATTCGAGCGCGATGGCGGAGAATTGCAACACCGCGGCCGCAAGCACCGCGGCATGCCAGATCGCCTTGTGAAAGGGGATGCGCTCGATCAGATAGAAGGCGACGCCTGCCGAATAGACCAGTCCCCCCGCCATCAGGAGCCAGAAGTCGAACGCGGCCATCGCATGCGCCAGCGGGCTGATGACGGTGACGATCATCCAGCCCATTGCGAGATACAGCATCAGGCTGGCGATCTCGAAGCGGCGCGGAAACAGTACCTTCATCGCCACGCCGAAAGTCGCGGCGATCCAGACGATGGCGAGGATGATCGTGCCCGACGGCGCGCCGAGGCGGTTGACCGCCAGCGGCGTATAGGTCGCTGCGATCATGATAAAAATCGCGGCATGATCGAGCCGGCGCAGGATCTGCTTCGACGGGCGGTGATGCGGCACCAGATTATAGGCAGCCGAAAAACCGATCATCGCCAGCAGACCAAGGCAATAGACCGTCACCGAAACGACGACCGACATTCCCGTCACGTGGAAGAGCAGCCACAGGCTGGCATTGATGGCGAAGACGATGCCGACCGCATGGATAACGGCGTCGGCGATATGCTCGTGGCGCGTATAGAGGCGCGCGACTTGCTCGACGGCTCTGCGGGCAACGGCTTCAGCTTCGTTGGTCATCGAGGGCCATTAAAGCATGAAATTGTGGATGGCAGGTGAACGGCCTGGCGCGCGGCGTCATTGCGCACGTGAAATTTTTCTAAGGGAATTCGCGCGGAAGGGAGCGCAGCACGGTTTCCTAGGCCTTTCGCGACATTTTTGGAATGCAAAACGGGACGCAGCGATGTGCCGCGTCCCGTGTTTGCACTGCGTCGCCGTCTTATTGCGGCGTGGTATCGGTCGGCGCGGGTTCGCCCGGTTTACGCTTCTTGCGCTCGGGCTTGGTGTTGTCCGCGGGCGTCGTGTCGGGCGTGGCTGGTGTCGCAGCCGGAGCCGCCGGGGCGGCGTTCTGCCGCTCCTGAAGCATCCGTGCCCGGCGTTCCTGCGGAGTCTCACCGGCCGCAGGCGGCGTCGGAGGTGTCGGCGCGACCGTCGGCGCGGGAGCGGTGGCAGGTTGCTGCGGAACGGTGCGCACGCGTTCGCGCGGCTCCACAGCGTTCGGCGTCGCCGGTGTGGCGGGCGCCATTGTGCTCGGCGCGGCGTTCTGCCGTTCCTGCAGCATGCGTGCCCGGCGTTCCTGCGGCGTTTCGCCGGTGTTTGCAGGTGCTGTCGTGTTCGGCGTCGCCGGCGTGGCGGGCGCCATCGTGTTCGGCGCCATTCTCTCCTGGCGCATGCGCAACGCGCGTTCGGCAGGGGTTTCCGCAGGTGCGGGCGCAGTTTGCGGTGCTGCATTCGCTGGTCCCGCCAACGGCGCCTTGTCGATCGTCTGACGCGTGAACAGATTCGTCGGCTGACGCCCGTTGCGCGTGATCGAACGCGTCGACAGCGTATTGACCACGTCCGCCGAAGGCTTCGGTGCGCTGTTGGCTATGCCCGTGCCACGTGGCGCGGCTTGACGCATCTGTGTCTGTATCTGACGGCCAGTATCGGCCCGCGTGATCAGGTCGGGATTCTTGAAGATGGTAGCCGGCTGCACAACCGGAACCGGACGTCCCGAAGCGCGTTCCACCGCTTTGTTGTCGACGCTGCGGTTGACCACGTAATTGTTCACCACCGTGTAGTTCGTCGTGTTGTTGCTGGTCTGGATGATGGTGTTGATCTGGGTAGTGTTGCTGACAGAGTAGCGGCCGTAGTCGCTGGCACCGAGATGGCCGGTGTCGACGAACATCCAATTCGAAGCGAAGCGGTCTCTGCCATAGTCGCGGCCGTACCAGCGCGAATAGCCGTAATAGTCGTCGTAATTGTTGAAGCTGAGCCACAGACCCGAGCCGCCGAAGCCGATGGAGAATCCACCGCGCATGAAATCATCGTCCGGCGGCATAGGCATCCAGCCCGTGTAGCGGTCATTAGAGCGCCACACGACCCAGCCCGGACTCCAGACATAGCCGGGAATCCACAGCCAGCCGTCATAGGGATCGTTCACCCAGCGGCCGTAATGGAATGTGATATCGCCCCAGGGATAACGCGAGACCCAGATCCAGCCATAGGAGCGCGTATAGGCCCAATGACCGCGTGTCGAGTACGGGCGGAAATTCGCTGGCACATCAAAGGGAATCCAAACTTCACCCCAGCGGTCGCTATAGACCCAGTCGCCATAATTGGAGAGTTGGTTGTGGAACGAATTGAAGCCAATCGAAAAATTCACCCGCGCCTCGGCGGGAGCGGTCGAAACCGCGAGTGCGACGGGACTGAGGGCAAGAGCGCTGGCCAGAAGGCCGGCACGGATGGAAAGACGCATGGATGTTCTCCCTTTTAGTTCTATGGTTTAGCGTTAAATCGCATGACGCCGGCCAAACCGAGGGCCGCCGCTGGTCTCACGCAAAACGGTAAACATGGCCTTTTGTTCCCTCGCATGGCTGACGTTGAGCGAGGGTGACGCCGTCGGCGTGAACCGGGCGTGAATGAATTTGGGCGCTTTGGCGGCGGCAGCGTTCGTCGTCGATACCGGCGGGTTACTTTCCGCGCAACCAGGGCGTGAAAAGAATTGCCCAGCTCGTAAAGGCGCTCGCGGCCCCGGTTGCCAGTGCGATGAACAGGTCGGAATCGCCGGTGAATCGGAAGATGACGTAATAGACAACGATCGCGATGAGCACGCCGATGACGTGGGGAATGCTCCAATGAGCCTTTTTCGGCCGATCCTCGGGCGTCGCCATCTCACTGCCACCTCTGTTGTCACGGGCCGCATCCGCGCGGCCTCAATGCATCATAAGGATAGGAACGCTCGGATGCGAGACGATGCTTCGCGTCACGCCGCCGAAAATCGTTTCGCCGAGCCGGCTATGGCCGTAGCCGCCGATCACGAGCAGATCGCAGCCGCTATTGGTGGCGGCCTCCAGCAGAATGTCGGCGACATTTCCTTGACCCTGCTCGATCAGGCGTTGTGAGCAGCCGAGCCCGTGCATGCCGAGATAGGCTCCGACCTCGTCGCTGCCGCGCTCGGGCGAAGCCAGATGCCGCACCGATAGAATCTCGATTGCCTCGGCCTTGGCGAGATAGGGCAGTGCCGCGGTCAGCGCATGTGCGGCCGCGATGCCGCCGTCCCAGCCGATCGCGATCTTCCGTCCGACATGCTTGGCCCCTGCGGCCGCGCACAACAGGGTCGGCCGCTCGGTCTTGGTCAGGGCGGCGATGAAGGAATCGTGGATCGCTGTGTCGCCCTTCGCAAGAGCGGGGAACACCACCAGATCGCACAACCGCGCCTCTTCGGCCACACATGCGGGCAGATGGCCGACAACTTCCTTATATGACACTGTTACGCTCGCGGCCCTTCGCGGATCGGCGACGATCTTGACGCCCGCTTCGCCCGCAACCTTAGCGAGAGTAGTGCGCGCGGACTTCGCTGCGGCCTTGGCGAGCGTGTCAGCTGTATCGACCAATTGCTGCGCGATTTCGGATGACAGCGGCATGTCCGAATAAGGAATGGCTTCGCGCGGATCGGCGTGTACGAAAAGAACTTTGACATGTGCATTGAACGGCCTCGCCGCCTCGAATGCGGTGGCAAGTGCGACGCCGTCGCGCATTGAACCTGTGACCGGGACGAGAATTTGTGCTACAGACATTGATCTCTCCTCTGGCGATACACTGGCGCCATAAGAGCCGCGCTGCCCGTCTTGTTCCTTGAGCGATGTCAAGGATCGGCCCAAGCGCCCCGCATCTGAAAAGTAGCCGATTTCGAGGCCGGACATGACGCCGGAATTGAAGGCCAAAGCAATCGACATCCTGGGCGCTCATCGTCTCTTGACGATCGCGACGCTCAGGCTCGATGGCTGGCCTCAGGCCACCACGGTCTGTTTCGCCCATAACGGACTTCGGATTTACATTGTCATATCGCGCGACAGTCAGAAATTCGCCAACGTATCGCGGGACCCGCGCGTTTCGATTGCCATCAGCGGCGAATTGAAAAACCCGATGACGAACACCGGCCTTTCCATGGCGGCGCGCGCTGCTGAGGTCGCCGCTGCCCAGGAGATTGCCCAGGTA
>FTGI01001802.1_pt1 | contig 12590 bp, 11 predicted proteins | sample 1640611 | NCBI WGS metagenome assembly FTGI01 (sample SAMEA3914789, study PRJEB12502) | metagenome | biome: forest; material: soil | place: Canada | collected 2011-07-03 | depth 0.3 m
GATGAACGGTCCGCCCGGCGAGCCGACGGCGAATTTGAATTTGCCGTCCGGTCCCAACACGATGCTCGGCGACATGGCAGAGAGCGGATGTTTGCCGGGCGCGGGCGCATTCGCCACCTTTTTGCCGTCGCGCATGGGATCGAAAGAGAAATCGGTCAACTGATTGTCGAGGATGAAGCCCTTGACCATCATCTGCGAGCCCATCGGCGCCTCCACCGTCGTGGTCATGGAAACGACAACGCCGCGATCGTCGACTATGGACATGTGGCTGGTACCGGCATGCTCGGGCGAGCGCTGCGGGGCAAATTTTTTCTCCGACATGGGCGGCGTGCCGGGCTGGGCCGCGCCCATGTCTTTCACCGGGTCGATCAGCGACGAACGCTGAGCCAAATAGGCGGGATCGAGCAGGCCTCTCACCGGTACGCTCACGAACGCCGGATCGCCCAGATATTCGCCGCGGTCGGCGAAGGCGAGGCGGCTCGCCTGCGTGAAGAGATGCACGCCGCTGAGCGTGCCGGTGGCGAGATCGGCGGCGGGGAAACGCTCCAGCATGTCCAATATCTGCAGCACCGCGATGCCGCCCGAACTCGGCGGTCCCATCGAACACAGGCGATAGCGCCGGTAGAAGCCGCAGACCGGCGCGCGCTCGCGGGCCTTGTAATGCGCGAGATCGGCAAGCGTCATGCCGCCGGGATTGACCGGCGCGTGCCGCACCTTGTCGACGATGGCTCGCGCGACAGCGCCGGAGTAGAAGGCCTTGGGTCCGCGCCGCGCGATCAAGCGTAATGTCGCCGCCAGTTCGGGGTTTTTCAGAATCTCGCCTTCGGCATAGGGCGTGCCGTCCGGCTTGTAGAAATATTTCTTGATGTCGGGCATTTGCGCAAGCTGCGGAGAGTTGCGCAGCGTGAAGGCAAGTTTCTTCGGCACCGCGAAACCCTTCTCGGCAAGCGCGATGGCGGGGCCAAACAGTTTCGCCCAAGGCAGATGTCCGTATTTGCGATGTGCCAGGTCGAGCATGGCGACGACGCCCGGCACGCCGACCGAAAGCCCGCCGGGGATCGCGTCGGAATGGGCGCGCGGTTTGCCGTTCGCGTCCAGGAACATGGTGGGGGTGGCGGAAGCCGGCGCGGTCTCGCGGCCGTCGAAGCTGGTCATGTGCTTTTTGGCGGGATCCCAGAGCAGCATGAAAGCGCCGCCGCCGATGCCCGACGATTACGGTTCCACCAGGGTGAGAACCATCTGCGCCGCGATGGCTGCATCCACCGCCGAGCCGCCGGCGCGCAGCATTTCGAGCCCCGCCTTCGCAGCATACGGGTTCGCCGCGGCGATCATATGATGGCTGGCGACGGTTTCGGCCCGCACCGGAATCGCGGCGAGAAATACCAGCGCGATCAACAATCCTGCGATTCGCCGCAAACCCATTTCGTCCTCTCTTTTCGCAAGCCGGGCCAAAGGCTAGCCTGCCACATCATGCTACGGCCAGGCGCGCGCAATCTCATAACCGACGTTGCCGGAATTTCCATCGGCCAGGCCGAGGACGTCGCGGCGCGCACCGGCGTCACGGTCCTGTTGGCCGAGGAGCCGGCGGTCGCCGTCGCCGATGTGCGCGGCGGAGCGCCGGGCACGCGCGATACCGAAGCGCTCGATCCGGTGAGTTTGGGCGGCATGGCCGATGCCTTGGTGCTGTCGGGCGGGTCGGTGTTCGGCCTCGATGCGCCTTCGGGCGTCACCTCGTGGCTGCGCGCCAAGGGCCGCGGATTCCAGATCGTGCCCGGGAGCCCGCGCGTGCCGATCGTGCCCGGCGCCATCCTGTTCGATCTCGCCAATGGCGGAAACAAGGAGTGGGGCGAGACGAGTCCCTATCGCGGGTTGGGTTTGAAGGCGGTGGAAGCGGCGGGCCTCGACTTCAAGCTCGGCAATGCGGGCGCCGGCTATGGCGCGACCGCCGGACTTTATAAGGGCGGCATCGGCAGCACCTCGATTGTCGGAGACGACGGCGTCCATGCCGGCGCCATCGTCGCGGTCAATTCGGTCGGCTCGCCGGTGATTCCAGGCAGCGAATTGTTCTGGGCCTTCGCGCTCGAGCAGGACAAGGAATTCGGCGGCAGGCGGCCGCGCGGCGATTTCGCGCCTATCGATCTCGATCTGCCGCCGGACATGAAGGGCGCAGCACGTGCAGCCGCCAACACCACCATCGCCATCGTCGCTACGGACGCCGATGTGACGCGCATCGAATTGAAGCGCATCGCGATCATGGCGGCCGACGGTTTCGCACGGAGCCTGCGCCCGGTGCATACGCCGTTCGACGGCGATCTGGTGTTCGCGATTGCGACCGGCAAATGCAAACTCGCAGAACCCAGGCCGCGCGAAATCCTGCGCCTCGGGCATATGGCGGCGGATTGTCTGGCACGCGCCATCGCGCGCGGCGTCTACTGCGCCGAAACTCTTGGGTCCGCCAGGAGTTATTGCGACATCTTCGGCTGAGAAGGAGAAACACATGGACAAGGTGATCACGCGGCGCGCTTTCGCCGCTACCGGATTGGTCGCGGGCTTCACTTTGGCGACCGGTCCGCTCAATGCGGCGGTCATTGTCACCGATAGCGTTGGGCTCGATGCCGGCGAGGTAAGTGTGCCGGTGGCGGACGGAAAGATTCCCGCCTATCGCGCACGGCCCATGGGAAAGACCAACGCGCCGACGGCGCTGGTCGTGCAGGAAGTGTTCGGCATCCACGAGCACATCAAGGACATCTGCCGCCGCTTGGCCAAGACAGGCTACTACGCCATCGCGCCATCGCTCTACGCGCGCTACGGCGATCCGGGAAAATACGACATGGCGCACGCGAAGGATCTGATGACCGATATCGTGTCGAAGGTTCCAGACGCCGGTGTGATGAGCGATCTGGATTCCGCCGTCGCGTTCGCGCAGAGCGAAGGCGCCGACACGACGAAACTAGGCATCACCGGTTTCTGCTGGGGCGGACGCATCGTGTGGCTCTATGCGGCGCATAATCCGAAACTTTCGGCGGGCGTTGCGTGGTACGGACCGCTCGCGGGCCAGCCAAACGATCTACGTCCGCACAGCGCGATCGAATTGGCCTCGCAGGTGAAGGCGCCGGTGCTCGGTCTTTATGGCGGGCTCGACCAGAACATTACCGCCGCCGATATCGCGGCGATGCGCGCGGCGCTCGCCAAGGCGGGCAATACAAAATGCAGGATCGACGTCTTCGCCGATGCGCAGCACGGCTTCAACGCGGATTATCGCCCGTCCTACAACGAGCAGGACGCGAAGGAAGCCTGGTCGCGCATGCTGGCGTGGTTCAAGGCGAACGGCGTGGGCTGAAGGAGCGCGATCCGCCGAAGTGTGCAGCGGTTCGGCGCAAGATCGCGCGACAATTAAAGGCTAGCGCACGAAGACGCGCACTTCGCTTGAGGTGGCCGAGGGATCGGTCGCCGATGCCACCGCCAGCCTTGTCGCGGGAACGCCCATGTCGGTCATCGAACGCACGACTTCCTGCGCGTGGCGCTTGGCGGAGGTCTGCGCCAATTGCACCGCCGTGACCGTGCCGCGCGTCGGCGAGACGGCGACGACCTGGAAGCCGGCGCCGGGACGGCTCTGCAACGCCTGAGTCAACGCGGCGTAGAGAATCTGCTGATAGTCGACATCGGGACGGTCGAAGCGGATGACGACCAGCGGCGAGCCGGCATAGCCGCCGCCCGACGAACCCATGGCGGAGGACGCCACCATCATCGGCGAGCCGAGATCGGCGCCATAGAGCTCGCCGTTCTTGATGGCGCTGGCCAGCGTCGACAGATTGCCGCGCTCGTTTCCGACATAGGCGGTCTGGCGCTGGATGTCGTCCGACACTTCTTTCAAAAGGCGGTCGATCAGCACGATGGTCTGGTTGGTTTCGTCCTCGAGCACGGAGAGCTGGCGATGATCCTCATCGACCGCGCCGGAAACATTGTAGGTCGCGCTGATCTGGTCCAGCGCGTAATGAGCGGTCGAGGAATCGCCGGCGATGGAAGTGCCGAGCGCATTCATCGCGTTGATATCGCTGGCGAGCTGGTCCAGCGAGGACTGCGCAATGTTCCACTCGCTCACCAATTCGGGATTGCCGCGCGTCGTGCCGACCTGCAGCCGTGCGGTGATATGGGCCTTGGATTCATGATAGGCGGTGGCCGACTGGGCGCCCTGGTTGCGCAGATCGGCGAGGCGCTGGGCGCTCTGCACGATATGGTCCTGCAGCCCGGCCACTTGGGAGCGCAGCGTGGCAATCGTCCGGCTGACGCCGGTACCCGTGTTCGAGCCCGGATCGATGGCGACCGGCGTGATCGTAGCCATCGGCCCCGACACGCCCGACGACGAGGAGACCGCGCCCGACTGGGCGGGCAGCGTTCCGGCTTCGTCCGATGTCTCGTCAGAGGAAGCGGGCGGCGTGCCAGGCTGGGCGCTGGCCTCTGCGGGCGCGCCCTCGTCATTGGCGCCGAACAGGGCGTCATCGACGTCGGAACAGCCCGCAAGCCCAAGACCCAAGACAAGTACGACCGTACCCAATAGGCCCGAGGACATCCTCGCGCGCTTCGTCCGAAATGCCGTCATATGCCGTTCTCCGCTACGCCGGTGTGCCCAAGCCCGCGAGGGAAGGGCGAAGCCGACGAAATCCAGCCCGCACGCATCCTCAAAACGCGATCCGTCTGCCACGCAGTCTTAACCACCGCACGGCGCCGGGACAAGGGTGCGTATCGCCGCTTTTTGGGGAGAATTTCGTCGGCGCCGCCGCGACTTGGTCCTCACCGGCGATGGCCATGCCCGGCGCGGGCGCGGCTTGCCTTCCCCTCCTTCGCTGCATAGGTTCTGCCGCCTTCGGCAGGCGCCCGTAGCTCAGCTGGATAGAGCACCAGACTACGAATCTGGGGGTCGGGAGTTCGAATCTCTCCGGGCGCGCCACTTTTGATGGCGGCCTCGCGCGGCGCCGCCCGTCGCCACGCTGTTGCTGGCGACCCCACCGCGCTCGGCCGCTGGGTTCTCATTTCAATCCCGTCCGTCAGGTCCTTAATCTCATTGAAATATGCAGTTTTTGGCAAAATTTCTCAGATTGCGCGATGGCGAAGAAGCAAGGGCAACATTGGGGTATTGTCGCTACTCATTCGACGTTCGATGCGCACGACAGTGGGGCTGGGTTTCTGGATGTCTCGTGGAGGCCAAATGAACAGAACCGTTGCTGCTCGCCTGCAGCGGAATTCGCTGCGAAGCGTTTTCGCGCTCGTCGTTTTTTCCGCGCTCGCGCAGCCGTCGCTGGCGCAGACCGAAATGCCGCCGCCTTGGCTTCCAAAGCATGACGACGGCGCGGCCAAGCGCGATGGTGGAGCTGCGAAGCACGATGACGGCCCCGTTCGCGACGAACCGCGCGACTATCAGCTCGGTTTCGACACGCTGTTGCACTTCGGCAAGCCGGCGCATCCAGCGAATCCGAACTGGGAGGGCGATGTACGTCAAAAAGCGCTCGACGACGCGGCGCGCGAACGCGCCCTCGACGCGCCGTCACGCGGCGCGCAATCGCCGGCGATCCCTCCGGCCTATGAACGCCGGGTCGAGCGCGCAGCCAAAATACCCAAACTGGACGTCAGTCGTCGCGTAGGTGGCGTGACCAGGCCGCGAACTATCGGGACGGAGCGTGAAGCGACGTTCACGCAGCCACCAGTTCTTGCTCCACCGCTTCCAACGCTCGCGTTTCCGTCCGCGGCGAAGCCGCAGCCGACCGCAAGCGATGCCGCGATCGAAACGCCTTCGAAGATACCGGTCGTGCCGATTGCCATTGTGGCCCTTCTGGGCGTGCTGGCCGCGCTTGGATACGCCTTGCGGCATTATTTCGGGCTTGGCAGTCCGCTGCCGAACGTGAAGGCGCATTTGGATCGCGGCGTCGTTGCCGCCCCTCGGTTTGCCGAAGACGCATCGGGACCTTGCGTGTCGCTCATGGTCAGTTCTGGCACGTTTGAAAGCAGCATGGATTATTCCAAAGCCGGCGAGGCATCGTGACGGACGCTCCCCTTACGCTCAAATCCATTTTTTTTGCGGACCCCGCGAAGCCCGTCGCCGACGAAATCGATCTGACCGCCATAAAGGCGGCGATCGGGGCGGCGACGGCCGCGCTGCCGCCCGGCGTTGCTTCGAACGTGCTCAAAGCATTGCGCCACGCGCTCGACGAGATTTTTCAACTCGATCTCGGCGATGTGTTTCAATCCTCATGGAGCAAGGCAATTGTGCTGACGACGGCGATCGAGGCGACGCGGAAGGATCCGGACGGCGTGGCGATCGTGCCGTTGCTCGATCACAAAATTTCGTCCACGCACAAACCGCACATCGATCTGATGTACGGGAACAAGAGCTTGGGACAGATCGCGTTCGACATTACGCTCAACCTCGCGCTCAAAGGGGTGGCGCTCGAAGTTCGTCAAGGCCGGATCGTCGGGCTGAAAGCCGGGCTATGCGTCGGCCAGGGTGTCTTCTCTTTTGCGGGCAAGCCGTTGCTCGACCGCACAACGCCAGAACTGGCACTGCCGGGCAGGGTCGCCTTCACGCGGCATCATCAAGGCCCGCGCGAAGATTCCGCAAAACCCAAAGAATAGTCGTCTTTCCGCAAAAGTGCCGGATACGCTTCAACCCGAAACGATCATGCGCTAGTCTTTCAGGCGATATGTCCGCCAACCCCACCACACCCGAAGGCACGGCCTATGGCCGCCCCGCCCAGCACCCGAATGATCTGCTGACGCGGGTCGGCCCCGGCACGCCCTGCGGCGAGTTCATGCGCCGCTACTGGCAGCCGGTGCTGACGAGCCACAGCGTGACCTCGCGCCCGCGCGAGGTGCGCATCCTGGGCGAGGACCTGATCATCTTCCGCGACCGCAAGGGACGCCCGGGCTTGCTCTATCCGCGCTGCATGCATCGCGGCACCAACCTATTCTGGGGCCGTGTCGAGGATGAGGGCATCCGCTGCTGCTATCACGGCTGGCTGTTCGCCGTGGACGGCAAATGCCTCGAACAGCCCTGCGAACCGAACAAGGGCGTCAATCTCGAGAACGCGCGCCAGCCCTGGTATCCGCTCCAGGAACGTTACGGACTGGTGTGGGCCTATATGGGCCCGCCGCAAAAGATGCCGCTGCTGCCGCGCTTCGACTGCATGGAACCGCTGGACGAGGGCGAGGATTATGTCGCCTTCGATATCAGCCTGGGCTCGCATGGCGACATCAACGGCCCGGAGGTCGTGCCCTATTCCTGGCTGCACATGAACGACAACATCATGGACCCGTTTCACGTCCAGGTGCTGCACTCGACCTTCAGCGTCGTCCAGTTCGTCAAGGAATTCGAGGTGATGCCGAAGGTGAAGTTCGAGCAGATCGACAGCGGCGTCACCTACAGCGCCTATCGCAAGCTCGACGACGGACGCGAGGTCGACCGCGTCTCCACCTGGCTCATGCCCAACATCATGAGCGTGCCCAGCATCGTCATGGCTCCGGGCCGCTCCAACGGGCTCGGTTTCGCGGTACCGGTGGACGACACGCATTGCCGCATCGTGCTCACCTCGCGCAACGTACCGAGCGCGAACTCGCGCGTGGGGATCGGCCTCTCCAATCTGAAACCCTGGTCGCAGATGAGCATCGCGGAACGCCAGGACCGGCCGGGGGACTACGAAGCCCAGGCGGGGCAGGGCCCGATCTCGTTGCACTCGGAGGAACACCTCGTAACCTCCGACCGCGGCATCGCGATGCAGCGGCGCATGCTCGAACGCGAAATCGACAAGGTGATGCAGGGGCAGGACCCGCTCGGCGTCGTCTTCAAGCCGGGCGAGGAAATGGTCCACGTGCCCTCGGGCAATTTCTTCCGCTGATCGCGTCGGCGTCGCGTTTCCGCTCCCTTGGCGGCCTCCTGTCGAACCGATAATAATGAAATCCGGCCGGCGAACAGAAGAACAAGGCCGGGAAGGGGAAGCGATGGCGCCGCCGGACTTGTCGGACATCTATCAGATCTACGCCATCCGCTACGGCCATCACGAGCGCCGGGCGTCCGAGAATTTCATCGGCGGCGATGTGCATGACGGACCCATGCCGCTCGACTATTTCGTCTGGGCGATCGTCGGCGAACAACGCAGCTTCGTGCTCGACACCGGCTTCAACGCGGCGATGGCGAAACAGCGCGGACGCGAATTGCTGCGGCCGGTGCGCGAAGGGCTTTCCGCCATCGGCATCAGGGCGGAAACCGTCACCGACGTCATCGTCTCGCATATGCATTACGACCATGCCGGCAATACCAATCTGTTTCCCGAAGCGCGCTTTCACATCCAGGAAGCGGAGATGGCGTATTGCACCGGGCGCTGCATGGGTCATGCGGTGATGCGCGCGCCGTTCGAAGCATCCGACGTCTCCGCGATGGTGGGGCGCGTCTTTGCCGGCCGCGTCTGTTTCCACGACGGCGACGGCGAATTGGCGCCGGGCATCACCATCCACAAGATCGGCGGCCACACCAAGGGGCTTCAGGTGGTGCGCGTGGTGACGGCGCGCGGTCCCGTCGTGCTCGCCTCGGACGCGACGCATCTCTATGCCAATCTGGAGCGCAACCATCCTTTTCCGATCCTGGTCGATATGGACGATTATCTGAAGGGCTTCGAGACGCTGCGCCGGCTGGCGCCTTCGCCCGCGCATATCATTCCCGGACACGATCCCTTGGTGCTCGATCTTTATCCCCTCGCCAAGCCGGGCCTCGAAGGTATCGTGCGCCTCGATGCCGAACCGAGGCGCGGCTGATGGCGACGCTCGGTTTTATCGGACTCGGCCGCATGGGCGGGGCGATGTCGGTCCGCCTGCTCGACGCCGGCAACGCGCTTGTCGTTTACGATGTGAACAAAGCCGCGATGGATGGGTTGGTCGCGCGCGGCGCCAAAGCGACGTCCGGCCCGGCCGGGCTCGGTGCCATGGCGGATATCGTTTTCGCCAGCCTTCCTTCGCCCGACATTCTCAAGCGCGCCGTGCTCGACGCGGATGGATTGGCGCATGGCGGCCGCGTGAAAACCTTCGTCGATCTGTCGACTACGGGTCCCAGAGTTGCGGCGGCGGTGAGCAAAGGCCTCGCCGAGCGCGGCATCGTTGCTGTGGATGCGCCGGTCAGCGGCGGCGTCGCCGGTGCCAAGAACGGCAAGCTGGCGGTGATGGTCTCCTGTCCGAAGGAAACTTACGAAACGCTCCAGCCGCTGCTGGCGAATTTTGGCAAATTGTTTTTTCTGGGTGAGACACCCGGCGCTGCACAAACGATGAAGCTCGCCAACAATCTGATGGCGGCCTGCGCCATCGCGATTACCTCGGAAGGCATGGCGATGGGCATCAAGGCCGGTCTCGATCCCAAACTGATGATCGATATCCTGAACGTGTCGAGCGGGCGCAACAGCGCCACCGAGGACAAGTGGCCGCGCGCGGTGCTGCCGCGGACGTTCGATTTCGGCTTCGCCACCGGGTTGTCGTTCAAGGATGTGCGCCTCTGTCTGGACGAGGCCGAGGCCATGGGCGTGCCGATGGTGGTGGGCGCGGCGGTGCGCCAAATGCTTTCGATCACCAATCAGCTTTACGGACCCGATTCCGATTTCACTTCGATGGCGCGCGTCGTCGAAGCCTGGGCCGGCATCGACCCACCGGCCACATCATGAGCGAACCCGCCGCCTCAGCGCTCAAGCCGCCGAGCTGGTTCTCGCTCGCCTTCAGCTACGAAAACCGCGTGCTCGTGCTGTTGGGACTCGCATTCGGCTTCGCCTTCTTCGACCGCAACGCGGTGAACTATCTAGGCCCTTTTCTGGTCAAGGATCTGCAACTCAGCAATACCGAGGTCGGCCTGCTCGGCTCCGGGCTTTCGGTCAGCTGGGCGCTATCGGCACTGATCGTCGGCACATGGTCGGATCGGATGGGCAAGCGCAAGCCCTTCCTGCTCGCGGCGCTGGTGATCTTTTCCCTGTGTTCCGTGATCTCCGGTCTGGCGCATTCCTTTCCGGTTCTTTTGGCGGCTCGCGTCGTCATGGGCGCGGCGGAGGGGCCGTTCCTGCCGCTCTGCCTTGCCATCATGGTCATCATCTCCTCGCCAGGCCGAAGAGGGCTCAATGCCGGCGTGATGCAGAACGTCTTCGGCGCGCTGATGGGTTCGGCGCTGGCTCCTCTCGTGCTGGTGGCGATCGCCGAGCATTATAATTGGCAGATGTCGTTCTACATCGCGGGCATTCCAGGCCTCGCCTGCGCCGCCCTGATCGCGCGCTATGTGCGCGAGCCTGATGCGGTGCCGGAAGAGAAAACCGACGCGATCCAGGGAAGGATCACGCCCTGGGCCATGCTGAAGGTGCGCAACATCCAGCTTTGCGCCGCGATCAGCTGCTGCATGGTCGGCAGCACGGTGATCGGATTTCTGTTTTTGCCGCTCTATTTCACCGGCCCGCGCCACATGTCGCCGTCCGAAATGAGCGTGCTGATGAGCGTGCTGGGCTTCTGTCCGGCCGTCGGCGGCTTTCTCGTGCCCGCGCTTTCCGATCGCTTCGGACGCAAGCCTCAGATGGTCATTTTCTGCCTGCTCAGCGCGCTCTGCCCGTTCGCGGCGCTGTATTTCGACGGCCCGCGCGTCGTGCTCGCGGGCTTGATGTTCGTGAGCTGGACCGGGCTCGGCGTTTTCTCGCTGTTCATGGGAACCATTCCCGCCGAGTCCTTGTCCTTTCGCTATGCCGCCACCGCGATGGGTCTCATCGTCGCCATCGGCGAACTTTCCGGCGGATTTTTCGGCCCCCTGGTCGCCGGTTGGGCCGCGGACCGCGCGGGCCTCGCCATGCCGATCTTGATCCAGGGCGGCTTCGCCATCGCCGCCGGCCTGTTCTCGTTCGGTCTGAAGGAGACCGCGCCGCGGCGCATCTCGCCGAAGCGGCAATCGTAGGGAAACCATTCAACACCGCCGGGTCTGGGAGGACTTTCGTGGACAATTCGGGCGACGTGATCGTGGTGGGCGCCGGGCCAGTGGGGTTTCTCACCGCGCTCGGCCTGGCGCGCCAAGGCATCCGGGTTACGCTGCTCGAAGCGGAAGCCGGGATAAACTCTTCGCCGCGCGCGCCGATATATTTCCCCACCACACTCGAAATTCTCGACCGGCTCGGGCTGCTGCAAGACGCCGAAGCCATCGGTCTTCCCAGCACGCGGTTTTCGCTGCGCCTGCTCGATACCGGCGAGGTGATCCGCTCCGACATGCGCAACACCGTGCCGCCGGGCAGCAAATACGATCACAATCTGCATTTCGGTCAGCACATTCTGGCCGATCTGGTGCTGCAGCATTTGAACCGCCTGCCCAATGCGCGGGTGTTGTGGAGCCATAAGGTCGTCAGTCTTTCGCAGGATAAAAAGGGCGTGACGCTGGGCGTGGAGACGCCGGAAGGTCCGCATGCGCTTCACGCCGATTGGGTCGTCGGCACCGACGGCGCGCGCAGTTCGGTGCGTGCGCTGCTTGGACTTACTTTCGACGGGTTCACCTGGCCGGACCGCTTCGTCGCGACCAATTTGGAATACGATTTCGAGAAATACGGCTTCGAGCTAGCCAACATGATTTGCGATCCGGTCAATTGGGCGGTAGTGGCGCGCATCGGGCGCGAAAATGTGTGGCGCGTCACCTATGGCGAGGACGCGACCCTCGCTGAGGACGAAATCTATAAGCGCGTCCCCGAGCATTACGCCGCCATTCTGCCGGGCAAGGAGCCTTATCGCATCATCGCCGCCTCGCCATATAAAGTGCAGGAGCGCTGCGCGACGGCCTTCCGCGTCGAGCGCGTTCTGTTGGCGGGCGATGCCGCGCATGCCTGCAACCCTTGCGGCGGAATGGGGCTGACCACCGGGGTGATCGACGCCGAAGCTTTGATCGCGGTGCTATCGGCGGTGATCGAGGGGAGGGCGGATGAGTCTGTGCTCGATTTCTATTCAAAGGAACGCAAACGTGTCTTTCACGAAGTCACCTCGCCGCTGGCGACCAATTTCAAGCGCCTGATGTCCGAAAAAAATCCAGCGAGGCGCGAGGAGGACCGGCTGCAATTCCGCCGCAGTGCTGAGAACTCGGACGATGCGCCGATGGCGACCAGTTTGAGCAAGATGATCTTCGGCAATCCCATGCCCGTATGAGGAACCCCATGAACGCCAAGCGTCCCTACAGCACCGAAGGATTTTCCCGCGACGAGCACGTGATCGGCGGCGTACGGACGGTCGTCTACAGCGCCGGCAAGGGTGCGCCCGTGGTCTATTTCCACGGCGGCGGCACCTTCCACGGCTTCGAATGGGCGCGCGATTGGCTCGACCGTTTTCGCGTCATCCTGCCCTACCATCCGGGCTTTGCCGAAAGCGCCGACAGTCCCGCCATCGCTTCGATGGCGGACCATGTTGTGCATTACAAAGCGCTGTTCGATGCGCTGGGCCTGGATCGCGTCGGTCTGGTCGGCACGTCGCTAGGCGGCTGGCTCGCGGCGGAGTTCGCGCTCGCCCATCGAGACAAAGTCGATCGGCTGGTCTTGGTGGCGCCGGCATCCGCCGGCCAGAAC
>FTGI01002922.1_pt1 | contig 12272 bp, 6 predicted proteins | sample 1640611 | NCBI WGS metagenome assembly FTGI01 (sample SAMEA3914789, study PRJEB12502) | metagenome | biome: forest; material: soil | place: Canada | collected 2011-07-03 | depth 0.3 m
AATTCTGCCCGCAGACACTGTGCCTCAGCGCGGGCCCACTGCACTCAGCCGGACCGGCCACCCCGGGAGGACTCACTCACCATGTGTCGCAGGACAATCATTGAGCTACCATGCTCCGTGACATCCCGTCGCGCCAATGTCGATGTCATCCAGCAGAGGGAGCCATGATTGTTCAGTCACCGTTCCGACACGCCGCAAGAGTTGAGATGCATCTGCCTGGTGGATTCACGCGGGTGATCCTGTTCGAGTTCAGAGATCGACGGTGGGAAATCCCCACAGATGCGATTCCATTGCAACTTCGGCACATTGGCTCAGAGTTCTTTGTCGTTATGCCTCGGTTCACTGTAGAGACTTCGGATACACCGGAAGCGGTACGTGAGCTGTGTCAGCAGGTAAACATAGAGGAGTTGCACGAGCACGCACCGTCGGCCGTCGAGTAATTCATTCGTCGTATCCGGATGGTGACTGGAAAGGGGCAAAAGTGTCCGTCGCGTCGACGCGGCCTTTCAGCGACGGAATCATCGCACGCGAACCCAGACGGTAATTGCAGGAACAACGTGTAGCGCTTCTTCGAGATTTCTTGCGTCCACTGGCGTCTGCTGAGCGCTCAGGAGCGCTGATTGAACAGCGCTACGCCGAGCGGCAGGTGGCGACTCATAGCAGAGGTCAGCCACCAAAGTTGATACCTTTCTCGCTATTGTCACCGAGGTAAACTGCCGGAATGGAAAGGTGCTACGTGATCCTCCTGCTGCTGGCGTGCTTTAGCTGTCCCGACATCGCGCTGGCAGATGAAGACCCTACAAAACTTCAGGGCGACCCGACGAAGGTCGGACTGATGTCACCCGCCGAGAAATCAGAACTCTATGCCTGCATCGCAAAGGCAGGCGACATCGCGGGGGACGAGCAAGAACGGAGGATTCTGTTTGGGGTCTACATCGGCTCCAAGGGGCGAGCAGTCAGTCTTGCTGTCCTCGAGTCCTCTGGGCTGGACTACCTCGACAAGCTCGTTCAGCGATGTCTGCTTCGGGTAAATTACACGCCAACAGCGCCAGGAAAGCCACCGATACAGTGGATCTTCAGATCTTCGATAGACCCAAGGCGCAGCACACCTGCTAGAAGCCCCTGAACGCCTCGTTGTGGCCGATCAGGGTCCGCGCCGGCGGCTCGCCGTCACCGCACGCGTACCCGCACCGAGACTGCAGGAACAGCGTAGCGGATCTTCGTTGCACCCGGAACCAGCGATGCCATTGCTGACAGGGTCGCGCCGGTGCGCGAAAATGACGGTGTGGCACGTTGGCCTGCAAGTGGATCATGACCTTCCTAATAGAGTGGCGCTGAGTAAAGCGCTGGCAGAATCGGGGGTTGCAACGTGACTAAGGCGTACCTGGCCGTTGCCCCGAAATCATCAGCATCGTCGAAGATATAGACGTCATATCGACACCAGCGAGAACTCGCATCGATCTTGGATCGTTACTGTAGCGACAGAGTGAATCGAGCACGCGCCCGAGCTTGTACCGAACTACGCCCGACAACGATTTGCCATTGAGGGCCGGTGTAACGATCCGAACAGTTCGCCCGTTTAGCCGCCTTCTATGTATCTCGAATTCTATGTTTACCTCACGCGTACCCTCATCCTGACCGCAGGAACAGCGTGTAGCGCTTCACCCCGACCATTGATTTTACTAACTTTTTTCTCCTAAACTTACGCGGGGTGCGAGATTCAAAGCGCGCTGGGTGCGAGTTTGGGCACTCTCATCGGCCCGCTATCGGGAGCGGCGCTCGAAATCCCTCGGGCAGTGACGTCTGCCCGATGGGAAAGGGTTGCTCGATGAGCGCGATCGGCCTCGCCGCGGCCTCCTCAGTTGGGAGCCTTCTTCAGCAGCGTCAAAGCCGCGCTGGTCTGGCCGCTGGTCCCGTCCGTGGTCAGCGTGGTGACTGCCAGGTACACGTCCTTGCCGTCCGTCACCATATGCGCATTATAGGCATCGGCGGTGCTTGCTCCGCTATGGCTGTATTGCGGGATCTGTCCCAACGATCCGCTCAGCGGAGTCCAGCCGGAGGCGGTGTTGGTTTGCACCACCACTGTGGAAAAGTCTGGTCCGCGTTGCGTACTTTCCCAGGCGACCAACGCCTGGCCGTTGAACATCACGAAGGACGGGTCTGGAACGGTACCGCCGTAGCTATTCGAGTCGGCCTCGTAGCCTCCCGTGGTGCTCCAGTTCGTGCCGTCGAAGCGGTACACCGCCACCCCGGCGGAGGCCACGCCATTGGCACCAACAGACGCCAACCACGCCACCACTGGACTCCCGGAGCCGTCGAAGCGCAGTCGCGGCTGCAGCAGACCAACAGTACCGATCTGAGGGAAGGCACCCCCGACAGCCTGCCAGGCGTGTGTGGAGGGATTGAACCGCTGGGCAGTCCCCGCCGTGTAGAACGCGTCTCCGCCGGCGATCAGCCACAAGGTGCCTGAGGGATCGAATTGCGCTTCGAAGTACGTGCTGTAGTCGCCGAACAGATCGCCACCCGGGGTTCCATAGCCCACCCACGACGTTCCATTGAAGTGCAACACTACAGCGCCGCTGTCAGTCGAATAGGCCACCACCGGTTGATCGTCGGCACCGATCAAGGTGGTCGTCGGGTGATAGCAGACCGATGAGCCCGCCGAACCGAAAGGCAACTTCCCGTCATTCGCGCCGAGTGCGGCCCAAGCACCGCCGCTGAAGCGGCGCGCTGAGAAAAATGACGAGCCATCCGCGAGCGCCGTCTGCGCGTACAGCACGACGGGACTATTCGTGCTGTCGAATGCGAGGCTCACACCGTTGTAATTACCGCAAAGGATTCCGAGGGGAAGATCGTCCGCGACGGATTCCCATGCAGTGCCGGTCCAGCGCCGCAACTGCAAGGTAAACAAGACCTCCTGGTTGACAACCGTGCTGGCGAATACGCCGACTACCGGCTTGCCGTTGCGATCCAACACCAGATCCGAAGTCTGAAACAGACTCGTAGTCGGCAAGGCCGGTGCTACGGTCGCCCACGGTGTCGTCGACAGGGTCAGCCGTTCGCTCGCGGCCCCGGCGTTACGTGGCGCCACTTGCACCGTGTAAGTACCCGCCGGCAGTGTCACCGCAAAACTGTTGCTGGAGTCTGTCTCCGTGATGACCTGCGGCGTATCGAACAGTACTGTCCCATCGGACGTCAACAATTTCACGTCGGTCAGGTCCCCACTTACACGCCGCGAGTTGAGCCAGACGGTTGTGCTACTCGCCACGGTCAGACTGCCCTGGTAGACGCTTTCAGCGGCAATACTCCGCGTGATATCGGCCGGTATCGACAAAGTGTCACTCTGCGCTGTGCCCTCCAGATCGGCGGCCAGGTTGAAGGACGTGCCGGCCGTGCCGCTGATCTCGATGGTGTAGGTGCCATTCGCGGGGAGGCCGGTCAGCAACTGCGTCGAGGTACCGCTCAATGTGACGCTGGCGAGCACCGTCGTGCCTTGTAAGAGTCGTACTTGGCCAGTGAGCGATGCTCCGGTCAAAATGCTGGCAGGGCTGCTCACCACCACACGCGCATACCGGCTTGCCGTGCCGCTGAAGCTATAAGTCGCCGTCGCCTGGGGCAACAGTGAACGGTCGCCGTTGAAGGGCAAAGTCAGGGGTTGAATTTGCGCGTCGCTGGGCTCGAGGTCTGCTTGCAGTCGGAAGGCCGCGGGGCGATCGATGTCCGCCGCGATGGTGTAGGTGCCAGCGGCCGGCAGATAGGCTGTTACCTGCTGCGCCCCTCCGTTGGTCACTGCCGCGCTACCCAACACCGTGGTGCCCTGTAGCAGCCGCAGTTGGCCGGTAAAGGTCGAGGCGGTGCCCGGTGTGATCGTGATCCGCGCCACAGCCGGCCCCGGCGCGGCGAAGGTGAACTGCGCGGTGGCCGCCGCCGCGACACTGCGTGAGTCATCGAAGGGCAGTGTGATGGCCTCGGGAGTGGTGCCGGACGCTTGGTTGACAGGATGTAGAGTTACGACCACGTCCTCTTGCACTCCGACTGCTCCATTAACCACCGTCGAGCCGGTCCAGGTCCCGTTCAGAGCGAACGCAGTCAAGCGGATGTTGGTGCCCGCTGGCACCGGGGTCACACTGCCACCGGCAATTGGGACTATGTATTGACGCGAGAATGCGAGCACGGGAGGTGTCGCGGTCGCCGCGGCAGGCGACTTCTGCGCATGCAGCCATGAATTCGCATGCGCCGTTGCACCTGCATTGCCCGCCGGGTTGCTGCCCACTCCGCCGAGATTCCGATCGATCTCGGCCAACATGTTGCAGATCGAGGCATTGGCAAAGCTGTCGGTCGATCCCGGGATCCCAACACCGCCTTGCGCCTCGCACTTGGGCTTCGGGCCATAAGGCTCGAACCCGAGGTCACTGTTCCACCAGCTCAGGTGTGTTACCACCGCGCTCATGGCGAGACCTAACGGTGAGTCGCTGGAGGTAACCACCGTGCCATTGCCCTCCTGGATCCAAATGCCGGTCGCCTCGTCCAACGACCACAATGGAATGGTGTCGCCAACCGCAATCAAGCTGCCGTCGAGCTTCGTACCCGCGTAGATGGGAATGGTGATGGTCGCGCTCTTCCCCGGGGCCAGTTGGACCGGCGCGCCGTTGACCGTTGGCACGAACTCATTGACACCAGCGCTCACGATCGAAGTCGTGGTGCCGTCAGTCTTTACTCCTTCGAACCCACCAGGGAAACCGCCGGCGCCCGCCTTCGTCACGTCGACAGGCGTGATCGAGATCTGCACCGCGCCCGTGACCGCAGCACCGGCCGCATCGATGAATGCATTGGGCGGCAATGTGATGGTGGCACCGTCGCGCCCTGTTAGTGTCCCCCCGGCCGCGGCATCTGAGAGGGTGAGCGCAGGGTCGCGCGCGCTCATGGTGACCTCTACATAACCGTCGGAGCCCGCCCCTGCCGGAACGGCGAGGTTGAGGAATTGGTCGGCATAACCACTCCTGCTGAACTTGAGGCTGGTGGGCGCCCCGGCATTGGTGAGCACGACCACCTTGCCGGACGTGTCAGTCGGCGCCGATGCCGCGCTCGCGGGGGACACCGCCACGCCGGAGAGCGGAGCGCCGTCGATCCCTTTTACCAGGATCTGCGCCGATACAGTGGTGCTCGCCGTAGTCAGTGCCGAGATCGTGATGATCTTTGACAGAGTGTCCGTGCGGTTCTGGCCGTCGATCACCGTCAACTTCACCGTGTTGTCGCCTACGGCGGCAAACACATGCGCGATCTTTATTCCACCACCGCGCTCACCATTGCCGAAATCCCAGACGTATTGCAGAGCGCTGCCGTCCCTGGACGCCGAGGCCGAGGCGTCGAGCGCCACAGCGTCGAAGGCCTTCACGCTCGCCGGCGCGGTAAACGCCGCCGTGGGATTGACCGCGGCTGGCGGAGTCGGCTGCGACGCTCCGGGCCTGTCGTCGTGACAGGCCGCCAGAGCCATCAGGGAGAACGCGCAAACACCGGCCAGAAAACCCCGAATAGTCAACATAATCCCGAAACACCTCGAACGCCTGGCGGTACCGCCATCTACAAAAACGAAAAAAGAGGTGTCGAAAGGAACATCCCGGACGAGAAATTCTCTAGGATCGATCCCGCTGGGTATGCCGGACGGTTTTTCGATGGCCAATATCACCACGTTGCTGGGCGAGCTGCGCGCCGGCAACTCAGAGGCGCGTTCGGCGCTTTTCACGCAGGTTTACGCGGAATTGATGCAACTGGCGCACCGCCGGCTCGCCGGCGGGCAGCAGACCCATCTCGACGCGCCCAGCCTGGTCCATGAAGCCTACCTGCGACTGACCGACAACCGGATCGAGTCGATGCGCGACCGCCGCGATTTCTTCGGCTATTCGAGCGCGATCATGCACAGCGTGATCATCGACTTCGTGCGCCACCGGAAGGCCCAGAAGCGCGGCGCGGAGGTGACCCACGTCACCCTGTCGAAGGCCGATTCCAATGAAGTCTCACTGGAGCCCGATTTCGAGGCGCTGCACCTGGCGTTGGAGCAACTCGAGGGCATCGACGAGCGCGCCTTCCGTATCGTGGAGATGCGCTACTTCGCCGGCTTGACCATCGAGGAGATCGCGCAAGTCCTCGACGTCTCGGAACAGACGGTCAAGCGCAGTTGGAAGACCGCGCGCGCCTTCTTGTCCAGAACGCTGCTTCCGTAAGGGTGTCCGCGATGAAACCGGATCGGGAAGCCTGGGCGCGTATTTATCCTTTCCTGGAGCAGGCGCAGGACATCGCCGTCGAGAACCTGGAGGGTTGGCTCGCGCAACTCTCGCTCGATCATCCGGATATTGTGGAGCCGCTGCGGGATGTGCTGCGAGGACAACGCGATGGTGCGACCGCCGATTTCCTCGACCGGGCGTTCCGCCTGCCACCCGGCAGCCCTTCGAGAATCGGCCAGCGGGTGGGCGCCTACACCATCCAATCCTTGCTCGGCAGGGGTGGCATGGGCGAAGTGTGGTTGGCCGAGCGTAGCGATGGCCACTTCAAAGGCTCTTTCGCGGTCAAGTTTCTCGACCTGACAGCGCACTCCGCCAATGCTCTCGATCGGTTTCGTCGTGAGGGACGCGTGTTGGCGCGCCTGGCGCACCCGAACATCGCGCGCCTAATTGACGCTGGAGCGACGCCGGACGGCCAGCCCTACCTGGTCCTCGAGTATGTGAAAGGCGAGCCGCTCGACCAATTCTGCAACACCCGCTCCCTGGGAACTGAAGGTCGCATCCGCCTGTTTCTGGACGTGCTCGCTGCAGTCGCCCACGCGCACACCAACCTGATCGTGCACCGGGACATCAAGCCCTCCAACGTGCTGGTCACACCCGAGGGCACGGTGAAACTCCTCGACTTCGGTATCGCCAAACTGATTGGCAACGAGTTGAAATCCGAGGATCTGCCGCAGGCGACTCGCATCGAGGAGATCGTATTGACTCCCGACTATGCGGCACCCGAGCAGATCCTCGGCGAGCCGCCGTCAACCGCGACAGACGTCTACCAACTCGGCGTCTTGCTGCACGTCCTCCTGGTAGGCCGCCTGCCCTTTGAAGGTACCGCCCGAACTCGGGCGGAACGCATCCAGGCCGCATTGGAAGAGATTCCTGGCAGACCGTCGGACATCGCGCCAACACTACAGGCGCGCAAATCCCTACGCGGTGACCTGGACGCCGTCATCGGCAAGACATTGCGCAAGAAACCGGCTGAGCGCTATGCGACCGCCGCGGCGTTCGCCCTCGATCTCAGGCACTACCTGGATCATGAGCCTGTCGGAGCCCGCGCCGGCGCCTTCGCCTACCGTGCCGCGAAGTTCATCCGCCGCTATCGAGGCGCCGTGTTGGGTACGACCGTCGCGGTCGTGGCATTGCTCGTTGCAACGACATTTGCCTTGATCCAGATGCGCGAAGCGCAGCGGCAACGCGACCAGGCGCGTTTTCATGAAAGACGGGGCGACGCTGAAAATCAATTCCTGACCCAGATCATGTCGACCGTCGGATCCGACAGCCGCCCGGTCACCCCGAAGCAGGTCCTCGACAAGGGACTCGCCATGCTCGAGCGGCAATACAGCCAGGACCCCGAATTCCGCGTGGATCTGCTGATCCGCCTGGCGTCGAGTTTTCTCGAGATCGGCGACGAGGCGAAGGGTTATGAGGCGCTCATGAGGGCGGAATCGATCGCCAAGGAGCTCAAGGACCCTCGCTGGCTCGCCGAGATCGAGTGTGATGCCATCCAGCCCGAGATCGATGGGGGCCACCTCGACCAGGCGGTGCGCCGGCTTGCGGAGGGCAAAGAGGCGCTGCTGCGCATAGCGCATCCGCTCGTGATCGACCGGGCGCGTTGCATGACGGCCGACTCCCTCGTCATAGCCGCACAGGGCCAGGTACCGATGGCCATCGAGACGGAGCGACAGGCACTGCGCCTGATCGAAGCAGGTGGCGAGACTCGCAACATCGTTTACAACACCCTACTCGGCCAGTTGAGTATCTTCTACAGCGAGTCGGGCGACATGCAGGCCGCGCTCCAACTCGCGGAGCGCCAGGTCGACAATTCGGAGCGCAACGGCTGGGGAGAGTCGGAAAACGGCGTGGTGGCCCGTCACAATCTCGCCGTCACCCTGCTCGATGTGGGCGAGGTCAGATCGGCCTCCGAGCAGGAAAAAGAGGTGGTGGCCCGGCTGCGCAGTAGTGCCACCGACGGTCTGATCGAGGCACCGATGTCCACGGTGTATGGCGTCATGCTTCTGCGCCTGAACCGGTTACCCGAAGCGCAGCAATTCATCGATGACTCGATCCGCTCGGCGCTCCGCGACGGCGATGTCTTGTCCGAGGTCTACGCGCGCGGCGCGCTGGCGAAGCTGCTCATTGCAACCGGCCATCTCGACCTAGCGGGCGCTGAAATCGCCAAAGTACGACAACTCACCAAAGGTAAGGAGCGTGAGAATCGGCGGCCCCTGGCCGCGACCGCCATCACCGAGTCCCTGCTCCTGCGGACCCAGGGAAACCTGGGCACGGCGCGCCGCTTGATCGAAGCAACACTGGAACGGGCGCTCGCCGACAATTCGGGTCCCTCCGGCTATCTCGGCAATGCGTACGCCGCCGCCAGTCGCATCGCCCTGGCCGACCGGCGGTTCGCCGACGCCGAGACGGCCGCCGCAAAATCAGTCGCCGTCTTCGAGAAGCGCGCCCGCAAGCCCGAGTTGAGTGCCAACGTGGGTGAAGCATTGTTACTGCTGGCCGAGGCGCAGCGCGGCCAGGACAAGATTGCGGAATCGCGTGCGGCAGCGGCGAGAGCGGTCGTCTCCTTGAGCTCGGGGCTCGGCGTCGACAATCCTCTCACGATCGAAGCGAACGCCTTGCGGTAGAGGGCTACTTCGGCTGCCTTGCTTGCGGCACGACCGGAGTTGCCTGGAACGCTATTGGTACAGAATTGCCGCGTTAGTTGTCGCGCCTAGCCGGACGAGGCTCGTTGACTCGATCAAATCGCGATGACTTTTACGATTCCCTTTAGCGCGTGAAAATCGTCCGGATTACGGGTGTAGATAGGGAGACTGTTTGCCGCAGCAGTCGACGCGATCAGTAAATCAGCAAACCTCGAACGACTGGATTGCCCTGCAGCTCGAGCTGCTGCAAACATGCGACCATACACCCTCGCCCCCTCATCATCGAATGGCAGCGGATACCAGGTCGCGGTGGCCCACTGCAATCGGTCCTGCCGTCGAGCGCGTTCGTCACTGTTATCCGTGGCGTGCGGCCCCGCGGCCAACTCGGCGAGAGTGACAGATGAAATGGCGGACTCATCGGGAAGCAACTTTGGATCGATCACGTCGTGATCGATGACCACCGAGGTGTCGAGCAGACCTCTACTCGGCTCAGTCATCGATGCGTTGGTCGATTACAGAGTCGAGATCGGCGCGAAATTGGCGAGCATCGACGCGGGGGGCACGTGCGCCCGCGTCTGCGATCATCGCTCGCGGTACAAACCGGCGTGGCTGAATAGGCCGTAACTCCGCCACTGGCGTGCCATTGCGGGTCAATACGAAGGTTCGCCCTGCCTCGACTTCTCGGAGGACTGCTGCAGACTGATTGCGGAGTTCCCGTTGTGTGATCACGCGATTCATGCAAGCATCGTAGCATCTGTAGCACATCGTAGCAACTGTGCTCTATGGGAGACCCTTGTGCGGGGGAAGTGCCTATAAACGGCGCCCTGGATGCCATCCTCCAGCTCACAACTGCCGCCCTTGCGCCAATTCCGGCAAGACAGCAGGCATTGATTGCCTGCGGCTGGGAGGCGCACGTCGATGGGATCTCCTCAACAGCCGGTTAATAGCACTCGAGAGCGAACTGAAGCCCCATGGATATCACTCCCTCGGCGACCTGATGAGACATCGGATACGGATTCTGCGCGGCCATCACGCAACCAGAATTCGGGACGTAGGTGTCGCAGGTTCAAATCCTGTCTTCGCGACCCATTCCGTGGAGGGCTGCCGAATTCTGGTCGGCTCCAGTGCAGCGAACTGATCCGGCCATTCGCACATCTGTAAGTATTCGTGCGAGCCGTGTCGACTATGGCTGGAAAAGCTGCAGGGTTCGGGCGAGGTTACGGCGTACCACCAGCGGATCGGCATGGCGGTGAATGACTTTCCAGTCCGCGCCGTCGCGCTCGTAGACCTGCGTTACCCTGAGATCCCATTGCTGGGGACGATCGAACCCTGCGAACTTCACCTGATTGCGCTCGATTGTGATAAGCACAATGAGGTCGTCCGAGACGTGCGACTGGACCAACTCGATCGACGTGGTGCCTCCTTGAAACGGACGTGCCGCGCCGGCCTGTATCTTCGCGAACTCGTCACTCCACCCGGGAGGCGAAGGGCCGCCAAACGGACCGAAGATCGTGAACCGGGGCGTGTGCACCATCTGTGCTGCAGAGGGCCCACTGTCGCCGCTCAACCACTTGAGTTGAGCTTCTTTCGCTTGCGCCAATAACTTTTGCACGATCTGGTCGTTGTTATGGGATATGTGGCCTCCTGCGTCCTGCGAGAGCGTCGTTGCCGGGACTGTCAGCAACGTGAATGCCATTGCGATAACTAAACGAGGAATGTTCACGGTATTTCCTTTTCGGTGAGTACTGGAGACCAGAGCGTGCGCGAGCAACGCCGGACCAGGAACGCCACGTGCGGTCAGTGTGGTCCGCTCGGGTGGGGTCCGCTGTTCTCCAGCGTAGCTAAATTACCGAACCTGCACTCTGTGCAGAGGTACCAGATGTGACAGAATAGTCGCGCATTCACGGGGGTTCGCAATGGGAATAACAAGAACAGCCGCGATGACCTCTCTCACCTCCGCGCTCCTGTTCGGAACACTGGTCGCATCCGCAGACACTGCGCCAGACCTTGCCGCCGCGCGCGCTACCGACCCCGTCGCGATGGGATGGATGGTCGGGTCGCCACCGCCGCCGGACAAACAGATTCGCTACGACGACGGCAGCTTCTATCGCTTCCCACAATCGCGCTGGAGTTTCTCGCACATGCGGGAGCTTCGCCCGACCGTAGCCATTTCACGCGGCTCGGGTCCCGTATCGAAACTCCCGAACGCACTGCGTTCGGATCTCGACGCTGTGACCTTCATGCCGATGGGCGGCAAGGCGCCGATGACGTGGGCCGACTCGCTCATCGCCAACTACACCGACGGCATCGTCGTCCTGCATCGTGGGCGTATCGTGTATGAGCGCTATTTCGGCGCGCTAACGAGCGACGGGCGGCACATTGCTTTCTCGGTAACGAAGTCTTTCTTCGGCACGCTGGCTGCGACGCTCATCGCGGAAGGCAAGCTGGATCCCGCAGCAACCGTGGCCCACTACCTGCCGGAGCTCGCGCACAGCGGGTTCGGTGACGCGACGGTCGCGCAGGTGCTGGACATGACCACCGCGCTCGACTTCGACGAGAACTACGGCGGCTCACTAACGTTCGATGCCTACGCCCACGCGACAGGCTTCCAGCCTCGTCCCGCTGGCAGCACTAATCCGAAGTCCGTCTACGCGTACCTGACGACAGTCGCCGGGAAAGGCACGCACGGGCCGGAGTTTCACTACCGGACACCTAACGTCGATGTGGCTGGGTGGATCATCGCGCGCGTCACCGGCAAATCTCCCGCCGTCGTGCTGAGCGAGCGCATCTGGAGCCGCATCGGCGCAGAAGACGATGCGTTCATGCAGGTGGAAGACAACGCAGTTCCGCTCGCCGGCTTCGGACTGAATAGTCGCGTCCGCGATCTGGCCCGCTTCGGCGAGCTCATGCGCCTCGGCGGCAAGTTCAACGGCCAGCAGATCGTGCCGGCCGCGGTAGTGGACGAGATCCGCCGCGGCGGTGATCGCAAAGCGTTCGTTTTCGGCAACTATGCGACGCTCCCGGGCTGGAGCTATCACGACTTCTGGTGGGTCTCGCACGACGACCACGGCGTTTACATGGGTCGCGGCATTCACGGGCAGGCGGTCTATGTGGACCCGAAAGCGGAGATGGTGATCGCGCGGTTCGCCTCGAACCCCATTGCGGGAAACGTCGGTATCGATCCCACGTCGCTACCCGCGTATCGCGCAATCGCGGATCATCTGATCGCACACGATCGCTAGTACCTGCGCACAGTGATTCTGAACGGTTCAGGCCGAAAGCAGACCATCATTGTCACCGCACGCGTACCCGTACCGAGACTGCAGGAACAGCGTGTACCGCTTCA
>FTGI01001915.1_pt1 | contig 11787 bp, 5 predicted proteins | sample 1640611 | NCBI WGS metagenome assembly FTGI01 (sample SAMEA3914789, study PRJEB12502) | metagenome | biome: forest; material: soil | place: Canada | collected 2011-07-03 | depth 0.3 m
AGGTAGCTCAGTTGGTAGAGCATACGACTGAAAATCGTAGTGTCGACGGTTCGATTCCGCCCCTCGCCACCATTACCTTCTTCCCTCTCACAGACTTGTCGATTCACCCTCCGACGAGGTATCCAACACAATCGCCATCAGTGAATTGCCACCCGCGCCGGTGTAGCGGGGAGCGGCACGACCGTGCCGCCAGTCTGCACCCGCCACATCCCCGCGGTTCCGTTTGAGGAGTAAAGGATCTGGTGGACACGGTCATACCCAAAGCCGCCGCCTGATCCCTGCGTGAACATGCCCGCCGGCAGTGCCCACGGGGCAGGCGTCCACGTCAGTCCATCCGCTTCTGGAGAGGTCAGGTACGGATTCGTCCCGGCTGGCACCCACCGCGTCAGCGCCCCATACAGGCTGATGAACAGCGTGGTGCCATTGCCGATCACGCCGTTGACCAGGTATCCGACCGGCAGGCGCGTCCAGGTCACGAAGTCCGCGCTGCGATACAAGCCAGTGTCCGCGCCGATGTAGAACACGCCCTTGCTCGATTGATAGAGCGTCGACGGCCAGTGCCCAGCGCCGTTACTGTCGATCAGGGTCCACGTCTCGCCCGCGTTGGTCGTGCTCCACAGTCCATCCGCATGATTGGCGAACAGCCACCGCTGTCCGTCCACGATGTAGATGGTCTGTGCCTCGCTTGGCACCCAGCGCGAATCTCCGTTCCGGAGGGTCCACGTCGCGCCCGCATCGCGACTCTCGGCATAACAGACAGGCGTATAAGGCTTCGCGCACGACCCGTGAAATGACAGGAAGAGGTGCTCGTGATTTGTGGGATCGAGATAGGCCTGCGCGACAAAATCGTACTCCACCTTCCCAACAAGGGCTGACTGATTTCGTGGAGGCCAGACTCGGTCCCAATCGACACCACGATTGACGCTCTTCCACGCCCCGTTATTCAAGCCACCGCCATACCCAGAGTTGGTATAGAGCACACGCGGGTCGACCGGATCGATCACCATCGTCCATTGGCGCGTGCCGTCGAGGATCGCGCCGTTTCGTCCTGTATTGATATGCTTCCACGTCAGGCCCCCGTCCGTCGTCTTCTGGACGCCGTGTTCGCAGGTGCCCAGATAGATCGTCCACGTGTCCGCCGGGTCGATCGCGAACGCCAGCGTCCCGTAGTCACACGTGTTGCCGCCGTTCCCGCCTTGCGGCACATCAGGCGGCGTGATGTTTTGCCACACTCCGGCCGGCGGCACCGCCGGCGTCTCCCCCATGAGCGTAACGAACAGCAACACAACGAGAATCGGAATGAGGCGCCTCATGGGTACAAGAGTAAATCAATGTTCGCGAGCCGCGGCGGATAATCCATCGGCGCGAATCATGAACCTGGATGACCTCCAAGGGCCGCCGGCGATGTGGCGCCTGAGCATTCCGTGCGGTATTTCCCGTATTCCAGGTAACTTCAGTGGAAGTACACTTCACCCATCGCGCCGGGCACGGACTGACCTGAGGAACGTTACTATAGCTAGAGTTCCACGAAGCCCGTCGTCACCAGCATGCCCTCTGCGTCTACGGTAATCGGACGGTATCAGGTCGTCGACCGTCTCGGCCAAGGCGGGATGGGCACGGTCTACCTCGCGCGGGATCCCGGCCTCGATCGACTCGTCGCGATCAAGGTTCTCCGCGGCGATTTCGACGACGAGGACCTGCGGGAGCGCTTCGCGCGTGAAGCCCGTTCGATCAGCCGCCTTCGTCATCCCAACATCGTCACGATTTTTGAGTACGGCGACCACAACGGGCAGCCGTACATCGTCATGGAGTACATCTCGGGCGAATCGATGGCCGAGATGATTGCGCGGCGCGTGGACATGACGGTCGCTCGCAAGCTGCAGATGATCGAGGAACTGTGCGCCGGCATGGCCTACGCACATCGAGCCAAGATCGTGCATCGCGATATCAAGCCCGCCAACATCATGCTCGACGAGGATAGCGGGTCGGTGAAGATCCTCGACTTCGGCATCGCACGCGATCTCGACTCGAGTCTCACGCGATTTACGCAAGTCGTGGGCACGCCAAGCTACATGTCGCCCGAACAAGCGGGCGGACAGCCGCTCGACCATCGCAGCGACATCTTCTCGATCGGTTCGGTCTTCTACGAGCTGCTCGCCCACCGCCAGGCATTCGAAGGTAAGAGCCAGCTCGACGTCATGGACAAGATCGCGAGAGGTGAACCACCACCGCTCTCGGAACTGTGCCCTGGGCTCCCTCCCACCATCATCGGCATCGTCGAGCGAGCGCTTCAGAAGGATGCGGCGAACAGATATCAAGACCTTGAGGCGATGCGTGCCGACGTCTTCCGAGCTCACGAGAGCGGTACATCGAACAGCGAAGCCACAGTTGTAATGCTGTCGCCGAAGGTCATACCAGCGACCACGCCGCAACCGCCGAACCAGCTCGAAAAGCGCCGCGCCAGCCAAATCAAAGCGCATCTGGATGTGGCGGAGGCTGCGCTGCAGGGCGGCGACTCCGACGCGGCCGTGGAGTCCTGCGAGCAGGTGCTGTTGCTCGACGCCACCAACGCTCGCGCACTGCAATTGCTCGACAGTGCGCACGCGGCCCAGCAGCGGCGGGCGATCGATGATCACATCGAGCGAGCGCGTGGCTACCTCGATCGGGGCGCGTTGACCGACGCGGAGGACGCGCTGGCGGAGGCCTTGAAGCTGCGGTCGCAGGACACCGTTGCCGTGGGGCTGCAGCGCGAGCTGCAAGTGGCCCGCAGAGAACAAGAGCGCGCGCGGCAGCGCGCGGCGGCGGCCGAGCAGGCCCTGGAACGCGCGCGCGTCTGCGTGGAAGAAGGAGCATTCGAATCGGCGATTCGGGCTGCCAGCGAGGTCCTGGCGCACGCACCAGAATCGGTCGAGGCGCATGCGTTGAAGGAACGCGCGCTGGCCGGACTGCAGGCGCGCCGCCAGGCGAAGGAAGTGGATCGCCGGGCCGCCGAGGCCGTCCAGTCGGCACGCGAGCAATTCGCTCGTGGGGACCATCTCGACGCGATTGCTCGACTCGAGGGTTTTGATCCGCCGCATCCGTTACCCGAGCAGGCGCTGCGCCAACTCCGAAACGAGCTCGAAGCGATCGTCGTTCAACAACGCGCTGAAGAAGCCGACCAACAGCGTCGTCGCGAAGAGGAGCAGCGTGAGCGGCAGATCGAAGAGGAGCGGCGGCGGCGGCTCGAAACAGATCGACAGCAGCGGATCTCATCGCTCGTGTCACGGGCTGGACAGCTTATCGAAGCGGCCGAGTACGATTCGGCGCTCGATACGCTCTCAGAAATGGAGCGCCTCGACCCCACGGCGCGCGAGCTGCCTCGTCTCCGCGCGATCGCCACGGCCGGGCGCGCTGCCGCCGAGGCGGCAGCCGAAGCCGAGTCCAGGCGCCGCCGCGATATCGCCGCGGCGATCGAGACTGCCGCCATCCTTCTCGACCACCAGCAGCTCGACGAGGCGCTTAGGCACGTCGACGAGGCGCTTGCCCTCGACCCCGACGAGGCGGCAGCGCGCACGCTGCGAACCAGGATCCAGAGAGCGCTTGACGATCATCAACAGGAGATCGAGCGGCGCGCTCGGGCCGCCGCCGAAGCACGGGCGGCCGCGGAGGCCGAAGACGCACGCCAACGCAAGCTCGCCGAAGAAGCGCGTGAGATCGCCCGGCGTGCCGAGGAAGAGCGTGCCCGACAGGAGCGATCGAGGCAGGAGGTTCAAACGGCCTTGCAGCGGGCCGAGCGCGCAGCCGCGAGCGGTGACTTCCAGAACGTCCTTCAGTGGGCGGCCGAAGCGCTTCGGGTGGATCCTGATGAGACGCGCGCCAAATCGCTCCGCGCAGGCGCCCTCGACGGCCTTGCGCGTCGTGAGGCCTTCGAAAAGGCGATCGAGAGCGCTCGCACAGCGCTCACGGATTCTCGCCTGTCTGACGCGGCTGACCTTCTTGGTGAAGCTGTCAAGCTCGATCCCCAGCATCCGGACGCCATCCGACTGCAGTCTCGCCTGCACGCCGCGCAAACCCGGCAGGCCGTCGATTCGCGCCTAAAGGCGGCGCAAACCGCGATCGATGCCAAGGTGTTTGACGAAGCCCTGAGGGCGCTCGCCGAGGCGGGCCAACTCGAGCCGGACTCGCGTGAGGTGGCACGATTGACGGCCGCGGCTCGCGGCGCTCAACGGGAGGCAGAGGAAGCGGCGCGGCGAGCCGACGCAGCGGCGGCCCGAAAAGTCGCCGAAGCAGCTGCTGCGCAAAAAGCCGCCGAAGCAGCCGCCGCGCAAAAAGCCGCGGACGATCGCCTGCTCGAGCAGAGGGCACGAGAGGCAGAGGCGCGGCTTGAAGCCGAGCGCGCGCGTGCAACGGCGGAAGCTCGAAGTCTCGAAACGCAAACGCACGCGGAATCGCGGCGGCCTTCGGTCGTACCGATTCGACCTGAGGTACGGGCAACGGCGTTCCCCCGCGTCGCCTTCGGCGTCGCTGTCGCCCTGGCGGTCGTACTCTTCGTGCTCATCGTGGGAGGCGCCATCGAATGGCGGCGTACCAGGCCGACTCAGCCGGTGTCCCGTGTGGATACCGCTGGTCAATCGCCAACTCCCCCCGCGACGACCTCAGCGCCGGCGCCGCCGGCCGTGACGCCGCCGGAAGCCACCCCTTCTGCCAAGGCGCCAAACGAGGACCCGACGACCGCGATCCGTCAGCGCCTGCGCGATCAGCTGACCCGAGGCGACGGTCAGCAAGCGCTCGGCGCTCTAACGGAGGGGCTGAAACTCAAGCCGGACGACGCGGAGTTTCGACGGAGATTTGACGAGATGCTTCGGAGCGCCGAAACCAAGGCCAGCCGCGCGCGCGATGAAGCTGTCGCAACCGGTGCGGTCAATCTCGCCACTGCAGAATACGAGCAGGCAATCGGAAAACTTGCCGAAGCCGCCAAACTACGACGAGCCCAAAAGCCGGAGGCCATTCGTGCGTTGTCGGAGGCGACGGATCTCTTCGGAAAGGCCAGAATCCGCGCCGCCTCGGCGCGAGTAGCTCCACCCGCCCAGGCTCAGCTTCCGGCTCCCCCGCCAACAACGACACCACCTGTCCAGGCCATCGTCCCACCAGCTGAGACCATCGCCCGGCAGACGGCGCCTGCGCCTGCGCCTGCTCCCGCGCCCCAGAGGCCGGGCGAAACGGTCCCGGCGACGCCGCGACCGCCCGCCCTCAATACGCAAGAGGCTGATAAGCAAGCGATATTACAGGTGCTGAATCAGTATGTGGCCGCGTATGAAGGTCTCGATGCCGCTGCGGTGGCGCGCCTCGTCCCGTCGCAGTCCGTGAGCCAACTGGCGCAACAGTTCAATGCCCTCCGTTCCTACAACGTGAGGCTCGTCGGGATCACGATCAATCTCGAAAGTGACACGGCGACAGTTAGCTGCCTCAGGCAGATTGTGGCCACCATGAAGCGCGGCAACCAGCAGAATCAGGCTACTCCCAACACCACATTCAAATTGCGTCGATCGGCCAGCTCGTGGGCGATCGAGAGCGTGAAGTAGGAAAGCCGCGCCCCGTTAGTTGCAATGAATAGTCACTTGAATGAGTAATCCAGACCGACGACAGGCGTCACGTTCGGACGCAACCCGGAATTCGTCAAAGGAAACAGCACGCTGCCCGTCAAAAGCAGCGGCGTGCCCGGAATGTTGAATTTGGCGCCTACGACGCCGAGCAGCAGGTTCAGGTTTCCCGTTCCGGTCGTGTCGAACGTGTCCCTGCTCGCCGACAACAGCGGACCGCTGTTTGCCGTCCGATATTGATAGTTCCGCGACACACTGGCATAGCGCGGGCTGTCGAGCGCGGTTCGGCCGATCACGTCGGCTGAAATCGTGAGCAACGGATGCGCGGCGACGTCCAGCCCGGCCACGTAGTTGACCTCGTTCGGCAGGCGTAAATCAACACCACCGAGGAATGCGTTCGCGCTATTGATTTGCGCCTGCGTCGCCGCGTTGGCCGGCTGAGAAGAGCTTGGCAACGTCGTCAGCGAGCTCGACAGATCGCCATGCGAATAGGTGTACCCGAAATTGACGTGCGGCGCGAGTCGAGAAAACTCGCCCGACGCGATGAACAGCACCTTCGTCTGAACGGCGCCGGTTCCGAGCAGGTTCTCCTTGTCGCCGGTCGGCAGACGGAGATCGACGCCGGCCGCAAGCCCACCGTGCCCAGCCTCGACGAAACGGTACTTCGTCCGAACGACGACGTCGCCGAGCCCAGTCGCCGTTCCGGAGATACCACCCTCGGTCTTCGTCGTCTGTCCCCGGCCATCCCAACTGTGGATGAGGACTGCAGCGCCGGTGGCCACACGATCGATTGTCGACGTGGTGCTCGGGTTGAGCTGCATCCGCACGACGGGAACGACGACGCCGACGTCCCATTTATTGGTGAGGCCATAGCTCACGAACGGCGCAAACATGTCCGTCTTGACTTGCAATGACAGCGACAGCCTGACCAAGTCGCCTTCGAAGAATGGATCCTCCGGATCGGGCAGGCTGTTGCCAGCCACGGCACAACAGTCGTTGTGCTGCAGGACGAAGGCGAGGTCCCCGTTCTTGAGATCGACACCTTCAAAAGACTTGAACTCGAGGTGTTGATAGTTCAAACCGAAACCAAACCGGCCTCGCCCGTTGGTCAGCGCCCGTTCCGCGAAGCCGGGGCCAAAGCTCTGACTGGCGGGTGCGAACAGGCCGGTGGCCGAGTCGAAGTTGAAGACGAACCCCCCGGACGAGGACCCGATCGGAAACGTGGAGAGTTGCCCCACCAGGGCCTTGTTAATCGCGAATGGCGTGGCATCCTGGCCCAACGCCGCAATAAAATGCGCCTCATGCGGGTTGCCTGCGACCGTTGTCGTCGTGGATGTCATCGTGACGCTCTTGAGCAGTACGTTCGCGACGATCTGCGAGAGCGGTGCCGTCTGCGCGAGCAGTCGCCCGGGAAGCAGCACGGTCACGATCACGGGGAGCAGGCAAGTCCGAATGCGCATTCATGTCCTCCTGAGCCGGAGAGCCGGCGGGCAAGATTCTGCCTCAGTCTCTGAGTGCGACACAAGAGTTCTCTCCATCGGCAGGACGTTCGGCTCCGTCAGCCGAGGCCGTTCACCCGCTGTTCGTCCGATCCTGTTATAGTGGCGACTCCCACTCCAAACCGTGAAACAGGCCGCAACACTCTTGTTGGGTGGCAGAGGATGCGCGCGTCGACTGCCTGGCACCTAGACTTGTGAAGATTCCAAAATCCCTCGGACGCTACGAGGTGATCGACCTGATCGGTCATGGAGGGATGGGTGCCCTCTATCGTGCGCGCGATCCGCGCATCGGCCGGTTCGTCGCCATCAAGCAACTCAGGCCTGAGTTCGACACGCCGGAGCTTCGCGATCGCTTCTCGCGCGAAGCTGCCGCCGCCGGCAGTCTGAGTCATCCCAACATCGTCACCATCTACGACGTCGGCGAGGACGACGGTCTGCCGTTCATCGCCATGGAATACGTTCGCGGCGAAACCTTCGTCGACCTGCTGGGACTGCGGCCGCCCCTTTCGATCCTGCGTAAGGTGCAGTTGACCGAGGAGGTCTGCGCCGGTCTCGCGCACGCGCACGAAGCAGGGATCGTTCACCGGGACATCAAACCGGCCAATCTCATCGTCGGCGCCGAGGGAACGGTCAAAATCCTCGACTTCGGCATCGCCAAACTGAGCGCCTCAGGGATCACGCTCCCCGGCGCGATCATGGGGACGTTGAACTACATGTCCCCGGAGCAGGTCAAAGGCACTGCGGTCGACGCTCGAGCAGACATCTTCTCCGTCGGCGCCGTGTTGTATGAGTTGCTGACGCATCAACAGGCATTTCCGGGTCGTGTGCCTGGCGAGGTGTTTCAACGCATCCTCAACGGGGTCCCGAAGCCGATCACTGAATTCGTTCCGGAGATCGACGTGCGTCTGGTGGAGTTGGTTGACTACGCGCTCCAGAAGGACCCGGATCGTCGGATGCAGGAGGTCGCCTCGCTTCAGAAAGAGCTCGCGATTATCCGTCTCAGTCTCCTGACGACGGATCCGCGACGCTCCTCGCATCGACGGACCGTGTCGAGCGACAACCAGTCGGCGCTGATGACGCCTCCTCCAGGAGCGACAGCGGGCGGTCAACCCTTTACTTCGGCCGATCGCGATCTCACCGACGGACGCGCGCAGGCCATCGAGAGTCATCTCGCCGCCGCGGAGCAGGCGTTTGACGCCGGCAACTACGATGCGGCTATCGAATCGTGCAAGCAAGTGCTGATACTCGATGATACGGACGACCGAGCCGTCGCACAGCTCGATCGGATACACCGCGCAATCGACGAACAGCAGGAACAGACCCATCTCGTCGCTCATGAGCGACAGGAGGACGCCCGTATTCGCGCGGTCGTTGACGATGTCCGGCGGCGCTTCGCGAAGGGTGAACATCAAGCCGCGCTTGACACGCTGGAGCGACTCGGGCCGAGCTCGCATGCGCTCGTCGGGAGCACGCTCGAAGAGCTGCGTCTCGCCTTCCGCAACATCGAAGAAGAGCGCCGGACCGAAAGGGAGCGCGTCGAGCGGCGGCGGCGGATGGCGGCCCTGTTGGACGAGGGGCGCACAGCGCTGCAGAACCATCGTCTCGATGAGGCGGTTCGGCTTCTCGGGATGCTTCGCGAGATCGATGCCGCCGCTCCCGAGGTGTCGGACCTGGCTGAGCGCGTGAATCAGGCGGAAGCGGCGGCCCGGCTCGATGCTCACCTCGAAAGCATCCTTCGCGACTTCGAGGAACAGCTTGCGCTCGACGATCTACCGCGTGCTGGATATCTTTTGGAGCTCGCCGTCTCGCTGGCGCCGACCGATTCGCGGGTGCACGCCGCCCGCCGGCGTCTCGAGCTGGCTGCAGCCGCCGTCGCCGCCAAAGAGGCCGCCGAAGCGCGCCGTCGCGAGGGCGAGGAGCGGCTCGATGAGGCGGCCCTGCGCCTCGAGAACGGCGACCTGACGGGCGCGGCGGACATGCTGAGTCTCGCAACAGCAGCGCTCACGTCGGAACATCCTCGTGTCGCCGAGATCTCGACACAAATTCGAGAGGCTACCGAACGGCGCGCAGCGGCCGAAGCCGCCGAGCGCCTGGAGCGACAGGTGGCTGACCTCCTGAGCGGCGCAACGCAACGCATAGCGTCCGCCGGCGACCAAACGAGCGAGCTGTTATCGGCGCTGCGCGACGTCAAACAAGCCCTGGCGCTCGATCCGGCGAATGTTGCCGCGGCGAATCTCCGGGCTTCCCTCGAGGAATCGATCGCCGCGCAACGGGAGGCCGCGCGCGTCAGAGCGGCTGTCAACAATGCTCGGACGCGGTTCGCGAACGGCAAGCATCAGGCCGCCATCCGTCTGCTCGAAGAGTTTCAGCCCGCGACGCATGCCGAAATTACGGCGGCCTTGAACGAGCTGCGCGCGGCTCTTCTGGAAATCGAAGAACAGCGTCGCGTCGAACAGGAGCGCATCGACAAGCAACAGCGCATCGCCGCCTTGCTGGTCGAGGCCCGCACGGCACTGCGCGACAAGCGGTTTGAGGCCGCGCTGAGCGTCCTCTCGAGCGCAGCCGGGATCGACGCCGCGGCGCCGCACATCTCGCAGCTGATCGAGCAGACGCGCCAGGAACAGGCGGCGGCCCGTCTCAACGCCGAACTGGAGGCAATTCTCGCGGAATTGGGCGAGTGTCTCACCCTGGGCGACCTGTCCGCCGCGGGCGATCGATTGGCGGCGGCCGTGGCGCTCGCGCCCGCCGACTCGCGCGTGCAGGAAGCCCGGCAGCGCATCGAACAGACGACGGCGGCCCGTGAGGCCGCCGAAACGCTCCTCCGTGATGTCGAGGAGAAGGATACCGCGGCCGAGGAGTTGTTCGAGCGGGGCGATTTGTACGGTGCGCGTCAGCTGCTGGGCGTCGCGTTGAGCTTGAAGTCCGGGCATCCACGAACCGTTCAGCTCGTCGAGCGCGTCGATCACGCGCTCAAGGAACGGGAAGCCGCCGAGGCCGCGGAGCGCACCAGGCAGGCCGTCGATGAATTACTCGCTGGGGCTGACGCCGATCTTCAGTCCGCCGAGCAGGAGCCGCGCGGCGTGGCACGGGCGATAAGGAAGATCACCCAGGCGCTCGCGCTCGACCCCCATCACGTGCGTGCCACCGCATTGAAAGCGACGGCTGAAGAAGCGCTCGCCGCGCAGCGCCAGTCCGCAGTCATTCGAACCGGTATCGGCAACGCCCGCAACCGGTTCGCGCTTGGTAAACATCAGGCGGCATTTCAGCTGCTCGAGACCCTCGACCCATCGGCGCATCCCCTCGTGGCCGACACGCTGAAGGAACTGCGTGAGGCGTTCCGTGAGATCGAGGAGCGGCGGCGTGCCGAACAGGAGCTTGCCGAAAAGCAACGCCGGTCGGCGGCGCTCGTGGGGAACGCACGCGCGGCCATCGCCGGCAAGCGATTCAGAGAAGCGCTCGACGTCCTGTCGGCGGCCCGATTGATCGACGAGTCCGCGGCGGGCCTCGCCGAATTGACCGAGCAAGCACTGCGTGGCGAGCTCAGCGAGGCAGCGGCTGCCCGGCAACCGCAGCGCCAGGCGATTCCCGACGATGCCACCCGGGTGATCCTCACGGTTGGCCCGGATGCGACCCAGGCCCCTAACGCCAAAGACGAGCGCGTTCAACAAGACCAACGGAAGACTCGCATCTGGCGCTGGGGCCTGTTCATTGCCGCGGCCGCCGTGCTGCTCATCGCCCTGATCGCTTTCTATCGTCTCCGCCAGCCGGCCCGTACCGGCGCGCTCCCGATCGATGCGATCGTGCCCGTCAGCCATCGGCACGCGTCCAACGCGCGCGGGTGGGCCTGGTCTTGGGGGCCTTGTGTCTGAGCCTGTCCCCCCGCTGTCCGCGACGGTCTTACGATCGATCCTCGAACAGCTGTCGCTGGCGATCTTCGTCTTTCGCGGCGAGCGTCTGATCTACAAGAATCCGACCGCGACCCGCCTCGTCAACAGACTCCGCAGCAAGTACGGCATCGAGCTGCTCGTCATGCTGCTCGACCACCTGGCGCAATCGCAGGATCGAGCGGCCCAGCCGGGCACGGCTATGACGATGACAGCGCACGACAACGAGCCTTTCGTCATCCATGTGATGGCGCTGCGAGGACGGCACAACGACATCGCCGTGAGCATCCGCGAGATCGGGGCGGACATCTCGGCGTTCAAGGAACGTTATCGGCTCTCGCGGCGCGAGATTCAGGTGGCCGAGCTGGTCCTGCGCGGTCACCGCAACAGCCATATTGCCGCCGCCCTTGGCATCACCCCGGCGACGACGAAAAAGCACCTGTCCCGGATCTTCGAGAAGGTCGGGGTCAACTCGCGGGCCCTTCTTGTCGGAAAGCTCGCCTGAGGGCGATTTTCGTCACGTTCCTGAAGAACAATCGCCTCGGAATCGTGACAATCAACGGCAGACGCGGGTCGAATTTTGGCCTGATCGTTGCGTTCTGTCGAATGACGTAATACCACTAAAGGAGTATTACTACCACCAAAGTAGTATCGAGTCCGGCTGCGTGGTAGACTCCGCCAGCGAGAGGGAGCAGTGGCGGCATTTGGTTTGAGCGAGACCGGCCCCGTTCGTCGGATAAACGAAGACTGCTTCGTCAGCGCCGAGGACCTTCGGCTGTTCGTCGTGGCCGACGGCATGGGCGGACATGCGGCCGGTGAAGTGGC
>FTGI01002829.1_pt1 | contig 11329 bp, 13 predicted proteins | sample 1640611 | NCBI WGS metagenome assembly FTGI01 (sample SAMEA3914789, study PRJEB12502) | metagenome | biome: forest; material: soil | place: Canada | collected 2011-07-03 | depth 0.3 m
CTACTTCTTCTCCGGCGCTTTGCCACCAGCAGGCGCCTTGGCGCCGGCTGCGGGCGCGGCACCGCCGGCAGCGGGCGCGGCGCCAGGCGCACCCGGCGCGGGTGCTGCACCTGGCGCGGCGGCGGCTTCGGCGGCGGCTTCCTCCTCGGTCACCACCGGCGCGAGTGCCGCGGCGGCGGCGGCGGCCGCTGCTGCCTTCTGCTCTTCGATGACGCTGGTCGGCGCCACGATCGAGGCCACGGTGAAGTCGCGCCGGATCACCGGACGCACGCCCTCGGGCAGCTTGAACGCCGAGATGTGAATCGAATCGTTGATGTCGAGGCCGGCGAGATCGCCTTCGATGAATTCGGGAATGTTCTCGGCCGGGCAGATCAGCTCGACTTCATGGCGCACGAAATTGAGCACGCCGCCGCGCTTGAGCCCCGGCGAATCCGCCTGGCCCCGGAAACGCACCGGAATGGCGAGCGAGATCGTCGCGCCCTTGGCCAGGCGCATGAAATCGACATGCACCGGCCGGTCGCTGACCGGGTCGAGCTGCAGCTGGCGTGGAATGACGCGGGTCTTCTTGCCGGCGATCTCGAGCATGAACAGCGTGGTGAGAAAGCCCCCGGCCTCGACATGGCGCTCCAGCATGCGCGCGTCGACGGAGACGTTCTCGGGCGCGCCGTCGCCGCCGTAGACGATGGCCGGAATCTGGCCCTTCTGGCGGATCTGATAGGCCGGGCCCTTGCCGGTGCCGTGACGCGGCACGGCCGCCAATTCCTGCATCTCACGCATGGGGAAAATCCTTGATTTTCCGGCCCCTTGTCGCTGCCAAGGCCGGGAAAGCGGGGCTTTTAGCGGATGGGGCGGCGGCGTGCAACCGGCTTGGCTTTGGCGGCTTTCGGCGGCGGAGCGGCGTGCGCCCAGGCCTCGCGGATCAGGGCTTCGAGCTCGCGCCTTCCGATCTTCGTCAGATCGGCCATCAGATAAGCCCTCTTGCCCCACATAAGTTTGCTGAAGACATCCGGCGCCGCCTCGAACAGGAATTCCTTGCGCTCCTGCGGCAAAAGGATGTTGGCGCGCTTCTCCTTCGGCCGCACGGTCACGAAGATCCGCCGCTTGGTGCGGAACGCCGGCATTCCCCAATGATCGACTTCGCTGACGCCTTCCAGCACAAGCGCGATTTTGCGGATGTCGGCGGGTGTGGACATCGAAGCGTCCTAGTCGAACAAGCTCGACACGCTCTCTTCGTGGTTGATGCGGCGCATCGCTTCGCCGATCAAGGGCGCGATAGAGATGCGCCTGATGTTGGGGCATTTGCGCACTTCTTCCGTTGCCGAAATCGAATCGGTGATGACCATGGATTTGAGCTTCGAGCTTTGGATGCGCGCCACCGCTCCTCCCGACAGCACGCCATGCGTGGCATAAGCGCAGACATCCTTGGCGCCGTTCTTGAGCAGCGCTTCGGCGGCATTGCAGATCGTGCCGCCGGAATCGACGATGTCGTCGGCCAGGATGCAGGAGCGTCCCTTGACGTCGCCGATGATGTTCATCACTTCGGATTCGCCGGCATGCTCGCGCCGCTTGTCGACGATGGCGAGGTCGGCGCCCAGCCGCTTGGCAAGCGCGCGAGCGCGCAGCACGCCGCCGACATCCGGCGAGACGACCATCAGATCGTCGCCGCCGAGATAATCGCGGATGTCGCGCACCATCACCGGCTGAGCGTAGAGATTGTCGGTCGGAATATCGAAGAAGCCCTGGATTTGTCCGGCATGCAGATCGACGGTCAAGACGCGGTCTGCGCCGGCCTCGGTGATCAGATTGGCGACCAGCTTGGCCGAGATCGGCGTGCGCGGGCCGACTTTGCGGTCCTGCCTTGCATAGCCGAAATAGGGGATCACCGCGGTGATGCGCCGCGCGCTGGCGCGCTTCAGCGCGTCGATGATGATGAGCAATTCCATCAGATGGTCGTTGGCGGGGAAGCTGGTCGACTGGATGACGAAAATGTCCTCGCCGCGGACGTTTTCCTGGATCTCGACGAAGACTTCCATGTCGGCAAAGCGCCTGACCACGGCCTTGGCAAGCGGCAGCTTGAGATATTGGGCGATGGCCTTGGCGAGCTCCGGATTGGAATTGCCCGCCAGCAGCTTCATGCCCCGCGCTCCCTTCGATTCGGCCATCGGTCGCGCGCCTTATTCCTTGATGTGACGGTTCGGTGAATAGTTTTTAGCAAGGCGTTTACATCAACACAATTGCGGACAGCTGGCGTCCGTAATCCGTCTCGCGCCTGTGGGTTGTTCGCCGGAAGCTGAAGAAATCGCGCTCGCGCGCATAGGTGCAGGCCGAGAGGCGCTCGATGGCGCTGAGGCCCGCACCGGCAAGCCGCCCGGCGACATAGGCTTCCAGATCGAAGCGATAATGTGACGCACGCGCGCTGCTCACAAAGAATCGCGCATTGCTCGAATCGACGGCCAGGAAGCGGTCGCGGAATTCGGGCCCGACTTCGTAGTTCGCCTGGGCGATGCAGGGGCCGATGGCGGCGGCGATGCGCGCGCGGCTGGCGCCCAGTTTTTCCATCGCCGCGATCGTGGCCTCGGCGACACCGCTCAATGCGCCTTTCCAGCCGGCATGGGCGGCGCCGATAACTTTGGCCCGCGTATCCGCGAACAGGATCGGCGCGCAATCGGCAGTGAGGATGCCGAGCGCGAGATTAGGCCTGTCCGTCACCATCGCGTCGGCCTTCGGTGCTTCGCCGAGCGCCCAGCCCTGCGTGACCGCAACGACGTCGGCGCTGTGCATCTGATAGAGCGTCAAGAGGCTCGCATTCGCGCCCAATTCATTTGCGGCGCGGCGGCGGTTCTCAATCACCTTGGCGCGTTCGTCGCCGGAGCCCGGTCCGCAATTGAGCGAAGCGTAGACGCCGGTAGACACGCCGCCTTGCCGCCCGAAGAAGCCGTGCGCGACGGCAGCTGAGGCAAGGTTTTGGGCGCGCAGGATCAGCATCAAAAGCCCGGCGGGTTGGGTGCGCTGTTCGGCACGATGGCCAATGCCTTGAACAGCGTGCCCATCTGTTCGGGATTCACCAGCCGCTCCAGCGCGGCGGCGAGAACGGTCTCGGTTTGCGGATTCTGTGCCGCCAGGCGATGGGCGCGCGCGGCGATTCCCAGGCCGTCGAGGAATTCGCCCTGGCCGATGGGTCCGAACACGCTGGCTCCGCCGCGCGTAGCGGCTCCCGACAGCGCCGGAAAATCGACATGGGCCGAAAGATCGCTGCGTCCCGGCTCGGCCAGCACCGCGGCGAAAGCGTGATCGGCAACGGCCTGCAATGTCTCGCCGAAATCGGGCCGGTCATAGCCGTAATCCACGATCAAGGCGCCGCCGCCCCGCGCCGCCACGGCACGTGCGATTTTTTCGCTCAGCGCCATGGCAGTCGCCGAGATTTCGCAGACCGCGCCTTCGGGCGCCTCGCCGCGGCCCGGCGGAATCATCGTGTTCGGGATCGCGACCGGGGCGAGCGCGAAATCGAGAACGCCGTTCGGCCCCAGCGTCACCATGCGTTCGCACCAGCCGCGCTTGGTCTTCACATATTGGCGGATCGGCAACGCGTCGAAGAATTCGTTGGCGATCACGATCAGCGGCCCGTCGCCCGGCGCATCCTCGAAGCGCGCGGCCCAATTTAGGGGCACGCCAGAGTCTTTCAACCGTTCGGTCTGTAAGGCGGTGAGGGCCGGGCTCGCCTCCACCAGTACCACCTCCAACGCCGCCAGAAATTCTGGTACCACGCGCGCGGCGCGCAGCATGTCGGCCATTTGCGTGCCCCGTCCCGGACCAAGCTCAATCAATCGTATGCGGTCCGGCCGGCCCTGATCGTGCCAGACCTGCACGCACCAAAGCCCCAGCAGCTCGCCGAACATCTGGCTGATCTCGGGCGCGGTGATGAAATCTCCGGCCACGCCGAAGGGATCGCGCGTCGCGTAATAGCCGTGCGAAGGATCGTGCAATGCCATCGTCATGAACTGCGCCAGCGTGATCGGTCCCTGCGCGCCGATCAGGGCGGCAATACGCTGGCCGAGCGCGTTCACGCCGGCTTCTTCAGCGCCAGCCAGAACAGCGCCGCCGAGGCGAGCCACAGGGGAATGCTGAGCGCCATGCCCATGCTGAGCCAGCCGAGGAAGGGCGCATCGGGCTCGCGGAAAAATTCGACGAAGAAACGGAAGACGCCGTAACCGCCGAAGAAGATGGCGCTGATCAGGCCCGGCTTTTCGTGCAGGCGAAAGACGCGCTGGCAGAGCTGCGTGATCGCGAGCAGCAGCAAGCCTTCCAATCCCGCTTCGTACAATTGACTCGGATGGCGGGCCAGCCCATCGGCGGCGCGCGGGAAGACCATCGCCCAGGGCACGTCCGTTGGCCGTCCCCACAATTCGCCATTGACGAAATTCGCCATCCTGGTGAGGAAAATTCCGAGCGGCGCGATCGCGGTGACCAGATCGCCGATTTGCAGAAAGGCGAGTTTGCGCCGGCGGCAGAACAGCCAGATGGCGAGGGTCAGTCCGGCGACGCCGCCATGAAACGACATCCCGCCTTCCCACGCAGCGACGATGCGGATCGGATCGCTGAGAAAGCCCATCGGCAGGCCGACGCAGAACGGCGCGTAGGAAGGCGTCACGCTGCACAACAGCGTCCCGTAGATCAGCACCCAGCCGAGCCGCCCGCCGATGATCACGCCCAGGGTCGCCCAGACGACGAGATCGCCGATGTCGTCCGCCGTCGCGGGCGGCTTGCCGTCGAACGGCTTATTCCTCCACAGGCTTTTGTCGCGCAGGGCCCAGACGATGATCTGCCAGCCCAGCAGCAGGCCTGCGACATAGGACAGCGCGTACCAGCGGATCGCCAACGGCCCGAGATGGACAAGGACCGGATCGATGTTGGGAAACGGCAATGCTGCCTCGATCATGGGCGATAAATCGCGCTGTTTCGGTGCAAGCTGTCAAGGCAATGGGCAGGCGGCGGCGTGCTATTTCCCATTCGTCCACGGCCTCCCATATAAGAGTCCCGGAGGTGCCGTTTCATGCAGACCGATAACCCCTTTCTCGACGGCGTGGCCAAGCTGTTCACCGACGCCGCGGGCGCGGCGCAGAGCCTGCGCGCGGAGATCGATACCTTCGTCAAGCAGCGGCTGGAGCGGCTGGTCGCCGACATGGACTTCGTGCCGCGCGAGGAATTCGAGGCGGTGAAGGCGATGGCCGCCAAGGCCCGTGCCGAAAACGAAGCGCTCGCGGCCCGGATCGCCGCCCTCGAGTCGAAGACCTGACTCCTCAAACCTGTGGGCGGCGCGCCGTCTCCCAAAGAGGTTCGGGCAGGACTCTTGTGCGACCACAAAATCTTGTGCCAGTTTGATTCACAACTGCTTCGCGTTGCGTCGCGCCCTCATGCGTAGGAGTCCCTAGATGAACGGCATCCATCAGGACGAGACTCAGACCGCCCATCACCCGCTCGACATGCTGGAGCGCGCGGTGGAGGACAATGGCTGGCCGTTCGAGCGGGCCGGGCGGGATGAGCTCAACCTGTCGGTGGCCGGGCGCTGGGCCGACCATCATTTCAGCTTCACCTGGCGCGAGGATCTGCAGTCGCTGCATCTGTCCTCGGCGTTCGACATGCGCATCGGCGACAATATCCGCCGCGCCAATGTCGCGGATCTCTTGATGTTCGTGAATGCGCGGCTGTGGATCGGTCATTTCGATCTCTGGCCCGACGACGGCACGATCGTCTTTCGCCACGCGATGATCTTTCCCGATGCCCATGCCAGCGGCAGCCAGTGCGAGGCGCTGCTCAATCTGGCGGTCGAGGCCTGCGAGCACTATTACCCGGCGTTCCAGTTCGTGCTCTGGGGCGGCAAATCCGCCGAGGAAGCGGTCGCCGCCGCGATGCTCGAATGCGCGGGGCAGGCGTAACGCGCCCGCGGGCGGGCGCGGCACCCATCCTTCTCGTCGGTGCCGGCCGCATGGGCACGGCGCTGCTGACGGGCTGGCTGGCGAAAGGGCTTGGGCCGGTTGTGGTGGTCGAGCCCGCGCCATCGCCGCGGATCAAGAAATTGGCCGGCGTCACAGTCGTTTCCGACATGGAAAAACTGTCCACCCAACGCTTTCGCGCCTGCGTCGTCGCGCTGAAACCGCAAATTCTCAAAGCGCAGGCACCGCGTTTGCGCTCGGTTGCAGCGTCGGGAACGGCAATGATCTCGATCGCCGCCGGCACCAGCATCAAATCGCTGAGCCGCGTATGGGGAACCAAGGCACGCATCATCCGCACCATGCCCAACACGCCGGGCGCCATCGGCCGCGGCATCACGGCGCTTTATGCGTCGCCCGTCGCCAGCGCAAGCGATCGCAAGCTCGCGCAAAACCTTCTTGGCGCGCTGGGCGAGACCGTCTGGGTGAACAGCGAGGCGTTGATCGACGCAGCGACCGCTTTATCCGGCTCCGGCCCGGCCTACGTTTTCCTGCTGGTTGAGGCCTTGGCGGCAGCGGGCGAAGCCGAGGGATTGCCGCCTACCGTGGCGGAAGGGCTAGCGCGCGCGACGGTCGCGGGTGCGGCGGCTCTGCTCGATACCGATGAGAGGCCGGCGTCACAATTGCGCCGCGACGTCACCAGTCCCGGCGGCACGACGGAAGCGGCGCTGAAAATCCTAATGTCAAAAGACGGGTTGGAAAAATTGATGCGCCGCGCGGTTGCCGCCGCGCACAAACGCGCCGCGCAACTGCGCTAGACCGGCAGCCGGATCGTCGCGCGCAAGCCGCCCATCGGGCTCTCGTCCAAGAGAAGATCGCCGCCATGGGCGCGGGCGATGTCGCGCGCGATGGCAAGGCCGAGGCCGACGCCGCCGGTCTGCAGGTTGCGTCCTTCGTCGAGACGATGGAACGGACGGAACGCTTCCTCGCGCCGGTTGGCGGCGATACCGGGTCCGTCATCGTTGACCACGATGCGTGCGAAGCGCGTGTCGTGCGACAGCGCGACCTTCACATGGCGGCCGTGCTTGAGCGCGTTGTCGATCAGGTTGGTGGCGCAGCGCTTGAGCGCCTGGCGCCGCACGGAAAGACTTAGCGGCGCCGGCAGATCGAGCGTCAGTCTTTCGGGTCCGGCCGAGCGGGCCCGCGCCGCCGCCGCCGCTGCCTCGCGCGCGATTTCCGCCAGGTCGCAAATCTGCGCCTGTTCGCCGCCTTCGCCGCGCGCGAATTCGAGATATTCGTCGATCATGCGCTCCATCTCGGCGATGTCTTCGCGCAGCGCTTCGATCTCGGGCCCCATCTTGGCGTCTTGGCCCATCATCGCAAGTTCGAGCTTGATGCGCGTCAGCGGCGTCTTCAGATCGTGGCTGACGCCGGCCAGCATCTCGGTGCGCTGCTGGACATGGCGTTCGATGCGCTCGCGCATCGTGAGAAAAGCTTGCGCCGCGCGGCGCACCTCTGTCGCGCCGTATGGCTTGAAGTCGGGCACGGCACGGCCCTTGCCGTAACTGTCCGCGGCGCGCGCCAGGCGCTCGATCGGGCGCACCTGATTGCGCAAGAAAATAATCGCCACCGCGAGCAGGATGAGCGACGAGCCGAGCATCAGAAAGATAAAGACGTCCGGGCTCGAAACGGTGACGCGGTCGCGCGGCACGATCATGCGCAGCACGCCGCCGTTTACTTCCACCCTGATGTCCATCGTGTCGCCGAGGCGGGCGGTCTGGAAGTGCCTTCCTTCTCCGATCTGCTGCACGATGACGTCGTCGAGCGCTTCGTCGATGGTGCTGAGACGATGGCGGCGTTGCGGCAGGTCGATATGGGCACCGGGAATGAAGACGACGTCGTAGCGCAGCATGCGCGTCGCCAGCTGGCGCAGATCGGCGCGCTCCTTGGGCGAATAGGAATCCTCCAGCGCCACCAGGAAGGCCACGTCGGCGGCGATGTCGCGCGCCATGCGCCGCGTCGTCGTGTCCAGATCGCGCTCGAAGAAGACGTAGGAGACGATCGCCTGCAGGATCAGCATCGGCGCCACGATGATGATCAGCGAGCGGCCGAACAACCCGCGCGGCAATACGCTCTTGATCAGGGCGAACGGGCTGAAGCGGCCCATGTCAGGCAACGCGGTCGGGGACGAGGACATAGCCGACCCCGCGCACGGTCTGCAGAAACAGCGGCAATTTGGGATCTTCCTCGATCTTGCGGCGCAGGCGCGTCACCTGCACATCGATCGAACGCTCCAGTGCCACGCCGAGCCGCGTGCACAGGTCGCTGCGCGAGAAGGCGCGTCCCGCATTGGCGGCGAAGAGCTGCAACAGCGCGGCTTCCGAACTGGTGAGCTTGACCGGGCGGCCCTTGCGGCTCAATTGCGAGCGCGCCGGATCGAAGATGCAGTCGCCCATGCGCACTTCGGCATGGGCGGTGCGCGCGGGCGGAGCGGCGCGGCGCAGCAACGCGCCGACACGCAGCAGCAATTCGCGCGGCTCGAACGGTTTGGGCAGATAATCGTCGGCGCCCTGTTCGAGGCCGGCGATGCGGTCCTCGGGTTCGCCGCGCGCGGTCAGGATCAGGATCGGCGTCTGCGAATGGGCGCGGATCGCGCGCGTCAGGTCGAGGCCGGATTCGCCGGGCATCATCACGTCCAGAATCAGAAGATCGAAGGCGATGCTTTTCATCAGCGCGCGCGCGTCGGCCGCGTCGGCGGCGGCGCTGACGCGAAAGCCTTTCGACGAAAGATATTTCTGCAAGAGCTCGCGCAGCCTGGCGTCGTCGTCGACAACCAGAAGATGCGGGTCCTCGGCATTGGCGGCGAGGCTCATGGCGGGGCGCCGCGCTTCGCCGTCAGGCGCAATTGCCGCATGCGAGAATTGCGAATACCGGCCTTGCGTTCCATGAAACCGCCCGCGCGCGGACCGCCAAGCACTTCAATTCCTCGCCGCGCAGGTGTAAGAAAAATGACTGCGGCAGGCGGGCTTTAGCTCGGTCATGGCGCCATAACTAGGCCCGCAAATCGGCCGATGCAAGGACTGAGGAACGACATGGCGGAAGTGATTCCCTTCGATCAGCGGCCCGGCTCGCTTTGGTACGACGGCAAGCTGGTGCCGTGGGGCGAGGCCACGACCCATGTCCTGACGCATGGGTTGCATTACGGCTCCTGCGTCTTCGAGGGCGAGCGCGTCTATTCCGGACGCATCTACAAGCTCGAGGAACACACCGCGCGGCTGTTCGAGAGCGCCCGCGTGCTGGGCATGAAAATTCCGTATACGGAAGATGAGATCAACCAGGCTTGCCGCGACGCGGTCAAGGCGCAGAATTTCCAGGACGCTTATGTCCGCCCCGTGGTCTTCCGCGGCAGCGAGATGATGGCGGTCTCCGCCCAGCAGGCGACGATCCATGTTGCCATCGCGGTGTGGCAATGGCCGTCCTATTTCGATCCCAAGGAGAAGCTGAAGGGCATCCGCCTCGACATCTCTCCCTGGCGCCGTCCCGCGCCGGACACAATCCCGACCAAAGCCAAGGCGTCCGGCCTCTACATGATCTGCACGCTCTCCAAGCACGCCGCCGAAGAAAAGGGTTATGCCGACGCCGTGATGCTCGACTATCGCGGGTTGGTGGCGGAGGCGACGGGTGCCAACATCTTCTTCGTCAAGGACGGCGCGCTGCACACGCCGATCCCGGATTGCTTCCTGGACGGCATCACGCGCAATTCGGTGATCGCGCTGGCCCGTGCCCGCCAGATCCCGGTGATCGAACGCCATATCGAGCCGAAGGAGATGGAAGGATTCAGCGAATGCTTCCTCACCGGCTCGGCGGCGGAAGTGACGCCGGTGGCCGAGATCGGACCCTATCGCTTCACGCCTGGCAAGATCACCGAGACGCTGATGAACGACTACCACGAGGAAGTGAACCGCCCCGTCAGCCAGGTGAAGCTGAGCAAGGTTTCGTAGAACCGCTTCGCCTTATGGCTTCATGAAAGCGTCACATGAACGTCACATGGTGCGTGGCATCCGCCGCATGCGGTTGAGAGGCATTTCAACGTCATAGCCAAGGACAAGGCGTTCCGCATGGACTTTCGAAGGCGGTTCCGCCTGTTCCTCAACGTCGTCGTCATCGTCGCCTTCCTGATCCTGATCAAGGTTGCGATCCACGCTTTCCGGTTCGAATTCCTGGCCCTCGACACGCTGTTCTCTAGCATCGTCGCGGGCACGGTCTTCATCATCGGATTTCTGCTCACCGGTCTGCTTCCGGACTACAAGGAAGCCGAGCGGATGCCGGCGGAAATCCGCACCGCGCTGGAAGCGATCTACGACGACGTGGTCTCGTTCGCGCACCAGGTTGCCGGGGTCGATGTCGGCCGCTTGCGCGCAATCGTATTGCACATCGTGTCCGCGATCGAGACCGGGCTTGGAAGCGAAGGCGGGCATAGCCATCTGGAAAACGCGATTGCGCAAACCGACCTTCTGGTTCCCTTCATTGCAGAGTTGGAGCCGCTGGGGATGTCGCAGAATTTCGTCGTACGCATCCGTGGCGAACTCGACACGTTGAGACGGTACCTTTATCGCATCTACTACATTCAGAGAATCGAGTTTGTGCCTTCGGTGCATGTTCTGATCCAGACGCTCGTTTGCGCGGTTCTGTTTCTGCTCCTGTTCCTGAAAACCGACGGCTCTTATGGATCGGCGATGATATTCGCCTTCGTCAGCTATCTGTTCGTCTTCGCCTTGCACTTGATCGCGGTGTTCGAGCAGCCGTTTCGCCAGGGCACGCATTCCGCCGACAAGGTCAGCCTGTTCCTGCTGCGCGAATTCGTCGAGAAGCTGGGCCGCGAAGACAATCCCGCCGGTCGCGGCACGGAAGCGGTTGCGCCGAAGAAGCTTCTCTCGGGCGGGCGTTAGACGCTCGCGCGCACCGGCCGCAATTCTGCCTTCCTTTGTTCCATCGGCAACTTACAGGCGCCGCGCGCGTTTCCTCTCCACAGAAATCTTTCGGGCAGGAGATAGAGATGAACAATCCGCAGACCATGGCGATCGGTGTGCCGACAGACGTGCCGAGAGATGAAGGTGATCTGCGCGTATTTCACGCGCCGGAAGCCGAGACGAGCTTTTCGAGCAAAGCCGCCGGCGTGTTGGTCGTTGCGCTCATGCTTGGCGCAGCGGGCGTCTACACCTTCGCGACGGGAATGTGGAATGCACCCCCCGCCGCGCCGGCCAATCAGATGTTGGCGATGAAGGAGCCCACGCGCGCATTGCCGCCGATGGTGCCGCCCGCCCAGCCGACGGTCGTTCCGCCAACGGCACCGGCGGAGACTATCGCGCCTCCGGCCGCTGCGCCAAGCATGAGCGCAACGA
>FTGI01002938.1_pt1 | contig 11003 bp, 10 predicted proteins | sample 1640611 | NCBI WGS metagenome assembly FTGI01 (sample SAMEA3914789, study PRJEB12502) | metagenome | biome: forest; material: soil | place: Canada | collected 2011-07-03 | depth 0.3 m
GTCTTCCCCTCGGACCTCGAGCACGGCCCCTTTGCGCGCCGAGACGAGGAGCGCTGGTGCCGGCGCCGCGGTGCCGATGCCGCCAAACTTGCGTCCGAGCGTGGCCCGAAGATCGAGTAATCCGAAGTGAAGGCGCGCCGGCGCCTCGACGAACACTGTCTGCTCCTGGTCGGTCATCGGGCCTGATCGGGAGCGACAGTCTTGTCAGGCCATAACAGCCTCGCAGACCTGTTCCGGACATGCTCGGTCAGGAGCGCCATCGCTTCGAGCTCTTGCGCGCCCGCCGTCTTGTCCACGATCACCTGCAACCGCTGAAGCTCGCTCTCCACGAATGCACGCGGCAGCAGGTGCAACCGGGTGGCATATATCGCCGCTTCGAGAACCGCGTGCCGCGCACGATTGAAGCCGATGAACTCGCGCCGTACTCCGTGGTGGACGACCGCTGTTTCGATCCGCGAACGCGGCGGCGTGCTGTCTGCCGACCGAAGCTCGACTTCCCGCCATGAACAGCAGTCGGTGAGTACCGCGCCGCGAACGATGACGGCGGGCACGGTCGGATATTCTGGGTTCGCGATCGCCGCCTGCGCGAACACACGCACATCGTCGACGACGTTGACGACGGCCGCACGGGTGGCCATGACGTTGCGGTACGTCGCCGTTTCGACGAACGGCTTGAGAACGATCACGCGTTCGTCCCACTCGACACCCATCGGCGCGCAGTTCACCGTGCCGTCCTCGGCCACTGTCGTGACGATGGTTTCCACGATCATGTCAGCGCACCAGCTCGACGGGCGGTGGCACGAACGCGCCGATCGTTTCGTCGCGACGCGGCGTCCATGGCAGCGCCGGCGAGGTCTGCGCCTCCGCCGCCCGGTGCGCGCTCTCCTCGCCATCGACGCCGTCGGCGCCGGTGGGAAGCGCCGCGTCGCGCGCGCGATCCCCGTGCAGGAATCGATCGAGCATCGCGTAGCCGTACTGGCTTGCCGCCGACTCCGGATGGAACTGCACGCCAATCGCCGGGTGTGTGCGGTGCACGACGGCCATGATTTCGCCGTCGTCCTCGGCCGAAGCGACGACGTTGAGCGACGGCGGCAGCGTGGCGCGCGCGATGACGAGCGAATGGTAGCGCGCCGCGCGAAACGGCGCCGGGAGGCCAGCGAAGATCCCCGAACCGTCGTGTGCGATCGGCGACGTCCGGCCATGCACCGGCCGCCCCGCGCGGACGATGTCGGCGCCGTAGGCCGCGCCGATGCACTGATGACCGAGGCACACCCCCAGAATCGGAATCGTCGGTCCGAACTGACGTACGAGTTCGATCGAAATGCCCGCCTCGGCGGGCGAGCATGGGCCGGGGGAGAGAATGATGTGGCTCGGTGCCAGCTCGGCGATGTCCGCCAGCGTCACTTCGTCGTTCCGGCAGACGACCGCCTCGTCGCCCAGCTCGCGGACGTACCGCGCCAGGTTGTGGACGAAGGAGTCGTAGTTATCGATGAGGAGAATCATTCGGGTATGCGGAGGGCGTCGATCATGCCGCGGGCCTTATCGAGGGTCTCGCGGTACTCCTGTTCGGGATCCGAATCCGCCACGATCCCACCCCCTGCACTGAAATATACCCGACCGGCATGGGCCACGGCTGTACGGATCGCGATACTGCAGTCCAGCGTCCCGTTCAGGCTGACGTAGCCGATGGCTCCGCAGTAGATGCCGCGCTCCGGCGGTTCGAGCTCGGCAATGATTTCCATCGCGCGCACCTTGGGTGCTCCGGTAATCGAGCCTCCGGGGAAGGCGGCGCGCAGCAGGCTGAGCGCATCCTCGCCAGGCGCGAGCACGCCGACGACGGTCGAGACGAGATGATGGACGGTGGCGTAGTGCTCGAGGGCGAAGAGCTCCGGGACGTGCACGGTGCCCGGGGCGCAGACGCGCGACAGGTCGTTTCTCAGCAGGTCCACGATCATCAGATTCTCGGCGCGATCCTTTGCGCTGGCGGTGAGCGCCAGGCCGAGCGCGGCGTCATGCTCAGGGCCGACACCGCGCGGCCGCGTGCCTTTGATCGGACGCGTTTCGACGTGTCCGCCGATGTCCAGGCGCAGGAAGCGCTCCGGCGACGCGCTGAGCACCACGGCTTCCGGAAAATCCAGATACGCCGCGAACGGCGCCGCATTCCGCGTGCGGAGACGGCAGTACAGCGACCAGGGCGGTTCGGCGAGCGGTGCGTCGAAGCGCTGCGAAAGATTGGCCTGGAAGATATCGCCGGCGAAAATGTATTCACGCACTTTGGCGACCGCGTCGAGATAGGCGGCGTGCGTGAAGGACGACCGAAGCCCGAGACGTGGGTCTGCCCATTCTTCGCTGACGGGGTAGGTCGGCGCCTTCACCGGAGCGTCGGCGCCACGTCGGTCGGTGGGGCCAGGAACAAAGACGGACGCCGGAGCCACGCCGCCGGCGGACTTCAAACGCTCGAGCACCGCAGCGGCGCGATCGCCCGCGCGACGTCCGCGCGCCGACAGCGACGTCTCGAACAAGCCGGTCGAGATCAGCCACGCCCTCGATGCTTCATGGTCCCATGCAAGCACCCAGTCGTAGACACCGAGCACGAGGTCGGGCACGCCCAGATCATCGTGACGCGGCGCTGGAAGCCGCTCCAGCTGGCGTCCCCAGTCGTAGGCGAGATACCCGGCGGCCCCGCCCTGAAACGGCGGGAGTCCCGGCACCGGATCAGCGGCGTACGGCGCGAGCAGCGTCCTCAGCGCGTCGAGTGCATTCTCGGAGACGACGCGCGAGCCGCACTCGGTTTGCGAGCCCTTGCTGCGCACCACCGCGACAGGGTCGGCGGTGAGGAACGAATAGCGGCCGACCCGCGTTCCCCTGGCCGCGCTGTCGAGGAAGATACGGTACGGAAGGCCGGCCAGCCGTTCGCAGCAGTGCACCGGATCAGGTGCCGGAACGAGCTCCTCGATGACTGGGACGAAGGGATGCGCACGCACGGGCAGACGATCAGTCCTCGCGACGATCGGCGTCCGGACGGCTCGCCCGCTTCGAGCGCCCGGTGAGTCGCACGTGTTTTGATTTGTCGTCATCTGCGGGAGTGAGGTACCCCCACGACAGCGTCTCGTCCTGGCGGTAGGTTTTGCCGAGAGTCACCGCGAGGCTGGCGCGCGCGAGCTCCGTGCCCAGGTAGAACGCGTGTGTCGCCTCGTCCACTCCGAGCTGCGCGAAGAGGTCGCCGAGCCTGTTGAGATCGGTGACGCGGACGAACAGGTCGTTATTGAGCACGGTAATGCCGTCGCGATCGGCGAAGATGCGGAAGTTGGGGTCGGTGATGCCGGACTGGAGCGAGCGCAGCTCTTCTTCCGAATACGTCAGCACCGCCGGGTCTTTGATGGTCACGAGGCGGTCGTCGACGCCTTTAGGGATCGTGCGTCCGGTGACCGCATAGTGCATCAGTCGCCGGGCGACGTCCACCTCGCGCACCGCGCCGCGTGCCCAGGGAATGACCTCGGTGGTCAGCACCGCGCGGACGCCGAGCTCCTGGCAGATGGCGATGAGCACCGCGTGCACCCCCGTCGTGTCGGCCGAGGTCAGCTCCGTGATGTTGCCGATGCCCATCAACATCTCGGCCTCTGGATAGCGGCGGCGCACCTCCGCGTACCGCTCGAGCGAAGCCGTGAATCCGTGACCGATCGGTTCGAGGATCGGGTCGATGAAATATCCCACTCCGTGCTTCGTCAGTGTTTCGAGCGTCGGTTCGAGCGTTTCGAGCGTACCGCCAAGCTCGGGCACGACGACTGCGCGAGCGCCGGTACCGGCAAGGTCGCGCGCAACCTCCACGTTCGAGCCGTTGACGCTCAGCACCAGCTCGGCTCCGGCGGCGACCGCCGTGCGGATTTCGCCGGGCTCGAACGTGTCGACGCTGACTCGCATGCCCGCGGCGGCCAGCTCGCGCACGACATCGCCGAGGGCGGGAAAAGCCAGGCCGGGCGTGCAGCCGATGTCGATGATGTCGGCGCCTGATGCTTGAAAATAGTCCGCCGCCTGGCGCAACGCGTCGCGCGACAGCCGCGGCGCATTGTTGATCTCGGCGACGATCTCGATGTCCCACGCGCCGTAGTCGCGCGCGGCGGCCGGGCGACCGAAATAGCCCGGCAGCTCGCGAAGATCCTTGGGTCCTTTTTCCACACGGACCCCGAGCTTCTCGCCGATCACCTGCGGGTCGCCTTCGCACAGCCCGGGAATCATCACGAGGTCTGTGCCGCCAGGCACCTCGAGGCTGCGCGCAATCCACGACGTCGTCATCAGCGCGGCCACGGTGATTTTGAGCACTGCCACGTCGTGCGCGAACGGCAGCGCCGTTTCGGCGAGCACGCGGCGCAGTCCAGGCTCGGCGAGCTTGCCCGTGACGAACAGCACCTGTCGCGGCCCCCCGCCGGCGGCCGCCGCAGTGTTGGCGGCGCTACCCGCGTCGCTCATCCGCGGGGGTCGCCGCTCCGGACGAATGTTTTCGGCGTGCCTTTGAGCGCGGCGCCTTCAGCCGGGCGCCAGAGCGCCTGTTCTTCGATCCGCCGCGCGAGCTCAAAGTCTTTGTCCGTGATCCCTCCGGCGCTGTGCGTCGAGAGCTTCACGGTGACGCGTGCCCACGAGACCGAGAGATCGGGGTGATGATCGGCGGCCTCAGCGAGGTAACCGATGGCGTTGACGAGCATCAGCGTCGTCGGCCAGCCGTCGGTCTTGTAGACGCGACGGATCATCCCGTCCTCGAAATACCAGCCCTGCATATCGCGCAGTCGGTCGGCGATCTGCGACCCGTTGTACGTCGGTTCCTTCTCGGCCATAAAACCTCTCAAGGTGCTTGATGATCACGGCTCCAAGGTGCTCGGCGACCGCGGTTTCCAAGGTGCCGGGGATCACGGTCTCCAAAGTGCTGAGTGATCACGGGCGCAAGGCGCTGCGTTGCACAGCACTCTAACGTGCTTTCTCACGGCAGCACCCTGCGGCGCTTTTCACTCCCAGCACCCTGAAGTGCTTTTCACGTCGAGCACCCCACGCTGCCGGTCACATTACTATCCCCCCGCCAACCATCATCGTTTGCCCGGTCATGAACGATGCGGCCGGTGATGCGAGGAAAACCGCGGCGCCGGCGACGTCGTCCGGCGTTCCCCATCGTTCGAGCGGCGTCGATTCGGCGACGGCGCGGCGTGCCGCTTCGTCCAGACCCGAGCCGAACGACGTGTCGATCCAGCCGGGCGCGAGCACGTTCACGCGCACGCGCGGCGCGACCGACCGCGCGAGCGATTTGCTGAAGGCGAGGACGCCGCCCTTGACCGCGGCGAACAGTTGCGGGTTGAGCCCGGCCATGCCCGTGAACACGTGATCCCAGCTCATGTTGATGATGACGCCGCCGGTTTCCTGCGCGTCCAGGATGTCCACCGCGTGCCACGATGCGAGAATCGTCCCGCGCAGATCCACCGCGAGCAGCAGGTCCAGTTTCTCGATATCCGAACGATTGGCGGACGCACCAGTGAGGATGTCGGCGCCCGCGTTGTTCACCCAGACGTCCACCCGTCCAAGCGCGGCGCAGGCTGACGGGCCAAGCGTATGTACGGATGCCAGGTCCGTGACGTCGAACCGGAGAACGGCGGCGCGTCGGCCCAGCGCGATGATGTCGCGTTCGGTCGCACGCGCGCCGTCCGCGTTCACTCGATACGTCAGCGCGACATCGGCTCCGGCGCGGGCGGCGCCGAGCGCGATCGCCCGGCCGATCCCACTCGACGCGCCGGTAACGAGGACGACACGGCCCGACAGAGCACCGGCGGCGAATTTGGTCATCTGGTCATCTAGTCATCTGGTCATTCGATCTGGTCATTGCCGCTGCAATAAATCAATTCAATGACCGGATGACTAAATGACCAGATGACCAGATGATACAGTAGCGCCCGTGCGACTGCTGGTCAGCGTGGCGAATGCGGCGGAGGCGTCGGCTGCGCTCTTGGGCGGCGCCGATCTCATCGATGCCAAAGACCCCGCAGCCGGAGCGCTCGGTGCGGTGTCGCCGCACGTGTTTCTCGACATCCATGCGCGCGTGTCGGGTGAGCGGCCGGTGACAGCCGCGCTGGGCGATGCGGCCGACGAAGAAGGCATCGAGCGGACCGCACGGGCCTTCGCTGTCGCTGGAGCCCGGCTCGTCAAAGTCGGATTTGCCGGAATCGCGAGCGCCGATCGCGTCGGTGCGCTGACCGCGGCAGCGGTGCGGGGGGCCAGCTCCGGAGAAAACGGACGATGCGGTGTGGTCGCGGTCGCGTATGCGGATGCGGACCGTGCCGGGAGCCTTGTGCCAGACGCGCTCGTTGAGGCGGCCGCCCGGGCCGGCGCCGAGGGCATGTTGCTCGACACCGCGGACAAGGCCGGCCCCGGCCTGCGTGATCTCATGGCGCCTGATGCGCTGGCGATGTTGGTGAGCCGGCTGCACGAACGCGGGTTGTTCGCGGCGCTCGCCGGCCGGTTGACGGCCGGCGATCTGCCGTTCATACATGCTACTGGAGCGGATGTTGCCGGCGTGCGCGGCGCCGCGTGCGACACCGGACGGACGGGCCGCGTGTCGGCCGACCGTGTACGGTTGCTGCAACAGAGCGGCGCGTCGATTCGAAAGGAGCTGCGATGAAGGGCTGGTGCTTCCTGGCGGTGTTCGTGGCCGCCTTTGTGTTCGCGGGCGTGGCCAGCAGCGGCGCGCAGCAGCGCGCCCTGTATCAACAGACCCAGTACAAGGGACAGGAGATCGGCAAGCTCACCGGCGATGTGTACTTCGCGCGCATGGACGACTACGTGTCCGCGTTCATGGTCACGCCGGAAGGTATTGTGCTCGTGGAACCGATCGGCACGGAGATGGCCACCTGGTTGAAGGCGGAACTGGCTCGCCGGTTCATGGTGCCGGTGAAGTACGTCATCTACAGTCATTCGCACTGGGACCACGCGTCGGGTGGAGCGGTCTACGCAGACACGGCTCGTTTCATCGGACACGAGAACATGCTCAAAAATATCGCCATGCCTCCCGCCAGTACGCCGCTTCCTCAGAGCGTCCGCGCGCAGGACACTAACGGCAACGGGCGGATCGAAGCCGCCGAAGCTCAGGGCAATCTCAAGGCGCAGTTCGATCTATACGACGCCGACAAGGACGGCGCGCTGAGCGGCGCCGAAGTGGCGCGAGGGCCGATCGCGAATGTCCGTGCGCCCGAGCTGACCTACACCGACAAGATCACCATCAATCTTGGCGGCAAGCGTGTCGACGTGATCTCGAAGCCGACCGCCCACGCCGACGACAACACGATCGTGCGGTTCGTCGACGGCACGAACGTCCTGTTTGCGTCGGATTGGATCACGGTGCACCGGCTGCCGTTCGGCCCGATTGGCGACGCCGAGACAGCCGTGGTGAGAACGGTCGAGGCCATGGACTTCGAACATTTCGTCTGCAGTCACGGCATGCTCGGCAAGAAGGCAGACGTCACGGCGAACATCCGTTATCGCGAAGAGCTGAAGACCGCCGTCGCCGCGGCGATCGCGGGCGGTCAGACTCTCGAGCAGGCGCAAGCGAGCGTGCTGATGGACGCCTACAAGGACTGGGAGTTCTACGCGCAGCAGCGCCCGCAAAACGTCGCGGGCATGTATCGCGCTCTGAGCGGTGCTCGTCGCTAGATCAGGCCTTGGTCCTTCGGGCTTGGTACTTGGTCCGTCCCTGGTCCCTGGTCCCTGGTTCGTCGAACCGAGAGATGTGGCATGCAGCCGGTTCGGGTCAGGTGTAGTGCAGGCCTTCAGGCCTGCCTGAGTGCGACGCGCGTTTACAGCGTTTTTAGATCGGCGCAGCGTTGTTGTCGAAAAAAATGCTCTAGACCGCGGGTGCGACGTTGGCTCGGCCAAGCGCGGCACGCAGTTCTTCGATCCGGTCGACATTAACGGCAGCCAGCGTCACCGTCGCCGGGAGCGTACGCGAAAAGTAGCGATCCACGAGATCGCCTGATGCGCCCGCCGGCTTGACCAGCACCAGCCGCGTCGCCCCAAGCGCGCCGGCCACCCATGCCGCGATACTGTCACTGGTCACATCCCAGCTGTGCGGAAGTGGGTCGGCGGCGCGCAGCCAGCGATACGGCGCGAGGATGGGAACATGGCCGGCGCCGATCGCGTCCGCGATCTCGCGCGCATCCGTCACCAGCACACCGCCGGCCAGCCGCGACGCGATCAGGTGCGCGTACTGATCCATCGCCAGCACCGCCATCCAGTGCGCCGTCGCGTCATCGATTCCCAGACTGCGGTCGGCATCGCGAACCGCATCGGCGAACGGCCCGCCTCCAGGCACAACCAGCACACGGTGATTGCGAGCGGCGGTGGAGATCGTCTCGAGCGCGCGATCAAAGTGCTCGGGATTCGCCAGCACGCCACCGCCGAGTTTTACGACAGTGTCGACGGCGGCCGCATCGGTGTCGGGAGTCGTTTTCTGTTTCTGCTCCGGAAAACGACTCCCGACACCGGATTGTTCCAGGTCGAGCAGCAGCGCGACGGCGACAGCCGGAGCGCATCGCGCCGCCGCATCGCCGAGCTCGGAAGACAGCGGCACCACCTCCAGACCGGTGGCGCGGGCGGCTTGATCCGCGATGAACGCGCCGAGACCGGTGACGACCGCCCGGCTGAGCGACGGATGACAGGCAATCACGCGCCGGATCGCCGCGGTGACGCGTTGCACCTGCGCGTCAGCCAGCGCGTCGGCAATCGCCGACACCCCGGCTTCGTCGAGCATCTCGCGATCGGCGCAGACGACGCGCGCGAGACGCTCGCCGGCGAACTCGCGCGTGGCGGGCCGGCCGTCGGGCGTGGGCGACATGTAGTCCCCAGGCGCCAGGCTGCCGCGCCACACGTGAACATCGCCGGCAAGAGCAAAGCATTCGGCCGATGCGCCCGCCATCGTGTGGCCGAGCGGCACGTGGCTGGCGATCGCTTCGGCAGGTGTACGGATGGCGCCGGTGTACACGAGCTCGCCGGAGGCGAGCCGCTCGGGATCGGTTCGTCCCGCGGCAACGACGGCGCCGCCGACGATCGGAATGATGTCGGTGCTCGTCGTCCCGATGTCGATGAGCAGCGCATCGGGATGATGGCGGGCGACGGCGTGCGCCGTTGCCGCCCAGTTCGCGGCGGCGACGTCCAGAGGCTGCGTGCGAGCTTCGTCCACCGCGACGAAGCGGCCATCAACCGTGAACACCCGTACAGCCGAGGACGGGAAGGCTGTCGTCACGGCATCGAGCACGAAGGCGACGCCGTCGCGCTTGGTGCGAAACATCTGCGACAGTTCGGCTGTCATCGTGACGGCGTGCGTCGGGGCGTCCGGGGCACGGTCGTCGCCGCCGCCAACGCTAACTTCAGTGGCGAGCTCACGCAGCAGCGGCACGAGCGTCTCGGGCGCGCGCTGGAGCTCGAACGGACGTCCGCGCACGGCGAGCAGCCGGCCGCCCGCCACGTATGCGACTTTCGTGTTGACACCGCCGATGTCCCAGCCAACGACGCTCGGTTCGTGCGTCAAGGCGTCTTCGTCTTGTGCCGGTCGAAGAAGTCGAAGATCTGCGTGATGATGTCCGGCTGCGCCCACGCATCGACGTGCTTGCCGCCGGCGACGGGCAGCCAGGTGACGTCGATGCCTTTGGCCTTCGCATGATCGACCATCGTCTTGCTGGCGTCGAACACCATGGTTGTGTCCATGTCTCCGTGCACGACCAGCACCGGCACGGTCTTCAGCTTTTCGTACGGAAAGGCGGTGTCCTCGAGCGGAGCGGCGCTCGGCGAGATGGCGGTCCAGCGCTGCGGATATTTTGCCCCGATGTTCCACACGGCACTGCCGCCGGATGAATTCCCCATGAGGTAGATGCGCCCCGGATCCGCGTTGTATTCCTTCGCCATGAGGTCGGCGACGTACAGCACGTCCAGCTCCGCGCGCTCGAAATCCTGCGTGCTCGGCGGCGCCGGCGGATCGCCGCCGCCCCGTCGGCCGCCGCCGGCGCGCCCGGGACTGGGCACCTGAATCATCTGATAGGGGACATTCCACCCGCCGACGCCGGTCGCATTCGCGTGATAGCCGGTCACGGCAGCGACAAGATAGCCGCGCTGCTCGGCAGTCTTCGCAAGTGTCGGAGTGTCCATCGGACGCTGAAACGGCGCGGTCGCCGGCTGGTTGGCACCGTGAGTGACGACGACCAGCGGCAGCTTCGCATTTGGGTCCCAGTTCGACGGCACGTAGATGTGGTAGGCAATGCTCTCGCCGGTTCCAGGAAATGTGTAGGTTCGGTTCTGCTCGCCTTTGGCCCGGTACTGCGGGCTCTTCGGATCGGGGGCCGGGGGCGGTCCCTGCGCGATGCTCGACGAAATGTTCAGCACCGACAGCACCGCAGCCAATAACAAGACGTCCGATACTTTTCGCATACCATCACCTTATAGGAAAAACCGCCGAGGGAAAACCACACTGCGAGTCATAGGTGTTTTGGATCTCGCCGCCGGCCGTGCCGTGCACGCCCGCCGTGGACGGCGCGAGCACTACGCGCCCGTGCGGGAAGTGGGCGGGTCGCCGATCGAACCAGGCGACGCGCTGGCGCTTGCGCATGGGTACACGGAAGGCCTCGGTCTGACCGAGCTGTACGCGGCCGATCTCGACGCCATCGGGGGCGGCGCGCCGCAGGGCACGGTGATCGCCGCGCTGGCGGCGCTCGGCGCGCTCTGGCTCGACGCGGGTATCTCGTCCGTCGATGGCGCGCGCCATGCGCTCGAGCTCGGCGCCGCTGGCGTAATCGTCGGCCTCGAGACGCTCCCCTCATTCGCCGTGCTGGCTTCTGTCTGCGCGGCGGTCGGCGGCGAGCGAGTCGCCTTCAGTCTCGACGTGCGCGACGGCGAGCCGGTTGTCGCTGCGGGGGCGAGCGTTCGTCACGAGCCCGCGCCTGCGCTGGCGGCTCGTGCTGCCGGCTCGGGTGTCGGCTCGGTGA
>FTGI01001843.1_pt1 | contig 10755 bp, 5 predicted proteins | sample 1640611 | NCBI WGS metagenome assembly FTGI01 (sample SAMEA3914789, study PRJEB12502) | metagenome | biome: forest; material: soil | place: Canada | collected 2011-07-03 | depth 0.3 m
CTTACGGTGGCGCTCGCGTATCCCCTCGTGCGCCATGCCGCGGGACACGTATTCAGCGCCGGGCCCGACACCGACCTGTTTCTGTGGACGCTATCGTGGGACGTCCACGCGTTCGGTCACCAGCCGCTCTCGATCTTCGACGCGAACATCTTCGCCCCGCTTCATCGCACGCTCGCCTTCTCCGAGCATCTCATCGGCAGCGGATTTCTTGCCGCGCCAGTCCTGTGGCTGACGCACAACCCCGTCCTCGCGATGAACGCAGTGGCCCTGTTGTCGTGCGTGCTGTGCGGCGCCGGCACGTACGCGCTGGCGCGACGCGTCGGCATCGGAGCACCAGGCGCGGCGTTGAGCGGGCTGATCTTCGCGTTCGCACCGCCCCGCTTTCTCCGCCTCGATCAACTGTTCCTGACGACGATCCAGTGGATGCCATTCGGGCTGGCCTATCTGCACGCGTACTTGGATGAAGGCGACAGACTCCATCTCCGCGTCGCAGCGGCGTTCTTCACGCTGCAGGCGTTGACGAGCGGCCACGGTACCGTTTTTATGGTCATCGCGTCGGCGGCGCTATTTGCGTATCGCGTCATGCTGGGCGAGCCACTGGCGATCGAGAAGCGCATGCGCGATCTCGGCGTCGTCGGCGTGCTGCTGCTCGCGCCTGTCGTCCCCATCGCCATAGCCTACGCGCGCGTGCAGTCAGACATGGGGCTCAAGCGATCGCTGGCCGACTGGATCATCGCGACGCCGTCGAGCTTCCTGGCGTCGCCGACGTACGTGCACAGCTTCCTGCTCACGCGATTGTTCCCTGCCGCCGGCGTGAACGAGCACGCCAACGCGTTCCTGTTTCCAGGGTATCTCCCGTTGATGTTGGCGGCGACCGCGCTGCTGTCTCTCGCGCCGTCGGCGTCGGGTCTGCGGCGATCGAACACATGGGCACGTGCGGCATTGGTCGCGGACGTCGGGTTTGTCGCGAGCGCGGCGGCCGCCGTATTGATCGCCGTCACAGGTCCCGTGCGGCTGACATTGGGAGCCGCGGTGATCGCGTCGGCGCGCGATCCCTGGCGCGCGTCGCTGGTTGCCGCAATCAGCCTCGCGGTTCGGATCGCGATCCTCAGGCGTGTACCGCTCGAGGTCGTGTCTCACGTCCGCGGATTCCTCGATATCACCCGGCGGTGGATCGCCGCGCGGCGACAGGCTGGGACGACGTTCTACGCGCTGCTGGTGTTGTTTTGTCTCTGGCTCACGCTGGGGCCGCCGTTCGGACTTTGGCCGTGGGTGTACTGGCTGCCGGGTTTCAATTTCATTCGTGCGGCGTCGCGCTTCATGCTGCTGGCGATGCTCGGGCTGAGCGTCATGGCCGGAGGCGGGTTTGATTGGGCCACCAGGCGTCTGGCGGCCTCCTCACAACTTGTCGCCGCGGCAATCGTCGCGGTACTCCTGGTCGCCGAGTTCGCCGTGCCGCTCGACGTGGTGCCGTACCGGGTGGTGATTCCTTCGGCCGACAAGTGGCTCGCGCGTCAGAACACCCCGTTCACGGTCGCGGAGGTGCCGTTGCCCGACCTCACCCAGGTTGGCGAATTCGAGGGCCGACAAGCGCAGTACATGCTGCATTCAACGGCGCACTGGCAGAAGACGGTTCACGGCTGGAGCGGGTTGTTGCCGCCGGGCCATTTCGAGCTGTTCACGCGGATGACGCGGTTTCCGGACGAAGAAAGCCTGCGTTTGCTTCAGAAATTCGGCGTCGACTACGTGGTCGTTCACATCGCGCTGTATTCACAGGGCGAGCGCTCCGAGATCGAGCGCAGGCTCGCCGCGTACCAGGGGCAGCTCGAGCTCCGCTACGCCGATGAATCGGGGCGCGTCTACGCGCTCAACCCTCACAGCACAAACGCTGCCCCCGGCGAGCCGGCCATACGCCGGCGCGTCGAGTAGCAGCGTTTTCTTCCGCGTGTCTTTCCTTCTTCGTGTCGCCTACTGGACGTGCACAGGCTTCGGACTTGGCGCCATCATCGGCCCGGCCTCCGGCGTCGCTGTCGGGCTCATGCCGGGTTCGTATCCGTGGATCACGTACTCCGGATACGCCAGCATCCCGTGCTCGTGCACATCGAGACCTTCGAGCTCGCCCTCGCGCGAAACGCGCAGCGTGCCTGTCGCTTTCACCGCATACATGAGAACGAATGAGACGGCGAGCGTCGCGAGCGTCACCGCGCCGCTGCCGATCGCCTGCGCCATGAGCTGCGTCGTGCCGCCGCCGTAAAGCAAGCCCTTCACGGAAACCGTGGCATCAACTCCCGTGGCCGTCGGCAGTCCGTAGGCCCCGGTGGCGAAGAGTCCCAGCGACACCGTGCCCCAGATTCCGCACACCATGTGTACCGGCACTGCGCCGATGGGATCGTCGATGCGCAGGTATTCCAGCGCATCGGTCGCCAAGATCACGACCACGCCGGCGATCGCGCCGATGAAGAACGCGCCGGTCGGACTCACCCAGTAGCAGGGGCACGTGATGGCTACCAACCCCGCCAGAAAGCCGTTGACGGTGAGCCCGAGATCCCATTTGCCGACGCGCCCGTAGGCGTAAAAGAGCGCGGCCAGCCCCGCCGAACATGCCGCCAGCGTGGTGTTGAACGACACGCGTCCGATGCCCTGCAGATCGAGCGCCGACAGTGTGCTGCCCGGATTGAAGCCATACCAGCCGAACCACAGAATCAGGCCGCCAACGGCGCCGAGAATGATGTTGTGCGGCATCATCGGCCCACCGCCATCTCTCGCAAACACGCGGCCCAGCCGCGGTCCAAGGGCAATGGCGCCGACGAGAGAGATCGCGCCACCGATCGTGTGCACGACCGTTGATCCGGCGAAGTCACGGAAGGGTGTCGCCATGACCGCCAGCCAGCCGTCCGGTCCCCAGGCCCAGTGGCCGATGATCGGATAGATGAAGCCGGTGACGCCGATGCTGTAGAGGATGTCGCCGACGAAGCCACATCGACCAACCATCGCGCCCGACGTGATCGTCGAGCAGGTGTCGGCGAACGCAAACTGGAACACCCAGAACGCGAGCAGCGGCACGCCGGTCGTGCCGTAGGTGTCGGCCAGGCCCTTCAAGAAGAAGCCGGTCGTGCCGATGAACCCGTTGCCCGGCTCGAACATGAACGCGAAGCCCCAGGCCCAGAACGTGATCCCGCAGATGCAGGTATCGACGATGCCTTCCACGAGGATATTGATCGATTCGCGCGACCGCGCAAAGCCGGCCTCGAGCATCACGAAGCCGACCTGCATGCCAAAGACAAGGAACGCGGCGATGAGGGTCCACGCCGTATTAATCGCGTTGATTTCGGGCGACGGCCCGGTGGGCGCGCCGGCCTGGGCGTGAAGAGCAGGAGCCAGGTAAATCCGCATGGCACTGAGCAGAAGGATCAAGCCAATGGCTTTTCCTCCCATCAACGCGAGCACGTTGGCCCGCATGCCGGGATCGCCGAGGTTGGTTTTGATTCGCCGATACAAATGCGCTATGAGCATGTTCTCTCCTCACCAATAGACACACCACGGGTTCAAGGCTGAGATCCGCGCGGATGGCGCGGGAAACGCGGAGGGAACGAGCAAGGAGATTAGATTCTGAGGATCGCCGACGACTGCAAGCGGAAGAGGAGATGCCTGGACGAGGCATTGCGGAGGAGAGCGCGCGAACCGTGAGGGCTGGATGCAAACGGCGGCTGAGCCGCTGGAGCCAACGCCAGATTTTTCAGGTACTTGGTATCGTCACCGACAGAAGCGAGCGAGAACGCGGCGTAGGCAATCGAGGGTACACGTGTGGGACCGCCGACGGGTGCGTTGCGGTGGACGGCGTTGCCACGCTCGAATATGCCCGGATCGAAGGTCGAGAACGGGGACGTAAACGGCGTCATGGACAGCGCGACCATCGTCAGCGCGCACCACCGCGACACGGCGCGAAGCGACAACGAGCGGGAGTGAGGGCGCAGGCTGAGCACGGGGTTCCGCACGTCGATATTACAAGCGGAGTGCCAACGGCCTCGAAATGAGGCGCGCGAAAACGCTAAGGAATCAACGTACTGACATTCAGACAGCCCGCCAACACGAAGACATTATCGTCGGCCGATCAGCATGGTCTCTACGTATTTGTAGGTGCAATGGCCTGCCAATATCGACCGAGCACGCCGCAGAAACAGGCCGCGTTCTTTCCGATGGACGTAAATGTTCCGAATATCTGAATGACAACTAATTTGTCGTATTAGGGGACGTGCCTAATGGCCGCCGGCGGGACCAACGAGCTGCACCTTGTTCTCCACTGCAAGCACGCCGGACATCATGCTCGCGATGCTCTGGGCCTTGATGCGCTCGATCTGCGAGCGCACGAAACCGACGAGCGTCACGTGCCCGTTGTTGACGATCACATGAACCGGTGGATCGACCATCGAGTAGTTTTGGAAGGCCTCGTCCCGGTAGATCGCGGTCGCAATCGTCACACGCAGGCGGTCGTCGTTCTGGGAGGCCGGCAACACCACGATGCCGTCATCGATGGCCTGCACACCGCGCACCTTCGCCACGCGTTCGAGGATGTCCGACGATTTCTTCGGCTCGGTGACCGCTCCCTCGAGCCTGACCGTGCCGTTGCGCACGCGACCCTCGATACTGTCGTAGACCGTGTAGAGATCGTAGTGGCGGATGGCGTCTCCTACCTGACGCAGGAGCGTTGCCTCGTTCTCCGCCTTGGCAATCGTGAGATCGGCCATGAGCGAGTGCACGCCGTCCACCTTGAGCGCGCGTTTGACGGCTTCCTGTTTCACCCAGAGCGTCGCCACATCACCCGACAACATGACGACGCCGTCCCGCACGTCGACGGTGAGCCGCGAGGCACTCGCATCGACCTTGGCGAGCTGCCGCTGGACGTCTGCTTTAATCTGCCCGTCGCCGCGGGCCTTGATCTGGCCATCGGCCGGCGCGGCCGCCGTCGCCACCGCAGCGGCGAGGACGAAGGCGACTGCGCCCAAGACGTCACGCATTACCGTTCCAGGCTGCCCTGATACGGGATGACCTGACCGGCCACGATGTTCACGTCGAATGTGATCGTCTGGTAGCCAGACGCTCGAACCTCGACCCGGTGACGACCCGCCGACAGGCCCAGCGGCTGCGACGTGGGCGTGAATTGATCAACAGTACCAACGGGGTTGCCATCGACAACGACTTCGGCCTCGCCCGGCGTGATGTCGAAGCTCAGACCCCCGGTGTTCGCCTGGGAAGGCTGGACGTCGATCGATCCGCCTTGAGGCGCCGACTGCGCAGAGCCGTTCTGTGGATACGGCGACACCGGATAGGCAGACTGCGGATACGCCGGGTACGGGGCCGGCGGATACGGATAGTCGTATGCGTAGTCAGGGTAGTAGAAGGGATCGTAGTACGGGACCGGATATCCCACCCACAGCCCGAAGCCCAGGCTCAGCCGCGGCCTGAACGAATAGTACGGACGATAGAAGCGAATCGGCGCGTACGAGCGATACCCGCGATAGTTGCCATAGCTCCGGTTGTAGTAGCCCCGGTTGGAATAGTCGCCCCGATACACGCCGCCGGGGCGCACATTCCCGTACGATCGCGGAGCGGCATACGCGCGCGATCGGTCAGCGTTCTGCGATCCCCTGTAGTTGGAGTTGTCGCGCGGCGCCGATCGCTGCGCCTCGGCTGCGCGCTGACCGTTATCACGCTGACCGTTGTCTCCCCGCGACCGGTTATCTGCACGCGGTTGCGGCTGTTGCGATTGTCGCGGCGGCGCACTCCGGGGCGTCGCCTGTTCACGGTTCTCGGAGCCGCGGTTCGAACCGCGATTGCCATCCGACCCACCGCCACGGTGATGTTGAGCGCTTGCTGGCATTGCCACGCCGACAGCGGCGGCCAGCACAACGGCTGAGATTAGAGTCTTTGAAGTGTGCATCTCGTCCCCCGCGTATAAATCTCGCAAGCGTCTTGCCAACGTGGCTGGGCGATTTCCTAGCAAAACGTCCGTCTCCAGCCCGCATTCTGGTGTCCAGCGTGTCCTTCAGGTGACACTGCCTGCCCGTATACTACGCCTCATCCTTCTTCTTTAGGCAGGCTCTTTTCGGCCCCGGCCTCAGCCCTGACACCCCTGCCGGACAGCACGTTAGAATGACCCTTCAGGAGACATGACCCATGCTCAAACGCACGACTCTCGCGTCCACCTTCCTCGTTACGCTAGCCGCCTTATCGCTCGCCGCGGTCGCGGCAGTGACCGCAGCAGCAGGATCAGGAGCACCCGTGTCATCGTTCTATGAGTTGAAAACGTCGTATCTGGACGGCAAGCCTGCCGATCTCGGTGTGTTTCGCGGCAAGGTGACGCTGGCGGTCAACGTCGCGAGCAAGTGCGGCTTCACGCCGCAGTACGAAGGCCTCGAGAAGCTGAATCGCGAGCTCGCCCCGAAGGGATTCGCCGTGCTCGGATTTCCCAGCAACGACTTCGGCGGTCAGGAGCCCGGCACGGCGCAGGAAATCGCGCAGTTCTGCAAGCTCACTTACGATGTGACGTTCCCGATGTTCGAGAAACTGGTCACCAAGCCCGGGAAGGCACAGTCGCCGATCTATCAGTTCCTGGGGACCTCAGGTCATCTGCCGGCGTGGAACTTCAGCAAGTACGTCATCGGCAAGGACGGCAAGATCGTCGCGTTTTTTCCGAGCGACGTGACGCCGGAGTCGCCCGAGCTGCGCGGCGCGATCGCCAAAGCGCTGGAGGCGAAGTAGCTCTACCGGCGGCGCTCCCGCGCCGACTCCAGGTTGCGGCGCCACTCTCCGAATTCAGGATCCAGGGTCACGGCCTGCTGGAACTGCTCGACGGCCTGATCCAGGTCGCCGAGAGCGGCGAGCGCAATTCCGAGACTATTGTGCGCCGCCGCGAAGTCCGGCAGGCTGCGGATCGCCAGACGGAACGCGGCGGCAGCCGTGGCGAACTCGTGCTGTGCCAGCAGCAGGTTGCCGAGCTCGTACTGAGCACCGCCGTTGTCCGGCGCGAGCTGTATGGCGCGCCGCAGATGATCGATCGCGTCGCGAACATGTCCGGTTGCGGCTAGTGCTGTACCGAGATTGCGGTTCGCGTCCGCTGAATCCGCACGGCGCGTCAGCGCTTCGCGGAACGCATCGGCCGCTTCGTCATAGCGGGCCTTGCGAAGCAGCGTCACGCCGATGACGTTGTAGACCGCGTCGGTGTCCGGAAGGACCGCGCCAAGGTACGCGCTGCCCAGGATGCTCCTCGGCCGCGTACCGGTCGCGGCAGCAGACACGGTACGGGCCGGCGCATGGTAGACCTCGTCCATGAGCGCAAGATAGGCATCAAGATCGGCGGCTGCCGGCGTTGCGAGATCGCCGTCGAAGCATCGCGGACACCACATCGCCGCCGCGGGCAAATCGATCAGCGCAGCCGGCACGCCGCTCCTCCCTGCGCCAACCACCGAACGGACACCGTACTCCTGAAGCGGACGGTCGTCCGACACCGGACGCGAGTCGCGCGTCGCGCGCGCGAGTGTGTCCGCGGCCCCGACGAACGTCCCGACGATTTCCGTCACGGTGCCGAGATCCAGCCGGCGCAGATCGTCCGCGGCCTTCGGCGCGCGCTCGAGCGCGCGCGCGAGCCGCTCGGGGTTGACGGTGATCGACGCGCCGCTCGTGCCGAGAAGCAGCAGTTCTCCCTGCGTGCCCGACAGGAGCACCGACTGCGGAAACACGTCAACGAACGCGCGCACCATCGCCAGGCTCGTTTCCGCGGGCACCTGGTACGCGGGAAGCCACTGACTGAGATAGCCGCCCGGCTTCAGGCGCGTACGCGCCAGCTCGTAGAACTCGCGCGAATACAGCGCGGCCACGCCGGCGTGCGCGATCGGCGGCGGCTCGAGCGTGATCAGATCGTAGACCGCCTCGGGCAGCATCAACAGATGTTGCCGGCCGTCGTTGACGTAAATCCGGACGCGCGGATCGCGGAGGACGTCATGGTTCGTCTCACGAAAATAGGCAGCGTGTCCGAGAATCTCGCGGGACAGATCGGCGACGTCCACGCGTTCGACGGTCGGGTGACGGGTGACGGCTTCGGTCGTATTGCCGACGCCGAAACCGATCACCAGAACCCGCACGGGATGCTCCATCGACAACAGCGGAATGTGCGCCAGCGCCCGCATGTACCGCTGGTCGAACAGTGCCGTGGACGACATCGCGTGACCATTGGTCATCAGGCTTCGCCCGAGCCCGGGCTTTTCCGTCACGGCGACGACCTCCGTTACGCCTTCGTGAATGGCGAGCCGCCGCTCGCCCGTTGACAATTGCGCCAGCGAGCGTCCGACGACGTAATCGGGGGGCAGCCGCAACCAGACAGCGATGGTAACGGCGGGAATGATCGCCACGGCGACACCGGCGCGCATCGCGGCACCCCGCTCCATCGTCAGGGCCAGCGGGAGGATGGCCAGCGCTGCGGCGAGGCCGAGGATGGTGGCGCTTCCTTGCATGCCAAACATCGGCAGCAGGACATAACCGGCGACGAGTGATCCGCAGACCGCGCCGGCGGTGTTGGCGAGATAGAGCGCGCCGGCGCGCGTGCCGACTGCACGCTCCGCATGTTGAATGACGGCGTTCGCGAGGGGAAACGAGCTGCCCATCAGGATCGAGGGCAGACCGACCTCGATCAGCATCGGCCGCGCGTTGTACCAGAGCTCCACAAGCCGTCGTCCGAAGGGAGAGAGACCGGCCAGCGTCGCGCCGATCGCCTGCCGCTCGACATCGAGATCCGCGAATGAGTTCGAGGCGAGCCCGAACAGCACCGCCCCAGCGAGCAGCGCCTGCACAAACATCAAACATTGAGCCGGCTTCGCCGACCACCGATCGATCGCGCCGCCCAGCAGCGCGCCCACGCCGATGCCGGCGAGTACGATTGTCAACACGAGCGAGAACACTGCGCGAAAACCGCCGAGAAGCAGGCTGAGATGGCGCAGCCAGACGATCTCGATGCCCATCGCGGCAAAGCCTGAGAGCAGCAGCGCCACGCTCGTCCAGACGACGACGTCGACACGTTCGGCGCGCGCGTCAGCTGGCGCGGGCTCGCGAGGGCCGGCAGCCTTCGCGCGCCGGCGGTCTGATGCCTGAACGCGCGTCGAGACTCTCGATGAAGAACGCCACAGGTACAGTGCACCGACGCCGGCGACGACGTTGAGCGCGACCGCGATCAGCTGCGTTCCACGAAGACCGGACGCGGGAATCAATGCGAAGTCCGCCAGGAAGGCGCCTGCCGCCGCGCCGGCCGTGTTCACGGCGTAGAGCGCAGCGATCTTCCAGCCGCTCGCGCGCTCGACGTCTCTGCGAACGCGATGACGGATCAACAGCGTCAGCGTACCGCCCATCAACATCGCGATCGGCCCCAACATGGCGACCGCGATGGCTCCCCGCGCGACGTACGACCGCGCCGACAGAACGAACCAGCCTGCACCGTCCACGACGTACGACGACGACAGCGCCGCCAGCGCCTGAAGATGCGGGAGCGCGAGCGAAATGGCGAGCCCGAGACCGGCAATCACCAGCTCGACCAGTCCGTAGGCGCGAAGCAGCGATTCGGGCTCGCTCAGGTAGCGGCGATCGGCCCAGCGGCCGACCAGGTAACTGCCCGACCCGAGACCGAGCATGAAAATGGCGAGGACCAGTGAAGCGGAATAGACGGTCGCGCCAAAGACGTTGCCGAACTCGCGGACCCAGACGACCTGGTAGATGAGACCGCTGATCCCCGAAAAGAAGAAGAGGATGAAGAGCACGCCGGGGAAGGATACCTGAGGAGCAGAGAGCTGAGGGCAAAGGGCAGGTAGCCCTGTGCCCGCAGCCCTTTGCCCTGGTCGATCTACTTGAGATCCAACGTGAAGCTGACCTTCATCAACCGCGGATTGCTGATTGAGGTCGGGGTGAGCCAGACGTTGCCCGCAAGCGCGTACGACTGGTTCGCCGTAAAGATCGTACTGGCGTTCGTCAGGTTGTAGAGATCGAGGTTGACGGTCGACCTCACGCCACGCCACTTGAACACCTTGCCCACGCGAAAATCGATCTGGTTGTCGCGGTCGTTATACAGGGTGTCGGGATTGACAATCTGCAGCGTCGTGTTCTGCGTCGGAGCGGTCGTGCCCGTGAGCAGCCGGCCCAGGTTCGAGTTCGTCGCGAGATACGCGTTGGTCGCCACGAAGTTCGCGGCCAGGCCTGACGGCTGCGCACCGCCGGCGCCGTTGCCGTTGGTGTTGGTGATGCCGGGCACGCTGCGGAATGTGACCGCGAGTTGGACATCCGCTTTGGGAATCGTATAAACGACAAGGCCCTTGAAGTTGGTCAGCCATGGTTCGACGAGGTGGCAGAACTCCTTCGCCAATTGCGGTCCTGCTGCCGCGGTCCCGCCGGCATTGGCCGGGCCATTCGTCAACATTTCCGGCACCTGCGCGATGATGGCGCAGTTATCCGCGACCGTGCGCCCGGTGCTGGTACCGGCCTGGAAGCGCAAGCCACTATTCAGCCGTCCGCTGAGGCTGACGTCGACGCCGTTCCAGTGCTCGTACTCCTCGCCGTACTTGTCAGACAGCGTGTTGAAGTTCTGGGTCTGACCGATCTTGTTCGGGTTGACGTTGTAGTAGGTCAGCTGATTACCGCCGCCGTTCGGAAGGCGTGCATCGGTCGGCACGGTCATGGTGAACGCCTGGAAGTCGCTCGCGGCCGCCAGCGTGTTGTCCA